>Ga0209429_10000163_pt1 | contig 47602 bp, 66 predicted proteins | sample BarGraNGADG00212_3_FD_184493 | JGI IMG/M metagenome (GOLD analysis project Ga0209429, IMG submission 184493) | Arctic peat soil microbial communities from Barrow, Alaska - Barrow Graham LP Ref core NGADG0004-212 (SPAdes) (version 2) | ecosystem: Environmental > Terrestrial > Soil > Wetlands >... | reverse complement strand
TTATTTCAGTTGTTGGTTGCTAGGTTGATTATGGCATAATACCACAAAGGAGTCAACGCGATAGACGCGGAAGGAGAACCAGTTGGATACATGGGAGCATTGGTGGCGACAGGCTCAGTTTGACCTGGAAGTCTGCGACTTACTCCACGGTTGTCAGAAATGGGCGCCGTGCTGTTTTTTCGCGCAGCAGGCAATCGAGAAGTCGCTAAAGGCGCTAGCGAGGAAACCAACTACATTCGGCAATCTCGACACGGTCACCTTCAATGACTTGAGCGGCTACTCGTTCGGCCAACTCGGAGCAGGTGGCGATCAATGCAAGGTACGCCACGACCTAGCCAAAGGCCTGAATGACCTTCACGTCTTCCATCGTAAGTCGCTTCAGGGGTTCGATCCCGACCTAAGGCGAATTGAGCAGGAAAACATCGGGGAGAGCACCCGTTATCCCGATGCAAAGCGGCCTTCTGGTCCACTGAGTTCAGCCCCGTGTGACGCGTTCAGCTCGGAAGATGCTACCTGGTTGAAGGATCTCGCCCACAAGATTCTGTCGGTGGTTAGCAGCCGCATCTAGTCGGGAGCCTCGGCTACAGTCATAGTTGTTCACCTCCAACCACCCTCCGGCCACACAAGCTGACCCAACCCCTCGATCGTGATGCGCCCGGCGTGCAGCTCCACGACGTAGCGCACGTGCTCGTCGACGAACAGCACCGGCCAGCTTGGCAGGCCCGAGCGATGACAGCGGCTGCATCGGCGCAATCGGCGACGGACACGGTGCCCCAGCGGGTAGGTGCCCTCTTCGAGGAAGCCACCGCAAGTGCAGAGGATCGTCCGCGATCGCGCGGTCACCAGTTCGGTCGTCGCCATCATCACCTCACCTCAGCTGAAGCTCGGCTTCCGCTAGCAGTTCGATAGATTGTCTGCCTAGCCCAGCTCGCCGTCAGACTTGCGGCTTCTCACCCCGATGCCGCCAGGTGAACCGCCCATCAAACCAGCCAATGCCCCAGTAGGCCGCCCACGGTGTTGCGTTGCGAGAGAGATAGAGCGAAGGTCGGCCGGGACGCCACGTGAGGCAGAGATACTTCGCTCGCTGCCAGAGCCAGATGTGCGTTCCCCAGTCGAAGACGATCAACGCCAGGAATCGACGCCCAAACGGTTCAGCCACGAACGGGCCACCAGGACCGATTCGTCCAAAATGGGTATGCTCAGGCATGGTTCTCCTCCTCCAACTCCGGCACTTCCTCGCCGGTCTGCTTCTGCCACCAATCGGCGAACATTCTGCGATGACACCACGCACCCGGCTTGCGCAAGTCCTCGAAGCAGAGAAGCACGAGATCTCGGTTGCCGTTGGTCCGGCCAATGTGTTCCAGCTGCAACGAGAGGAACCCGATGTCGAGTTCGGCAAGAGTTTTGGAGTAAGCGACCTCGTACTGTTCGCGAGTGATAATCCCCTTGCGTACGTCCTGAACCATTCGCCACGTCGGCTCCAGATTCCACACCTGCGCCTCGACTCTATACCCGATGTGCCTGCCCCGTGGCACACCTACCGAGATTTTGACCTTCACGAGGTCGGGGCGGTTGGCAAGGTCGGGGTTTGCATAGCGGCTAGTGAACAGCCTCATCCTGCCTTCTCCTCCAACTCCTCGATAATTAGCGGCGCCCGAACGCGACTGCTAACCACCACCGATGTGATACGCCGCCCTGGGGTTGGCTTGGTGGACACCACATCGGTATCGCCATAGAGGGCGCGCTTGGCGCAACGCTTCCACCTCGCGGCACACGTGCGCGCGGAGTCGCGCTGCTCGCTCAGTCGATATGCTAGCCGTTGTATTCGGTCTTTGACTCCGTCGCCATCGTATTGCACGCCCAGGTCGAACAGAACATCGCGAGCCTCGTTCAGTTCGGTTTCCGCCTCATCCTTTCTGCCCTGTTCGTAGAGAATTGACCGGGCCTGCCGGAGCGCGGCGTCGAACGCGGCGCCTAGCTCGCCGCGCAGCCTCACGACCTCAGCACGCTCGAGCTCGAGGGCCGCGACCGCAACGTTCCGCGCGCCGGCAGCACTTATCCCCAGCTCAAAATACCCGTGCTCACGCTCCACAAGTCGCTTCACCCGTTCGGACAGGGTGCAGCCACTATGCTCAATAGCCGCGCCATCAAGAAGCGCACGGCATTTGTCTACCTCCGGATTATCCAGCGCCCGCCTCAGTTCGTCACACTGCGCCTGCAAGACCAACACCCGCGAGCGCTCTTCCACCAGCGCCGCGTATACCTGCTGCCGCTCGCGGTCGCTAGCGTAGAGCGCGCGCGTGTAGGTCGTGCCATCCTCGCCTGTAACGGTCGTAACAGGCGTCTTGCAAACTGGGCACTGAGCCACGCGGTAGGGCGCTTTTGTCTCAGTCATTCGCTCTCTCCCAACTCACAGTCCAATCCTCAACATCGCCAGCAGGAACTTCGTTCCCGCTAGGCTGCCACCGCACCCAGTCCCGTTCTCGTCGCGCCCGATTCCCCCAGTATTGACGAAAGATGGAGCCGTCTCGCCACATCGTGATCGCGCGGCAGTGCTCGCAGTCCATTGCCCCGGTTCCGGGCGGGTCGCTAGAGAGCTTCCACTCGTGCGTCGGCTCACCGCACACGGGGCACGTCGTGTCCAACACCCGACGGAGCGCGGCAAGGTAGGCGTTCGGGTCAGTCGAGAAACGCGCCGCCTCAACGTGGTCCTCGACAAAGAGCGGGATAGGCGTGGCAACGACTCGGCGTTTCATTCCAGCCCCTTCGCCGAATCCCTCGCCGCGACCGCGCGGACACCGGAGTCCGGCAGGTCTTCCGCGCGGTCACAGTACCACTCGATCACGTTCATCAGCCGCTGCCAGTCTTGGCACATCTGCGCGACCTTTTCAGCCTTCATCTCCAGCATGGCGGGAAGCGCGGCGGGAAGTCCCTTCCCGCCAACCGCCGACGTACCGGAAGCAGCCCGCGCGGCGCGCTCGAGCTCAACCACGTGCATGAACATGCGAACACGATTGCTCATAACAGCCCCTCCAGAATCAGCCCCTTCAGCTCGTCCACCTTCAGCCCCAGCAGCCCAGCCAGGTAGCGAGCATCCGCCAGCTTGCCCTCGAACACGCGCACCTCGCCCTCGGTCGCCAGCAATTCCGCCTTGACCTTGCGGTACTCGGCGAGCACGGCAACGAGCGGGTCGGCGGCGACAACGGGTGCCTGCACCTGTTTCGCCTGGTACTTCGTGTGCTCCTCTGCCGCCGCGCGCTTGTGACGGTTGGTCGTGTCGGTGGCCGAGGCTCGCCACGCCAGCACGTCGGCGCGTCTGTAGCGCACGTTGTTGCGCCCTCTGGTGGCGACTCGGAGATGACCTACCAACGCCGCGTTGTAAACGCGGTTGGCGGTAATACCGAACTCGGCGGCGACCTCAGAGGCCGACATTAGCACGTCGGGCGCTGGCTCAGTAGCGGGCGCAATCGGCGCGACCTCGGCGGTCGGCTCGGGTGTCAGCTCGAGATCCGGCGTTGGCTCAGGCGTTGGAGCTGGTGTCGGCTCGGGCTTGGGAACTAGCGCGATTGGCCTTGCCGCTATTGCAGCGAGCCACGCATCAATGTCGGCGCGGTAGAAGCTCTGAAGCTTGTGTGGCTCGCCAACCGGGTGGAGCATACCAGCTCTCGTCGCGCTCCAAATCTGCGTAGCGGTCAGGCCGTACTCGATCTCCACCTCGTGCCGAGTGAGCAGATCAGCGCCGGGCTCTGGCGCGGCAGGCGTCTCGACAACCGGCTCGACTACTGGCGGCGCGATCGGCGCCTCGGCTTTCGGCGCGGGCACGGCCACCTCGGCGGGAGCCGAAGCTCCCGCCGTGCTCATCCTGACCGGGAGGAAGGTCCGTGTTGGCGACAGCTCGTTCCAGCCGCACGCGATGCACTCCCGGATGTTGCGGCGAACGTCGGTGTCCCACTCGGCAATCAGGTTGCCTTCGCAGCGCGGGCAATTGGCGGGAACCTTCGGAGTTCCCGCCGGGGTCAGAGTCGCGACACTCTCGGCTATCATCCGAGCAACCCCTTCAGCGCGATTATCGCGAGGATGATGCCCGTCCAGAGAATACTCGTCCCAAAGATCGCGAACACCAGGCCATCAAAGTATTCCTTGAGAAGCGAGGGATGAACGACTGGACTGGTAGATTCGGCGTCGGTCGTCGCATTCGTCGCAACTGGCCTCTCCGCCACTCGGTCCGTCAGCTCGAGGTGTGGCTCGCAGCGGTAGGTGTACGGTTCGTCATTCGCGCCGCAGGCAGGGGACGGGTAGACGACGCGACGCGGCGAGAGAACCTGCCATTGTGACGCAATCACGCGCTGAGCCATTCCAACACCTCCTCCGTTTCTTTCTGACTCGCCGCCAGCTCGACAGCCGCGTCGAGCGCGTCAGTCAACGTGTTGCCGAAACCCACAATGTAATCGCGCGGCACGTCGGAGATGGTCAGCTCGACTTCGTAGCCGCCGCGTGAGACACCGATGCTGAGCGACTTGCCCGCCTGCCGTAGATCGTCAATCCGCGCAAGCGCTCGGCAGTCGCGCTTCTGAAGGTGTGTCATGATGTCATCTCCTACGGCCTGCACACCGTGCAAGCCCAGTCACTCCCAACGTAATGCCACGCCGCGTTCATGCAGATCGGGCAGCCCCGCGTCGGCCGTGGAGGAACCCCAGGCATCAATCCTTCAACCCACGCCCGAACGTCGCCGCCAGCCTTCCAGTAGTCCGTCACGTCCTTGCCGGTCGGCACGCTCACGCGCCGTGCCCGCGCGCCAAGCGTCGCGGCCATCATCACCGCGGCTTCCTCGCCGGTCTGGTCAGTGTCATAGGCGAGCAGGATCGTCGTCGCGCCAATCAGGTACGGCGCCCACTCTTTCCGCCACGTCTTCGCGCCGCCAGTAGTAGACGCAACCCCCACGATGTCGCCCGCTTCCTGGTGCAGCAACATCGCGTCGAACTCACCCTCGGTGAGAACCACCGTGCTCTTGCCGGAGAGCGTGTCAGCCCCGAAGAGCGCCGGTCGGCTGCCATAGAGTTGCAAGTATTTCGGCGCTAGGCCGTCGGCCTGGCGCGTCTTGACCGCCCACAGCTTGCCGCCGGCATAGATCGGAATGGTGATACCTTTTACCGTAGTAGCGGGGTTGCCGTCAGCGCCGACGATCTCCGGTACGTTGTAGCGGCCAGGAGTGTAGCCAAGGTGCCAAAGGCTGATAGTCGGAGCATTCAGACCACGAGCGTTTAGGTAAGCAGTCGCACCCGAAGAATTGCTGAGACACTGCTCGGCCGTCGCCACGACGCGCTCGGCGGCAACACGCCAGTTGTCGTCCGGCGCCGGGGTAAGCGGCGATGCTCGTCTCGCCCCCACTCTCACGCCATCGAAGTGCGTCGGCACCGGCGCACTGCCGCCTATCTGCCTACACGCCTCGCCAAACTTCAGCCCCTGCCGCCGCTGCACCCAGTCGATAGCATCCCCGTGAGCATGACAGCCGAAGCAGAACCACGTGCCAGTGTCGGGAGTGACGCGGAGAGAGCCGCCGTCACGCTCGCCGTCGTCATGAAACGGGCAAGGCCACTGGTACCAGCGACCATTCCGATGCCGCGCCGTGCCGAGGTCTGTCTCCACGATTGCCAGCAAGTCCGCCTTTGACTTCACGTCCGACACGTCGATTGCCATCAATTCCTCCAGAACCCGTTACACCCTGGGTCTTCAGAATTACGCGTTACACCCTTAATAGGGGGTGTAACGCGTAATTCTAAATCTTGACCTGTCCAACCGTTGTCCACCTTTATACCAGCTCATACCTTGCTGTAATCCTGTAATCCTGGGTTATGGTCCAGGATTATGGCTTACGCCCGTTACGCGCGATGGGTGTAAATCTGTAAGACTCGTTCACCATGTCGTTTACCTTTGGTGGCGTACACGAATACCGTTCGCGCTAGTACTCTCTTGCCCCACTCGGTCCGGACCGGTGTCCGCGTTTCCGCTACAGTTACCGCTAATCCGCAAGGCCAGTTGGGTTATGTCCCCTTCAGCAGTCACTTTAGTCTGCGATCTGGTTGGTTACAGTCCCAGATGCCGTTCAGGGGCTTGGCAAGTCATACAGCAGGGTTGATTGGGAGCCGGTGCAACGCACGAGCGTCCCTAAACTCACGAGACTATCAGCCGTTGATCGGATGCGATTCAGTCCTACATCGGGCATCACCTTCTTTACGTTGGCCGTGAGTTCTTTCTGGCTGAGTGGGTGTCGGGCCGTGAGCGCGGCGATGATCTCCGACTTCACGGCAGATTGACTCGTGGTGTCGTCGACGACCACGCCGAGAAACTGCGCGGTCGCCAGCTCCTTGGAGCCGATTTTGTGCGCGTAGCGAAAGAACGCGCCGAATGGGTAGACGTCGACATCGCGCGTCTTGGTTGACTTGACCGTGATGTTGTCCGAGTGCTCCTCGCGCTCGACCAGGAGCGCGAGATCGAGCGATGCTTCGATTGACGAGTGGCCGCGAACGGATTCGCCCGCGCGGCTGTTCGTCCCGTTGCCCTTGCGTTGGTGGTGCAGGACGATGACGGCGCAACCCGTCGCTTCGGCTATACCACGAAGGTTGGCCATCACCTGCACCATGTCGCTCGTGTTTTCCTCGGCATTGCCGGTGATGGTCCCGAGGTTGTCGATCACAACCAGCTTGACGCCCAGGCGAGTAATTCGCGCCTTCAGGTCGGCGATCGCCGTGGCGTCGCTGGCGTCGAGCCACGGACTTGGCATGCTGACGTAGTACAGCGGCGACGTGTCGGGAAGGTGGCGCGCCTGGCCGAGGGCGTCGAAGCGCTCATCCGTGCGGCGCTTGCCGTTGTCGAAGTCGAGCCACAGCACGGGCACGGAAGTGGTGGCCCGCGACGTTCGCTCCTTTGGATTGAGTGGTGGCAGCCAAGCGACGCCGCCAGCGACACAAACGAGCAGGTCGGCGACGAGCATGCTTTTCATCACGCCCGGCGCGCCATAGACCATATTGAGTGACGGTGTGACCAGCAGATCGGCGACGATGTAGAACAGTGGCGCGCGTGGTTGGTAGGCGTCCTTGAGTGTGTAGACCTTCCACGGGTCTGGCGGTGGTGGCGCGCCGGGCGACATTTTGAGTATGTCGGCGGCGAGGTCCATCCGTGCCTGATCCACGCCTGCCCAGGTCGTGAAGACGCTTGATGGTGCCGTTGTCGGGTCCGAGTCAAGTGCTGCCCAGAGCGTCGCGAGAGGCTCAGGGAAGTCACTGGCAAGGTGCCCGTTCTTCGGCAAGCCAGCAAGGCGGTCCGCGAGGGCCTGAAGCAGAGCGGCATCAACCATTCTTAGCCTGCCCTGAGCATCAGAGTTGAGACTGTTTCCGCCAGGTCGTTGGCGTTCTTGGCTAGCACCGACTTGCCGCCGTGTTGGCGCGCCAGTTTGTCGAGGAACGCGCGGGCTGACCTGTCGAATTCATCGCCCACAAATACGCAACTTATCTCCGATGTGAACGTCGCCGCGACACTGAGCGCCTTCGTTTCATCGTCGGGGGCCCCGTCGGAGATGACCACGAACTTCACCACGCCGTCGGCAACCTGGACAAATTGCAACGCCCGCGCGAGGTCGGTGCCGCCACCCGAGTAAAATGGCACGCCCGCCATGCTCCACTCTGCCCCGCTGCTGAACGCGGCAACCACTACCTTGCCCGGGTTGGCGTTCTGTAGCTTGGCGAGCTCAAGGCACGCGACCTCGTAGCGGCTGCGACCGTCGCGTGAGTCGCGGCAGGCCATCGATCCGCTCACGTCGACCACCGCAACGATCTCGGCGGACAGAAACGCTTCGGCGAGCGATACCCCGTTGCGCTCGGCCACAGCGCCGAGGCTGCCTGGAATGATGCTTCGTTCTGGTCTCATGCCCAAACCACCTCCGGCTTGTCGGCGCCCATTACCCAGCTCGAGACCATGATCTTGCCATCCGCTCGGGTAACGTCTTCCCACTGTAGGATGCGAGAGACGACATAACGAGCCAACGCGACTTGCCCCTCGACCAGCACATACCCGCAACGTAGTGGCGCGCGGAAGCCGCTCGGGTCGGCCCAGGCCGAGCGCGTCGGTAGTGCATCGACCTTTGCCGCCGCCTGGAGTCGTAGCCCAACGTCGTACTTGCGCCGCAACGTTGGCTCCCCGATCACTTCCCAGGCGTGTTGGATAACCTTGAACTGCTCAGCAGCGTCTTCTTCTTTGTTCACGTCAGGGTGCCAAAGTCGCGCCATCCGTCGGTAGGCGCTGCGCAGAGTTGGCTCGTCAACTTCCTGCTTGACACCCAGCGCGGCGTACAACGTCGGCAACTCGCCCGGCTTCGCCGGCACGGCCTCGAACCACTCGCGCAGCACGGTCTCGGGGAAGACGAGCGACCAGGCGCCGTCGGCCCAGCCGAAGGCAGAAGGCTCACCGCCCTGTCGGTCTTTCGCTCGCCCGAGATACTCCAGCTTCACAAGCCGCGTTTCGATCGCCACCGCGCTTGCCACACTCGGCACCATCACCATGACACCGAGATAGGTCGCCGCGAGGTCCGCGCAGGCCTTGCCGTACTGTGGCGAAACCAGCCATCGCCGATTGGCCTTGTCCCACTGGCGACCTTCGGGCGGGATTGCTGCCTTGAATGCCGCGACCAGGCCGGCGTCAAAAGTGCTCGTGAAAGCAAGCGCGTTGCCTACCGGGACAAGCTCGGCGTGTAGCGGCCCGACACGTCGCAGGTAGTCCGCGTGTAGGGTCAAGAAGTTGACCATGCTACACCGCCCCGCCGGCCGGGCACATCGCCCAGAAGTCGCAAAACTTTTTCGAATGTTTCCACGTCGTTGTGTTGGTCGGGAACAAACCAGCCTCGATACTGGTCCAGGTGTCACGGATGTTGGCGAAGAGCTGGAACATCTCGCCGACAGTGCGCGTCGTCGTGAAGGACTCGACTCGGGGATTCCGACCCTTGACCCAGACGTGATGCGTGAAGCGCCGCTCGGGGTTCAGCGTGTAGCCCAGTTGATTCAGAGCGGCCAAGTAGACTGTCGGCTGGACTTCTTTCCGCGCCTGGTCCACCGACCATGCCCTTCCCGCCGTTTTCAGGTCGCACGGCACGCCGTCCGCGGTAATCAGGTCGATGAACCCCAGCACTGGAACCGGCACGCCAGGCACGCTCAGCTCGAAGCGCTTCTCGATCACTGGCTCGCCGTTCTCAACGAGCGGGCTGAGTGACGCGAGCAGATCGCGCGAAGTCTGGCAGGCAATCATCCGCGCACCCTCGGCACCGATGATTTCGGGCGCGTCGCCGTTCCAGGCGATCTCTTGCTCGCAAACCTTTGCCCACTCTGCTTCCCACACCACTCCCGCGTCGACTTGCTCGCCCGTGACGGAAGCTCGCACAACACGCTCGACAGTCGCGTGAAACGCGCTACCCAGGACAAGAGCGGGCGCCGTGAGTGTTTGAACCTTCTCGACGTAACGATAGCGCCATGCGCGCGGGCACATTGAGTAGAGGCTGAGGCTCGAGTACGACAAATGGTTGAGTTCAACCATTACTCGCACCGAGCACCCTGGCCGCCGCGGCTACTTCGTCCAACGTGCCGGGAATCCGCCCGCCCGCCGCTTCGAGCACGCGGTCGGCACCGTAGGTGCTCACGAGGTCGTCGAGGGTAACGGCGGGGGCAGCCACTACTTCGGCGACGACAGCGGTGGGTTGTGTCGGTGCCACTGACCACTCGGCATCGACGACGTTGCCGGTTGTGTCGATCTCCGCGCCCATCTCGTCGGCACGGCGAAGGCCACCGAGCACATCGGGGAAAACCACGTCGGAGACGTAGCCGATACAGCGCCAGCGGCACATGTTCGCCGGATAGGTCTCCCAAGCGCCGCCCGCCTTCACAAGTCCCGCCCGTCGGGCGTCTTCAATCGTCCAGGTCAACTGATACTCAAAGCCGTTTCGCCGCTTCATCCAAACTGTGCAGGAGCCGGGCTTGTCCTCAATTTTCATTCCGGCGAGCTCGCCAGATCGGTAGATGAGCGCAAGTGCGCCTATCGGCTTGAGGGTCGGCTTGCCCTGAACTACGGCGATGAGGTCGAACGACGCGGCGAGGCCGAACCCTAGTTCGCTACCGAGAACCATGACGCCGGCGGCAGCTTCGGGACTGGCGACGCCGAACAGCCGCGATTGGTGCATCGTTGGGGCGATCGCCTGGATCACTGACCAAGTGGACATTGAGAGCTGTGGCTGCTGGGCTACCAGCGCGCGAGACTCGTTCGTCATCCAACCAACTCCATTTCTTCCTGAGTCACCCGAACTACGGGGTTGCCCGTCGCCTTGAGCACCACTGCGAGGGCCTGCGCGTCGTCTAGGCCCAGCGCCCGCCGCACTCGGCGCTTCGTCCCCTGCCCCACTCCTGGCACCGCGCTCTCCGGCATCGTGTCGTCAGCGAGCCACGTCAGCGCCCATGCCACCGAGCCAGCGTAATCGAGCAGCGCCTTCGCGCGGTCGGGACCAACGCCGGGCAACGAGCCAAGCACAGTCTCCGCGTCGCCTACCAGGGTGAGGTCGCGCGCTGGCCGCACGCGCATTGCGCGCCGCTCGCGGTTTGCGAGCCTGAGTAGCGACGCCTCGAGATCTTCATCGCTCGCAACGTAGAGCACATGGACGCCGCACTCCTGGACCGAGAGCAATGCGCCGGTGACACTCGCCCAGTTCCAGCCACTCGCCCGACCGTCGACGACGCACGTCCCCGCCGGACCGGGCTGGATGTTGCCTACCAGTGCCAGGTAGGCCCATTGAGTCAAGTCGCGCAACTTCGCGAGCTGCGGGAACAGCCGCTCGTCACGTAGGGTGTTTAGGAAATCGCTGCACGTTTTCCGTTCAATTCCTAAGACATCGCCGTTGTCCAACGTGACGACGAAGTCGCCAGTATCAAGCAGCATCGACATAACGGGCGCGCCGCCGAACTTCAGCTCCTGCGCCCAGGAAGGTTCTCTTTGGTCCACCAACACTGACTGGATTCCCAAACTGTCACCTCACCGTGCCCTTACCTGACTGCTTCATGCCGAAGCTTAGGGGCCTCAGCGGGATGCCGAGGCCCCGGGGCAGCTAGAAGGGCGCAATCAGCTCCAGGATTTCGGGGCTCGCGATGGTGAAGTGGCGGTTCGTAAGCTCGTTCTTCTTGAGCATGTCTTCGAGCTTGACCATGTCGCCGTTGGCTATCTTGACGAGAGCGGGCAGGAACTTCGCTGCCGATGTCTTCTCGGCGTCGTTGGCGCGCGACGTAGTGGCATTGGCGGGCGCGGCTGCTGTCGTCGTCGCGTCTTGCCGTGTGCCGAACAGCGCTTCTCGTGCCGCGATGCACTCAGACTCGCTGTTGTAGACCGTCAGGAACTTGATGGTAGTCGAGTCTTTCTTCTCGCCGGTGGTCTTGTCCAGGTAGGTCTGGCCGTTGGGCACGATCTGAATCTGAGCGTAGCGGCCCTTGAGCCCGCGAAGGTCGACGCCCAACGTCTGAAGGCTCGGGCGGACGATCTGCGTCCAGTCGCGTGATTCGGCGATGATGTCGCGCTTGACTGGTCTGACCGTGTAGCTGCCCGTCTGGATTGGGGTGAGAGACAAGTCGATCGCCGTGCGCCGCTGGTCCGCACTGTGCTGCCCCGCGTCGAACGGAACCTTGCCCATGCCGCGCTGGAGGATGCAGTACCAGATGTCCACGTCTACCTGGCCGAAATAGATGAGTGTCGCGGGCCGTGCCTCGGCGCTCATGGCCGAGTCGTACGGGTCAACCTCAGGGGCCTGGGATGCTTGGGTCTCTGTAACCATGTGGTCTCGTTACCTCTGGGCGTTTCTCGCCCTACCGTTGCCTCTGGGCAATCGGTGCGTGGCGGATTGTGTTCCGCCAGGAGACCGGAGTGGACTCGAACCACCCACCGCGCGCCGACCGCGCCGGCCTCGGAACTACTACCAGCTCGTCCTTGACCCCGGGTGCCCCGTGCTTTCGCCCCCGCCCGTCGTCCGTATCTCCACCGGCCGTGGTCGATACGTCGCCTGGTAAGCCATCAAGTCGCGGATGATCTCGCCGATCGCCGTGATCGCCTCGGCACGCTCGGCTTCGGTCAAGCACTTCAACTCGTTGAGCGTGTCCGTAAACTCTTGCGCCGCTCGTAGCATGGTTTCCACGCCAGCATCGGAGACTCGCTTGGCTCGCTCGTGCTGGTCGTCGCGAGTGAGCTGGTACTTCGCGCGGTCGGCATGGACTTCCGCCCACCCCTGGGCCTCGTGCTGCCCCCGCGTGAGTTGCTCGTACACGCCGCGTCGCAACTCGTCGTCCTCGGCCTTCTCTAGTGGGGTCTTGCCGTAGATTGCCTGTGTCAATTGACAACTACCTTTCCAAGCCCTACAATGGGCTTACTTCTCTTTCCTGCCGCGAGTGGATTTGTCCCCACTCGCGGCGTCTCTTTGTCTGCTAGATGCTTGTCCAGTTCAGCCGAACAAGACTCGCGCGATTGGCTCAACGGTTTCCTGGCTCTCGGCCTCGTCCTGGATGCCCGGCAACTCCTGCTGGCCGTCGTCGAGTACGATCTCGACAGTCCGGTTCATGAGCGCGGCGAGCTGGTGGATGCCGACGTTATCGAAGACCGTGATTTGAATCTTGGTGTTGCCGAATCCGGGCTTGATCGCGATGCTGGAGATCTCACCCTTGAACGCGACTTTCATGACGCTTCCCTTCCTCTGGTTCAGGCTGCGCGAAGTCTGATCACTTCTGTCTCCAGCGGAAACAGCGCTCTACAAGCTCGCACATTGGCTACGTACTGCGTTCGATGCGCCCGCTGGATTAGCCTCCGTTCCGCCCAGGTATACTCGGGCTGGTTGACTTCCCGTAGGAGCAGCGCGATCGCGTCTGTCTGGGCGTTCAAGATCGCTGTCCTCCTACCGTTGGCTGCGGTCCTCACTCCGTTGTCACCTCCGTTTATTCAGCCGCCTGGTTGCGTGCGATGATTGACGTGTTACGCCGCCTGGCGGGAACGCTTCCCGCCGAGCTTCGCTCGCCGTGGTCGCCCTCGAGCTGCGCGGAACTGGTCCACCATGTCGGTCCAATGGACGCCAAATACCAGTGCAAGCTCGGTGCAATCGCGCACGGTGGCGGGAAGCTCAGTAGGTGGCGTGTTGCGGTCGAATGCTGCGTAGAAAGTGCGAACCAAGCGGTACACGTCCCTCGTCCGAGGGTAGTAGCCGAACAGATGCCAGTGCGCGTTGAAGTCGGTTGGCGCTGGCTCAACAGCGGGCAGCACGCGGAGGCTCGGTAGTGTGGAGACTGTCATCCAATGGCCTCCCGATAGATTCGTGTCGGTCGCGCCGTGACTGCTCTCAGCGAGATCGTCGGCTGCATCTCGGCCAGCAGCTCGCGGAGCGCTCTTGCGACCGCGCGAGCAATCGCTTCCTCGGTGATCTGGCGCTCGGGGCGTCCGTCCCGAACCCAGCGTAAGAACTCGGCACGATGAGTCACCCTGTCCATCCCCTCGCCCTGCTGGCTCGGAATGACGCCAGCCGAGAGCAGGCGGTAGACGCGCGACTTCGGGCAGTCCAGAACCTCGGCCATCTCGGACGCGGTGATCTCCCAGGATGTGGACAAGGTGGACTCCTTTCAGGCGGCGGTGGTTGTGTCGGCTGTCACAATGACTGTGACGCCTGGGACACCCGAGAGCAAAAAGAGACCGGCGGCCTCCCGAAGCTCAGGGAACTTGCGCAAAACGTGGATCAGGATTCGGCGGCTGAGGGGGCGTTGGCCAGTCTTTGTCTTCTGCCAAGTCTCTCGGGGAATCCCGATAAGGGCGGCAAACTGAGTATCGTTCAGGCTCAATTCCTCCTGCTTCTTGACGATCTGTTCTAGCATCCTGCCTTGCCCCTCTTGCGCTCGGTTGATGGTACGAGTGTATCACGGCGCGTTCCGAATGTCAATGGGTTTTTCAGCAATCTGGTCCAATTCTATCGCTGTTCCCCCGCCTAGTGGTACACTCGTACCACGGCGGAACAGAGGGGCGTGGTTGTGACTGAGACTATCGGGCAGATGATTTTCCGTCTTCGGAAGTCACTAGATTTTACTCAAGGTCAGTTGGCGGCAAACGCACGAGTCACTCGCTCGTGGTTGGCAAAGGTCGAAGCAGACGAGCGCCAGCGTCCCGATCCCGACAGACTAAAGCGTCTCGCTACTCACCTCCAAATCCCCGCCAACACGCTCCTTGCTGCCGCTGGCTACAACGTCGGACCCGAGCTACCGCACACCGCGCCGATGCCTGGCCTAACCGGCGTGGTGCTGGTACCGATTGTGTCGGAGGTGAGCGCTGGCGGCGGCTTTACCGCGCCCGATGGCTATGTGGCGATGACGCCGCCGAAAGGTGCTTCATCGAGTCTGGTTTCCTTCACGGTTCGCGGATATTGCATGGCACCGCAGATCGAGCCCGGCGATACCGTCGTGGTTGATTTGGATCGGGAGTGGCGTGGCGGCTCGATTGTTTTGGCAAGACGCGACGGGGACATTCATGTCAAGCGCCTTTTGGTTGATGAGCACGGTACGAGGTTGCACGCTGACGCCGACGGCTACGCCGATATAACGGATGGCTTTGCGGTGCTTGGCGTGGTCATTCAAGTCATGAAGGTGCCGAGGTAAAAAGAAGCAGGGCCTACCCCGGCATACGCCGGGTTCAGTCCTGCAACATTATTATAGCACGGCGACCGGCGATTGTGTGCGACAATACCAAGAGCGCTAGCAAGGAAGTTGGCGCGCGGAGGTACGATTATGCGCGTCCTACTGGCTATTGCAGTCGCCCTGTTCCTGCTGACGGCGTGCGCTCAGGCCGCCGTCCCAGCCACTGACCCATCGATGAAGGCTCAGATCGATGCTCAGGCGACCGAGATTGCTGGTCTCAAAGCGATGCTAGCCGCGACGCCTACGGCTACCACGAAGTCCGCCGCCGGAGCGTCGCTTACCTCACCATCCCCCGCTGGCGAGTGGGTGACCATCGGGAAAGGCGCTCAGGCACGCGTCGTCAGTTTGACGGTTCAAGACAAACTTGTAATTAGCGAATACACGACCTACACACCCAAAGACCCGAACAACCACTACCAGATCATCGCTATGGAAGCGAAGTTCGATGGAGATGCCGCTGACAACTTTGGTCTTTCTAGCACGAACTTCTCTCTTGTGGATAGCCAGAAGAACTTGCTCGCATCGGACATGATGGGGTCTTCTGCTGGCAATGCGCTCCAAGGCTCGATGTTTGGCGGCGGCAAGATGAAGGGTAATGTTGTCTTCATCGCCGACAAGGCCGGAGCACTGCTTTATCGCCCCAATATGTTCATGTCGACCGGTTCGGTATTCTTTGCCCTTCCCCCGCCTTCCTAGCGCTACCCTCGCCCCTCGGAGGCCCGCCCATGCCGCGTCGCTCTCCCGGCCAAGGCTCGGTCTACAAGCGGAAGTCCGACGGCCGCTGGGTCGCGTCGCTGGACCTCGGCACGGATTACACCGGCGAGCGTCGCGTCTGGTGCACCTACCACGCCAAGCGCGCCGAGGCGTTTGCGGCGCTGGCCGAGGCGCTCAAAGAGCGCGACAAAGGCAAGCTAGTCGTTGGCACCAAGACGACCGTCGCGATGTTCCTGGCGGACTGGCTGCATACCACTGAGCCGACAGTCGAGCCTAAGTGGTTCTATGACGTAACGCACTACGTCAACGTCGTGCTAGTCCCTCGTCTTGGTGCCATTCCCCTCAAGAAGCTGAGCATCCCCGAGATTCAGCGGATGATCTCCGATCTACTCCGCGACGGCAAGAGCGCTCACTACGTCCAGAAAGTTCACGGTGTGCTCCGGCACGCGCTGAACGACGCGATCTCCTGGCAGCAGTTGACGTTCAACCCGGCGATGCACGTCAAGCTCCCGAAGATCCGGAAGAAAGAGTTGATTCTCTGGTCACCCGAGCAGCTTCGCGAGTTCCTCGCCGCGGTGATTGACGACGATGACTCCGACCTCTTCATCGTCGCGATACTCTCGGGCGCTCGAGCTGGCGAGCTACTGGCGTTGACGTGGGCCGATGTAGACGAGTCGCGGAGCACGATCTCGATTCAGAAGTCGGTCACGCGCATACCGGGGCAGAAGCGTCTCGAAGTCAAAGACGCGAAAACCGCAACATCTCGTCGCCTGGTAGTGCTGCCAGTCGAGGGCATGGACGCGCTGCATCGGCAGTTTGCTCGGCTCGTGGCCTGGGCGGCGAAGCCTGGCTGGGTTGGTCGGCAGCTCGTCTTTCCTCAGCGAGACGGCGGCCTTCGTACCGACGAGGGTGCCCGGCGCAAACTCCAGAAGGTTGCCGCGGCGATCGGGCTGCCGGTCCTCACCTTCCACCAGCTCCGGCACCTGTCCGCCAGTCTGAGCATCGCGCTCGGCGCTCACCCTCGAGCAATCCAGGGCAGGCTCGGGCATAGCAGCATCGGGATCACGATGGACCGCTACGGCCACCTGATGAGCGGCCAGGACGCCGCGCTCGCGGTCTCGTTGGGGGAGCTTTTACGCTCTCCCACTGTCAACGCACTGTCAGAGCCAAACAGTCTTCCGCGTGTTGTCGTTGGGGGTGAAGATTCCTTATCCAAAGCGGCCGAAAGTCAAAAGAAAACCCCTCCAGACTTGATAATCTGAAGGGGTGGCTGCCGGACTAGGATTCGAACCTAGGGTCTTCTGATCCAGAGTCCGCTCTAGTGCCTCGGCTTGAGTGAATGTAGCCCCATCGAAGCACAATAAGAATGAACTACCGCGCTATTCTCGGCTCCTCGCGGGTCAGCGCGTTTATTCCACTGTCAACGAGGCTACACCGCCGAACGACGCACCTAGCAGCCCCGCTCGCCCGAGCACGTCCGTCGGCGCAAACCGCGCGCTGTTCGGACTCTGGCCCGCACTGATCGGGGCTAACCTACCGGCTAGCACGATCTGGCGGATGCGCGAGGTGTTGACACAGAACACGCGCGCCGTGGTCTCGATGCTCACCGTGCGGTCCTCGGAGTAGACCACTCGCAGCAGGTCTCGGAATGCTCCGTCGGTGGTGTCGCCGACTCCAATCGCGAACACCTCGTCATCGTCGCCAGCCCACGCCACCCAGACGCGCGGCTGGGTCGAGAGCGGGTGCGGCTCTCGGAGTGTCAGGTGGACGCGAGCCGACGGGCCAAACGCATCCTCGGCCGCGTCCTGGACGATTCGAGAAAAGAGCATGTCGTTCCTCCTCCTCCTACCGTGCGACGTGGGGGCAGTTGGCCACATCGCGATTCTGCTGGCAGTCCAGGAGTGGGAACCCGTGCCGACCAAGCCGCTGCTGCTCCTCGCAACAGCGCGGGTGATGGGCGTCAACTGCTATTCGCCAGGCGGCATCCCATTCCGTCCACTCGGCTGAACGTCCATTCTTAATGGAGTAACCCTCTGGCTCTGGCCCGGATGACAAACACAGGCAAGTCGAGCGATAGATGGTTCCAGACATTGTGTTACTCCCCTATCCCCCCTGAAGATACCTGGTCCACAATCGGTGCAGCCGGTCCGCGTCTTTGCGGTCGGCCCATGCCGCATAGATATCCACGGAGTGGACTCCTGCCAGCACGTCCTCCAGCTCCTGGAGGGTGACGTAGTTCATCTTTACCGGCTCGCCGGGTGGGCTGCTCGAGATGGCGAGAAATGTTGGGTAATCGGCGGAGTCTAACTGCGCTGCCATTGGGCGATCTCCTCCAACGCTGGCCGGGCTGTGACCGGCTCGCCGCGTTACCAGCCCGACCAACACGGCCGGGCTGCCACTCCGCGCTAGCTAAAAAGCGTGATGCGCTCGGGCTAACTCGTATTCGTACTTGATCCGTAGTATCTCGGCCGGCTCGCCGGTATCGATGTCTGCCTGGTCCGGCGAGTTGGACGCCTTGACGGCTCGCGCGTACAAGTTATTGAGCTGTTCCTGCGTCCACTTCGGCTCGAAAGCCCCGCGTGTGCTGAAGAATTGATCCGTCATCGTGGTTGCTCCTTGCCTAACTAATCCCACTCGTGCGATTTGAGAGTAGCCGCCTTTTCGGCCCGGATGGCGGCGACGATCTCGGGGTGTGCGGTGTCGAAAGCTAGGAGCGCGGACCGAGCTAGCTCGGTCTTGGCGTCGGCGGCCCGAACTCTGGCCCAACCAGCCGGCCCGTCCTGGTCATTCGCGCGCGCTGCTAACTCGCTGCTCGTTGTTAGCGCGGCCCCGAGGCTCAGCGCAATGAATTCGCGCTGCGTGCGAAGGTCATCACTGGCGGTGGCGGGTGTCGGCGGGTGTAGCTTGTCCTGACGCGCTCTGGCGGCGTTGACACGGGCGGCGCGCTCGGCGTCGGATTCGTACTTCGGCATCTGGCTTGCTCCTCGTGGCTGGTGAGAGGGGGTTGATTTCTCTCGACACCGTTACTATAGCGCGGCCGCGTTATAGTGTCAAGGGGTTTTAGAGGCAGATCGCATTAGAGTTTTGTAACCTGGTTTTCGCGATCTCGATCTCGATCCGCGTCGGACTGCGCGCGAAGCATCGCGTAGGCGCAATCCTCAAGCCGAGGGCTAGATCGACTGCTATTGAGAGGTAGAATCGTACCCTCTCGTAAACGTAGAGGCCTCCTGGGGCACTGTGAAGAGGGCAACTCACAAGCAAACCTTGTTAGTTCAAACCGAGGGCGGGCGCGGGCAACGGAACGGCCACCAGTAATAGCGCTGGTGGCCGTTCCGCGAGGAGAGGAGAGGAGGGTCAGAAAATACAGTTGATCACCGTCTCGGCCGTTGTGTTCATCCCGTCCGACGGAACGATGGTTACTCGCAGCGAGTAACTATGATTCGGCAGAAGGAACGAGCCTGTCACCGTCTGAGTCACACCCGTTGTAGTGTGGCTCAGTGTCGTCAGCGCGGACGGGCAGGCGACACCAGTCTGTTTGTCGATCAGCGTAGAGGTCGCCGACACAATCGTAGTCGCGCCCAGTTCTGGCGTGAAGTCGAAGCCTGCCGCTTTGATTTCCGAGATTGCCATTTCAAACGTCGCGGGACTAGTTGTTAGCGTGCTCATCTTTTCACCACCGTAAACGTCAGATTGCGAGCCGGCACCGAGAATGTCGTTGGTCGCGCTGCTACTACGAACGCCAACTGCCGCGCCTGGACAACGAACACCCGGAACGGCACGATCGCGCTGCCCTCCACTACCACGACCCCATCCAGCGTCAGCGTGTGCGAGACATTGGCGACCGTGAGCACATGGTCCTGCCCGAGCGACGGCGAGTCCGCGGTATGGACGTGCGCGAGATCGGCAACCAATAGCGCGTGCCACTGAGTCAGCGCGATCGACGCGGCTGTATGCGCGTGCGTTGCCGCGGCGACTGTCAACACGTGATTCTGAGTCAGCGTCACAGCCTCGACAGAGTGACCGTGAGCTACGTCGGCAACCGTGAGGGTCGTACCGTAGCTGAGCGTGACGTTCTCGCTCGTGTGCGCGTGTGCCGAGCCTGCCACCGCCAGCGAGTGCGCCTGCGTGAGCAACACCGCGTCCGCCGAGTGCGCGTGACTCGCGTCGGCGATTATCAGGTTGTGGAGTTGCGTCAGTGTTGGCGACGCTGCCGAGTGTGCGTGAGTCACATCCGCAACTGCTAGCATGTCAGCGGTCCCTAGCGTCACGTTGTCGGCCTGGTGGACGTGCGTAGAGGCGGCGACGGTCAGCGTGTGCGCTTGAGCTAGGGTCGGAGCATCGACTGAGTGGGAGTGCGCTACATCGGCGACTACGAGGGTGAACGCCTGCACTAGTGCGGGAGATTCGGCTGAGTGAGCGTGCCCGCTGTCAGCAACGGTCAGAACGTGCGCCTGAGTCAGTATCGGTGATGCTGCCGTATGAGCGTGCCCCGAGTCGGCTACCGTCAGGGTAAACGCCTGCACCAGAGTCGGAGTCTCTGCCGAGTGCAAGTGGCTGCTATCGCTAACCGTCAGATTATGCGCCTGAGTCAGCGTCGGCGACTCCACGGAGGACGCATGGCTGGAGTCCTCGACAACCAACGTGTCGGCTGCTCCGAGCGTCACATTGGCAGCGGTGTGAACGTGGCTGCTGTCGTCCACTGTCAGCGTATGAGCCTGAGTCAGAACAGGAGCCTCTACCGAATGAGCGTGGTCAGAGGGGGCTACCGTCAGAACCTGCGCCTGAGTCAAGGTCGGTGCGTCTGCCGAGTGAACGTGACTCGAATCCGCGACAGACAGCGTATGCGCCTGAGTCAGAGTCACGGCCTCGGCAGAGTGACCGTGAGCCACGTCGGCGATGATCAGGTGGTTGGTTAGGTTGAGAGTGTCGATCTGGTCGAGTATGTCCTGGAGCGTGTGCAGTGTCGATCCCTTACCTGCACAAGCTCCATTCTGAGGGGTAAGGTCCACCGCCAGGAGGTCGCTGAAGTGGGGAGTCCCAGTTGCCAGAACCGCGACAAACTGAGGATCAGCGTTAGTCCCACCAGGCACCGGATCGGTGTTGTGGTAGAAGTTGCCCGAGCCAGTCACGCCTGTCAGCCCCGTATCGTTGGCCGCGTTCACGAAGATCGAGTCAGTCAACGTGTGACCCGACCCTCGAATCATGTCGAGGTGCGCGCCATTGATGCCGTCAGGAGCGGCTCCCCATTTGTAGGACGTAATGTGCTGCATCTGCCAGTTGGTCGTTGAGTTGCCGTCGGCATTGATGCTGTCGTACAGAATATTCATGAAAAGTAGATTGTCGAGTGTGACGTTGTTCCACTTGGCGGGGGTGCCCGAGTCGGCGGGATAGAAACCTTGCCCGAGGTAGGGGCCAAAGACGGTGTTCCGAACGGTGAGGCCAGTCTGAGTCCCGCCATCCCAGGTCTGTAGGCCATCGGGATGAGTGCCGATCTCACCCCACCCTGTGTTGAAACCGTATCCAGGCTGATACGGGTTCTCCCGGCTACAGTAGAGCCAGGAGTCGGTTATGGTCACGTTATACTGGCCAACACCGTTCTTCGTGCCATCCTGAATCGCGTCTTGCCCGTTGTCGTGGACGAGCATTCGGTCGAAGGTAAGATCGTGGCCTACCATCCAGATGCCGGGATTGTCGGAATACCAGCCAAACCCAACAGTGTGCAGAGCGACGCCGTTGTCGAATATCTCCATATTCCTCAGGGTGACAAAGGCCGCTGATGTCGAGTGGATATTGACTCCGGCCTCGGCCCCGTAGATGACGATGCCGGAGCGATCCATCCCATCAATCACAACGTCGTGATATGCATTCACCCGAATTGATTCGGCCAGCACATTCCCTGAGGTCTGGTTGGTGTAGCTCGACTGAGTGCAGGCGGGCAAGCTCGAGAGCCTGCCACCGAAGAAGACAGCCGTCCCGTTGTGGCCTGATTCCGTGGCTCGCTGAATCGTGATTGGAGCAGCCGTGGTGCCCGACTTGCCGATCGTCAGTGTCGTGTTGTAGAGCATCCCGCCGCCGCCAGTCTGTCCCGGCTTCGGCGATGAGAAATCGAATGGAGTGGTTGACAGAGCGTTGAATGGCGAAGAGCAGACACTCGTCCCGCCATCGATGAGGATTCGATCTCCCGGTTGGACACTCGCCCAATCAATCTGGTCAAGTTCATTCCAGGCGTTCGCCCACGATCCGCCACTGCCATTATTGCCATTCCGCGAAACGTACCACACATACGTCTGGGTCAGGACTGGCGACTCCGCGCTGTGTCCGTGGCTCGCATCGGCTACGGCCAGGCTATGCGCCTGCGTTAGCGCTGGTGCATCTACTGTGTGGACATGGCTGCTATCAACCACCGCCAACAAGTGGGCCTGCGTCAGTACGGGCGACTCGGTTGCAGAAGCGTGCGCTACGTCGGCCACGGTGAGTGAGTGTGCTTGAGTCAGCGTCGGTGCATCTGCCGTATGGGCATGCGCTACGTCAGCTACAACAAGGTCAATCGCGCCTGCGAACGTCACACTCGCCGATGCAGACCAGTCGCCAGCCTCGGTGCCTGTCCAGTGCCGTCCGCGATAAAAATAGGTCGTGCCGCCTGTGAACGGGCCAGCATCGTCCCATGTATCGACGTCCGCCGTGAGGTGCTGAACTGTGGCGTAGGAATCTTCTCCGCCTGCCGACCGCTGTATCTCGTCCAGGTCTGAGAACAGAGTCGGGATGGCCTCCGCCGTGTGAGCGTGGTTGGAATCCGCCACGGTGAGCGCGACATCCGATGCCAGCGTGACGTTCTCGGCAGCGTGAACGTGTCCGCTATCCGCAACCGTGAGACTGTGAACCTGCGTTAGTGCAGGTGTCTCAGCCGTATGAGCGTGCCCCGCATCTGCCACGGTGAGCGAATACGCTTGGGTAAGCGTCGGGCTATCGACACTGTGAGCGTGGTCAGCATCGGCAACGGTGAGCGTCGTGCCACCAAGCGGCCCTTGCGAGAGTTGATAGAAGTCGTCTGCCGTGATGCAGGCGACCCCCTTGAGGGCAAGATAATCGATTAGGCTCTGGAAGTCGGCTGTAGTCCAGTCACCAGCGCCAACCTTATGAAAATGGATCGGCTGGATATAGCCGTCAACAATCGCTTTGTCTACAGCGGTTTTCGCAGTGGCGAGCGTTAGAGCGGTTGAGGCCCTAGTCGGGACATGATACCAGTCACCCCACGGCAGCGCCTGACGAATCTCCCCCGAACCGTCACTTGGTTCGGTGGTTCGCCCGAACAGCATCCCGAGGTTTGCCATCGCGATGTCGGTGTTGAGGTCGAAAGTACCCGAGGGATAGGCAACGTAGTTGACGCCCTTGGTCAGCCCCAGCGCTGTGAGCGCGGTCTTGCCGCCAAGTATCTGCGCTTCCTGAGCCGCCTCTGTCTGACCGCCGAGCCCCGATGCCGAGTTCGTATGGTTTCCGACCGTCCAGCCAGCGGCGTCTACCGCGGCGAGCTGTGCGCTGGTAAGGGAACCCGCCTGATCAATCTGGCTAGTATCACAGAAAATAGTACCTTTGATTCCGTAGCTCTGCATATATGGAAAACAAACCGTGTACTGCGTGGTTGTCGCGTCGTCGAAGTACAGCATCACGGCCGGAACCGCGATCTGGTTGATAGTCAGTGAGTCGAACGAGATCGCCGCCGCCTTGCCAGTCGCCGAGGTGAATTCAACGCGGAGTCTGATTCGTGCCGACGCCCAGCTATCAGTCCCAGCGTTGATGAGGTCACTCTGGTCAAAGGTGAGGACGTTCCAGCCCTGTCGAAAATAAGTGTTGTAGGCTTCTTGCCAGTAGGACTTCGTGAAGCCGGTCGTCGAGCTGAGGTAGAACTGAACGCCCGCCGGGTAGTCCGCCGCTGGATTGTGCAAGTAGTACCAGAGTTGCAGTCGGTGGAAGTTGCCCGAGAGGTCCCAGTTGACAGTTTTGGTCGCAGTACAGTCAGTGGCCGTCGTGCCCGTGATTTTGACAGACTGAGTGCCGGTCCGAAACTCCGTTGTGTTGTCTGCCGCCGAGCCGTTGGCAACCGTCCAGTCGGCAGCGTTAGAAAAATCCTCTTGAACGGTTCCAACATCGCTCAGGAGATTCATCGGCAGCGACGCGGGCTGAGACTGCGCGAACATGTTGTTGCCGCTGAACTCGATCCAGCCCGCCGTCGTCGTATGAGTCGTAGCAGCGGCCACGCCGTCCGCCATCGCAGCGCCAGCACCGTACCACATCTGACCGGCGTAGCTGGTCGCGGAGGTGTTCGCTGCGCTGTACCCAAGGACGACGACTATCCTGTCTCCCACCTGTGCGGCCACTGTTCCAGCGAGCGCGATCGCACCGGTCGAGCGGTACCCAGCGGTCGTTGTCCACTCGGTCGCGCCAACCCAATCTTGTTTCAAATAGCCGCGAACCGTGTCCGAGTCGCCAACCGTGACGTAGATCGTAATCTTCGGGAACATATTCGCGGAAGATGACGACTCGTAGCAGCCCATACAGATCGTGAACGTGTCGCTGGCAGTGAGCGTGCGCGCCGTTGGCAGCGCGTCGGAGACAAACCGCAGCAGCCCGACGCTGTAGAGGTTGGTGGTAGAAGTCTCGGCCTTGCTGACGTTTGCATTCGCGTCGCCAGTGAATTTGACCGTGCCGAGCTTCTTAGTTACAAGGGACGCGGTATCATTCCACGTCCCTCGAATCGTCGCGGGAGTGTATGGTGCCGTCTGGTTAAGCGGGTACAGTCTTGTTGCCATCAGAACGTCCAGTTCAGGCGAATGTTGGGGCCGACTTGAGCGGCGGTGAGGGACGCGGTCAAAAGCGTCACGTTGTCCGCCGAGTGCGCGTGGCTGGGGTCCGCGACAGTGAGGTTGTGCGCCTGGGTCAGCAGCACGGCATCCGTTGAGTGCGCGTGACTCGTGTCAGCGACTATCAGGTTGTGGAGCTGAGCCAGGGCTGGCGACTCGGCTGAGTGCAGATGGATCGAATCAACCACCGCCAGACTATGCGCTTGAGTCAGCGTTGGTACATCTGCCGTATGAGCGTGGCCGCTGTCGGCCACTGCTAGCGAGTGCGCCTGGGTCAGAACAGGAACCTCAGCGCCGTGAGCGTGATCGGCGGCCGCGACCGCCAGAGAGTGTGCCTGGGTCAGCAGCACCGCATCTGCCGTGTGCGCGTGATCGCTGTTGGCGACCGCCAGGCTATGCGCCTGCGTCAGACTCGGTATCTCGACCGAGTGAGCATGCGCCGAGTCGCCGACCGCGAGCGCGTGAGCCTGCGTCAGTGCGGGCGACTCCGCCGAGTGCGCATGGCTGCTGTCCGCGACGGTGAGAGCGGTATCGCCGCCCCCGCCCGCCGTAGCCATGACGTAGCCCAGTTCCGTCAGGCTCCCAATGACGAGCCGCCCCTGCTCGGTTATCGGGGCTACGACGATGCGGCCACGGTCGGTGATTGCCATTAGAGATCAGGCCCGACGCGGTAGGAAATCGGCGAGAGATAGAAGATGTAGCTGTAATATGGCCGCGTCGTCGCGTGCTGAGTTATGGCCGTCGCTTGGGCGGTGTCACGGCCCTGGCGGGCAATCCCGTTCGCGGTGTCAAGCACGATAGCCATCGCGCCGTTAAACCCGGTGGGATTGAGTGACGTAGTGCTTTGCCCCAGGTAACTACCAGAAACCACCCCAGAAGCCGACGTGCCCGAGGGCAAACCCGAGTAAGCCTGCGTCGCGCTGAAGTCCAGGAGCATCCGTCGACGGCGCTCGGGGAACATCCGAGTGGGGACGACGGAAAGACACATATAATCCCAGTAGACGCTAGTAGCGGCGCTGGCCCAGAGCCGTACTTCGAGAACGTCGCCAACCACAAGAGGATTAGTCCCGAAGCTGCCTGCATTGACAGTGAAATAGCTAGTTGCGGTCGCGACCGAGGCGCTTCCCGTGGTTTGGCTTGTGCCGTTCAGTATGACGCGATAGTTGACGGTCACAGCTCCGCCTGAGTAGTTGCGTCCTCCGACGTAGACCTCGGCATAGTAGCCAGTAGAGAACGGCGCGGACGAGATAGTCGGCAGATCGCCCGATGCCACAGTGTAGATTACCTGGCTGGTGCCAGGCTCGGCGTTCGGGAGGTCCACCTGCGACCCAGTTGTCTCGTTGTAGTTCAGCGTCGTTGTGATGGTTTTCTGGCTGCCCTCCAGCGCCGCCATCTGCTCACCTTGTTGCCTACTCAAGTCGCAACTCCGTAACCACGCCAAACTCGGAGAATGCGGTCAGAGATGGCAGCACGTTGATGTAGACTGTCAGCCGGTCCGCTGCCTCGTCATACCCCCATCCCGTGATCGTGGCATATCGGAGCTTCAGCCGTTGCGTCAGGAAGGACATTCGCGTACCGTTCCTCGGATCGAGGTTGGCGGCCAGTAGTTTTGACAGGCACTGCTCGAGAACTACAACCAACTGAGTCGGGAGCATGTCGCCCTCCTATCAGGCGTGAGTAATCACCCCATCGTAAGCATAATACGCCGCACCTGCCGAGACGTTTTTGAGCGTGAGATACGCCGTGGCCGTGACGTGGAACACCGCCCCGAACCGCCCGCCCAGACTGGCATCGGAGTCGATCTTGATGGGGTGAGAGCCGTCGGTGAAGTAGACTTCGACAGCCGCGCCGTAGTACAAATTGTGGATCACCCACTCCGCTGTGCTGCTCGGTTGGATAGTGAGCGATGCCGCCGCATTGACGCTGGTCGGCACCACCGAGACGACATCACCTACTGCCACGGGACCCTCCTAGCGTATGTTGCCGCTCACTCCGACCTGAGCGGCCAAGGTCTTCACGACTAGGTAGGATCGGCGACGCCCCACTTGAACGCTGGCGTTGAAACGGTGTTGCCGCTGGTGAGCGCCTGCGACGTGCAGGTGGTTACTGCCTGCAGCACCGAACCCGTGCAGAGCGCGATGTGCGTGGCCGTGATGCTCGCCGTGACGCTGAGTGCCGCTTGCGCGGCAAGCGTCACCTTCCTCCCTGACGTGTCATCCGCCTTCGCGAAGTCGCCAGACGCCAGGGTATGAGCCGCGATGCCCGAAGCTGCGATAGCAGCGGCCCGATCCGCTGGAGCGCCAGCGCCCGAACAGATATACAGCTCCGTACACGCCGCGATGATGTCGAGAGTTCCGTCGAGAACCGCGTCTGAATCAAACTTAGCCACTGGTATCCCCTCCGATTATGTGTGTCGCTCGATGCGTCACATCGTGCACTTCGAGCGTCACGTTGATGTGCTGCCGGTCCGGCGACAACTCCCAGGTCCGCCCACACTTCGGGCAGACGGTCGTGTCGTCACGCAGCCCGCCGTCGAGTTGCGCGCCGCAGTCGTTGCATACTGGTCTCATCGCTCCTCCTGCTATCTGCCGATTGCAACTTTCAACTGGGCGATCTTCGTCTTGGCGAGCGTCGCGTTCGTGCGCGCCACATCCAGGTTCGGCGCCCCCTCCGCCAAAGTCGCAAATTGCCAGGCGCCATTCAAGGCGTCTGTCACAGCATCCACCTTCACGGGCGCTGGTGCGGTCATCTCGGCGATTCTCGTCTTCACCATCACCATAAACCTGTCACCATCGAAGCCCGTGCCGACATCGCTTTTCCCGTCCGCTTGGCCCTCGGGACAATCTTTGTGCTGAGCGAACCCGCCATTGAGCGCCCAGATGGTCGGGATGTGATACTTCACACACCAGCCAGCACACACCTGCGCGCCACGTTGTAGCTCCGAGTCGGGTATCGGGTCGCCGATTCGCGGTTGGCAGAACTCGATACCGAGGTGAGTCTTATTCCGAGTCCGACAGTGCCAAGCAATTAGGTTATCCTGGACTGGCAACCCCGTCCGGGTTGGCGAGACAACCGCGTGGCACGAGTCGCCGTTTGGCCGATTCTCCCAACCCATCGTGCCGTCGAGCTCTTGCTCGAGCGACGCCGAGCCGCCGCGAGTACTGTGCACGACGATACCGAGCGTCGAGGCGCGCGGTCCCTCGTGATTAGGCGACTGATAGTTAATCATAGGTGTTGCTCCTTTCGGTGGCGCTGGTGCTGGTGTTGGTGTCAGCGCTGGTGTTCCGCCTGTGAACACTCGCTCCAAGTTCAGGCCGTCTGTGTCGTAGTCCTTCCAGTCGCCGCCCTGTGCGCCTGCTGTGAACACGGTTGCACCCAACATATAGGCGTCTTTGGCGAGCTCCACGTCGTAGGCTAGTAGCTCGCCGGTGTAGCCATGTGGCGAAGTGCCGTTCTTGCGCCAACCGCCAGCTCCAACCATTCCACTGCCTGGCGCGTCGCGCACCACGTCCTCACCTACCTCGCTCAAGATCACTGGCGGATCACCCATCCGCCAGAACTTGCGATAACGGTAGGCGTTCCACTCAGTCGGCCCGTACTGTGGCGACATGTAGGCGTGTACGTTGATCGCGTCAAGCGCGCCTCGCGTGTTGTCTACCAGGTAGCGCCACTCCGTCTCCCCGTAGTCACCAGTGCTCCAGCACGGCCCGCATAGCTTGATACCAGCAGCGTGCAGGATGGGCGCGGCTTCGTTGATCTGGTGAGTCTGCTGTTTGTAGACACCAGCACCGCACTCGTTGTAAAGTTCCGTGTAAAGTCGGGGATGACGATATCCACCGAGCGCTGTCAGCACTTCGCTGGCGATGTCGGCACCGCTGCGTCTAATATCCTGATTGCCGAAGTAGTGGCGGAACACTCGCACCGCGTTGTCAGGCGCGACGCGTAACGGCTCGGTCGTGTCGATCGCCTTGACGATGCTCGCAACACGCGCCCACGCGAGCGCGTCCGCTGTTGGATTGATGACGTGCGGGCCGAGACGAGTGCTAACCACGAGGTGGCACCTCCCCAGTTGTCATGCCAGAGCCAGAGCCGTATGCGACCATCGGGCGCAAATACGTGTCGATAGGGTGGGGCGTTGGGGACGTTGGAACAGTCGGTATACCGATAATCGACGGAGTGGGTTGTGATGCGGCCACCCTAGCAGCGTCCCTAGCAGCAGCACCAGCGTACAAAGCGGATGCCGAGTAGCCCGCGACAACGCCAGCGAGCACGATGTTCCAGGTTGACAGATCGACGGGCGCGGCCAGTGCAACCACCAGGCCCAGTGTCGTGCCGACAGTCACCGAGAGCGCGGGGTAGTACCGCGTCGATAGTCGCCCCTCGGTCAGCGTCTTGGCGACGCCAACCGCCGCCGTGGTTGGCCCGACTAGCACGGCTGCCAGAGCCGCCACCTGAGCAAACCAGGTTAGAACCGCCAAAGTTGCGTCCATTGTTCGCCTCACTTACCCAAAGGCAAGACGCTCAGCGCCTCGATGATGCACAACACGAACACAGCGGCTGTCAACGGTGCCCTGCCCGCCCAGGCCAGGACCGTGAGACCAAAAGCGATCAGAACCAACAACCCAATTACCGTAATCATGGGTTCAAATCTGCCCCCAACAGATAGGCTACGCCTGCTATCACCAGCGGCACCAGCCACGGCAACACAGTGCCGATTCGCTCAACTACCCAGTTGCGTTGTATCCTGCGCTCGTCTGTCTCGTAGACAATCGCCCTCTTAGCCTCCTTCGCATCGATTGCGAGCACGGTCCGCGCGGTCTCGGCAGCGGCCGCGATCGCGTCAGTCCTCATAGCCTCGAAGGTCGTTTTTGTTTCTGCTGCCTCCGTTGCATCTTGTGCTGTCTTCGTCTGTGCAATAAGGGCGGCGGCGGCAAGCGTCTCCCTGGCTGCTTTGGCATCGGCGAGCACCGTTTCTCTTGCGCCACGTTCTGCTATCATCTCCTGCTGAAGTGCGCGGGTTGCCTCCCAGATGTCTTTATAATTGACGTTGCGCTCCGTGCGGTCAGTCTCGATGCTGGCCGTGAGTAGTCGGAGTTGCTCCAGCATCCCGTTTACAGTCGCTTCCAACCGCCCAACGGTGCGCTCAATACTTATCTCTGTCCCTGGCGTCACTTGTTTTCTCCGCACTACGCTACTTGGCGTCATTAGTTCTCCGCTCGGAACGAGATGTTATCCATCGAGAGCCACGTTGACGACCCCACTTCGATCTCCACACTTCCGTTTGGGCGAATCCGAGTCTCACCATATGCATCATTTGACGCGCATGATGCGATAAACACCTTGTACGGACGATACCCCGCAGGCAACACGAAGAATGCAGTACCGGCGGTGACAGTTCCGTTCTTGATCATGCCGCGAATGTGAACCATGCCCATCGAATCTTTGTAGTAGCCAGCGGGACTATAAGTCCCAGCGTCATAATTGACCCACGAGTTTAGCAACGTCGGAGCGGTCCACCCTTCGCTAGCTACCCACCCAACCGCGCCAGCGCTCACCCCGAGCAGCGTGCCGTCCGCGCCCTTAGCGAGCTTGCCCGCCGTATCAGCGCCCGTGCCAACGGCTAGGTCACCGGCCGCGTCCCAGATCGGGTCTGTCGCAACGGCCGGCGGAGAGCTTACCCAATTAGGCCAGCCAGCAACCAGACTAAGCACTGTCCCATCTGCGCCTTTAGGCAATCGATATGCTGTGTTCGGCCCGGAACCAACCACAAGATCACCGGCAGCGTCCCAAATCGGGTCTGTGGCGATGGGACTTGAACCTGCACCCAACGGAATCTCCACCCCGTTTCGATATAGCGCGGCGTCGCCAATGTCCACGCCACCGGCAGCCCAAACTTTGCCAAGAGTCCAGAAAAAGCCAGTATTGGTCAGAAACGCGATCCCAACCTGCGCATCATCCGGCCCCGATATGAATGTGAACTGGTAAGTCCCATCGGTGTGGACAACCGTCTGCAAACGCATTCCGAGACTCGTAAACACGTCGGCCACGTTATTCTGACCGAATAATGATATAACCGGCGAGTTCACAGCCACACCCGTGGTTGGTGGCACTGCGTTTACAAGGGTAAAATGCCCGGCTTCCGTTAGCGACGCGACGGGATTCTCCGACTCCCCCAGGAATGCTAGCGCGGCACCTCCAGCGGCATCGACATTCGCCCTTATCCGCATCCCTGCACTCGTGAGCGTGCCGCCTATGTTGGCCTGGCCGAACAGTCCGATGGTCGGCGAATTCTGAGCGGTGCCAACCGCTGGTTGTGTGCCGTTGACGAGCGTGATATGTCCGCCTGGACTCCAAATCATCTCTCCGTAAGGCCCCAAAACGGTGTACTTGCCGCCGCCCGTGTAGAAACTGTGATCGTAGGTTCCAGGCGCTCCCGGGATCGGATTGCCCTTCCACGGGAAGTGAGGCTCCGGATCGGGATATGGAGTGGGCCAGTAAACCCCCTGGATGATTGGCAACAACGTATCGTCTGTGTGATTCCAGACAACGATTCCGGTAGGATAAGGCCAACCGTAAACGTCAACCGACGGACAGATGAACACTGTCGCCAAGACGCTAGCGCGCCCAAGATCGAAGCAGATGCAATCGTTCACGCTGAATGGGTGGACAAGCACTCCCTCGAATGTGCAGCGACAGAGTAACAACCAGTCTGTGATATGGAAGTCCAGACCGCGCCCGCCGTTCACAGAGACCCAAATGTTGATGTCCTTGAAATAGTTGTTCGACATCGAACACGGAGCAGTGGACGAGCCAACGATGCCGTTGCCCGTGTTTCTGATCTCGAAGTTCTCGAAGGTGTTTTGCTCGACCCAATGCACGACATCTGGCACGTAAAGCTTGAGCGCGCCACTGCCCTCGACAATACTGGTGAAGCTGTCGAGTATCACGTCACGATAGGAACCGCCAACCGCGCCCTCGACATAGATGCCGCTGATCGCGTTGACGGTGCCGACCATGTACAGACCGGAAACCCGCGTCGCACGCTCGGCATACTGGTAGCAGTTGTCGCCAATCATCCCCGAGCAGTTGGTCAGGACAGATAACCCGTGCCCGCTGCCCGTGTAGTGGAGAATCGCGCCGTGGCAATTGAACGAGATCGCCGACGTTAGGCTGAGGCTCGTTATTACAATACCCGTGACTAGCAGGTAGGTATACCCGCCTGGTGCCAGCACAGTGCCACCGCCAGCAGCCGTACAAGCGTCAACTGCGGCTTGGAATGCTGGTGAGTCGTTGTGGGTATCGTCGCCAACCGCACCATAATCGAACACGTTGTAATCGCCTTGCGCGGTCACTACTCCCTGAGATGGAGTATTGATCCAGCTCAGAACGTGCGGTCGAATGTCGCGTAGCAGTTCGTTGAGATTCAACGGTTATAGCCCTCCAGCCGACTGACCAAAGGCGATCCAACAGACGGTAATCGATCGTGTGGCTGTCGCGGTCGGGTTGTTCGTCCGCGCGACCAGCGTGAACCCGTTCACGCCCCAGGCCGAGATGCGCAGCGTCGTCGTGCCCGTCACGACGGTTTCCGTCGCCAAGAACGGCACAATCGCGGGATTAGAGCCGAAGTTCCGAGTAAATGTGACTGCCTGCGAGGTGTCTTGCGGCTGTCCGCCGCCGTCGCCGCCGACGTTGAACGTCACAACGCCGCCATCAACGTGGTAGTTCTGACCCTTCGACGTGCGTAGCGCCCACATCAGTGTGCCAATGGCGAGCGCTCCGGCCGCTGGCAGCGTGAGCGGCCCGCCGAGCGTGAGCGGCCCATCAAGCGTTGCCGTGGCGCCGCCCACGCCCTTGAGGAACTTGAGGTTCTCCGTCACCCAGGCGTTGAAGTTGGCCGCGGTCATCGCCATGCCGTCGGTTACTGTCGTCGGTAGAGTCCAGGCCATTCTGTCACCATCCAAACCGAACAGTTGTGTTCGGGGCGTTTGTAAACGTGCTTCGTCCGGCAACACCCATGAGCCAGTAGCTAACCGGGTCGACGGGTGAAACCTGCCACGTTGTCTGCCAATCCCGGTCGTTCGCCCCGGCTGTAATCGTGTGCTCGATATGCTCCAGGTGGCAATCCTGGCTGATCATCGTGCCGCCCATCGGTCGCCGCCGTACCGTGATTCGGTCGCCGATGCCCATGTTCAACGTTACCGGCCAGTTCGAATCAGGCTGTGCGAATGGAAACGTGATCGTCCCGAAGCGAAGCTGCGGCTCCTTGTAACGGCGAACCATATAATCGGCGCGCGACTGGAGTTGTTGTTGCACCGACGGCTCGCCGACTTGAACGCCAAGCGGCAAGCTGCTCGACGTGACGGCGCAAGTGAAGTATTTAAGCTTACTTGGCATGTCTGAAGCCGTCGCCTCAATATTGTCCGCCGTCGTCGCCGTGTAGGTGTTGATGATGTGAGAGTCGTCCCACAGCACTTCGATACTCGAATAGGGAAACTCGCCCGCGCCGTCTCCGATGACTGCCAGTGGAGTCAGATCGTCGTTCCGATAGTAGCGGTCTTGGAAGACGAATTTCCCGCGTCGATCACAATAGGTCTGTCCAAGTTCGACATCAGTAGCGTCCATAATCGCCGAGAGTGCGTCAATTTTGACCAGACTATCCTCGGCCATCGACGCATAGCCCCGCGCCAACGCTCGGTCGCCGTTTGGCCCGAAGACAACTGGAAACTTGCTGTTGGCCGCCGTCGCGCCGAAAACCCAGGAGTCGCCAAGCGTCCACCCCGCGAGCGCGAGCAGTGTGTCGACCCGCTCATCCGTCCGCTGGACTGGCAGATCGACCGTCAGGATGGCTCGGCTCAATAGCTTGAATCCGTCGACCGCGCTGATCTCGACAGTGCTCTCCATCGCTGAATCGTACTTCTGAGGCCAGCCCTCGACATAACCATAGAACAGCGGATAGGTGATCGAGTTCCAGACCGCCGAGATCAGCACTCGGCGCATCGGCAGAAGCTGGCCGTAATACGGCCCGGCCGCGAATGTCGGGTCAAAGCGACGGTCGCGGTTGTCGAGAGTAATGCTCGCCGTGCCCGCCTCAATGCGGTCAAGCTCCATTTGTCGGCCACGTCGAGTCGCGACTTGCCAGGTATAGGCGGTTACGTCGGTCCAAACTGCGACGTCGGTTGGATTGTTAGTCAGGGCAATCTCAACCGTTAGAACTGGCATGCTCATCGAAGATCACCATTGCGAGAGCCGACCTTGGCTATCCCGCTTCGAATGAGCTGTATGAGGTCTCGCTCGGAGAGAATTGACCCGGCAGCGTTGACAATGACGGTCGGTCCGCCAGCCGTTGCGGTGACGGTCCCGGCAATTCGGTAAGGCACCCCGCTGACTGAAGCTGTGCCGCCAGTCGCGCTGGCGGGAAGTTCGCTTCCCGCCGAAGGTGTGCCGCCTGTCGTTGGTGGGGTTTCCCCTGGTGCTGGCTCAGGCAGCGGTCCCGCTCCGAGCATCCCCGAGAGCGCCTGCAACTGTGCCATTCGCGCGCCGATCTGCTTGTCAATCTCGTCAGCCAGAGCCTTGAGACCCGGCCGCGCCGCCTCCGCGATCTTGTCCCAGAAGCTTTCCTTCATGGCCTTGAGGCGGCCTTCGGACTCGGTGATCTGCGCGGCGATGGCCTCGAGGGCCGTCGTCTTCAAGTCGGCGATCTTCTGAGTCAGCTCTTCGTTGAGGCTCTTGATTTTCAAGTCCCGCTCTTCGACGATGGCCGCGCGCTGGCGCGCGAGGTCTTCGGCGTGTAGTTGCAATTCGAGCGCGTTCCTGGCCGCATCCTGCTGCTTGCGCCAAGCGGCATCCTCGTCTTCACGCTGTCGGCGGTAGGTGAGGACTTGCAGCGCGTCGTCCCGTTGCAGCGTGAGCGCGTCCTTTTCCTTCTGCGTCTTGGCAGTGAGTAATGCTCGCTGGTAGGTCCAGAGGTCGTCTTCATCAGAGCGGCGACGCCCACGGATTAGGTCCTCACCTGTTAGCCGCGCGTCGAGTGAACTCCGTCGATTAGTCGCGTCGACGCTGATAGCCTCACTCTTGGCCAGGTCGCTCAGCGACTTCTCAGCGGCCGTGCCCGCGTCGGCGATGGCCTTGGCGGTATCCGCGGTTGCCTTGGCGATATCCTTGCCGAGTTGCGTGTTGATGTCGGCGATCTTGGTCATCGTCTTGTCGGTCTCTTCGCCCATGTCGCGGATGAGTTGCGTTTCGTCTTGGAGAATGGCCGCTGTCTTTTTGGCTTCGGCTTCGGCTGCATTCGCAGCCGCACTCCCACCGCCACCTCCGCCGCCTCCTCCACCTCCGCCACTGCTGCCTCCGCCGCCGCCTCCACCACCGCCGCCACCTGTTACCAGCGGCGCGCGATAGGGCGCTGGCGCCGCTGGCGGCTTCGCGGTCGATGGACTCGGATCCCAGACGTTTCCCGGAGCACCCATCGCGGCAACAACCTTTGCCTTGGCCGTTTCGGAGGCAATAGCGTTAGTGCGCGCCTTGGCGTCGGTATAGACGCTGGTGATAGAATCGTCGAGGGCTTGCTTGGCGTTATCCAACGCATTAGACGGTTTCGGCGCGAACGCGGCTCCGCCACTGTAGATAGACTCATCGGGCCGCCCCCAGCTTGCCGCGGCAGTGGCATCCTGAGCCGCCGCCTTGTTTCTGGCAATGTTCAGAGGGTCGCCGATTTGATTATCAGTAAGCTGGCCCCCCAGCCAGGAGCCAACCGGGTCAAAAGCGCCCTTAGGCGCCATTCCAAACTCTGCCAGGAAGTTGTGAACCGCGGCGGCCGCCCCATTGAACCAACTAGTTGCCTGGGCGGCGGCATTTGCGACTGCATTGATCATGCCCACGGCAGGAGCCGCCGCTGCCGACAGATCGCCCCACATCACGCCAACCGTCTCGCCAGCGATGTAAAGCGTGTAAAGTGCTTCATTTGCTAGCGTGTTGGCCTGCTCGGCCAAGGTGCCAAGGCTCTCCGTCGCAATGTCGATCAAGCCCGGCATAACAGTGATTACTTCGTTGAGGAGCGTCGTGCCCTCTTGTGTGACCGTCCGAAGTGAGGGCGTCAAGGATTCGCCAAACGAGATCGCCAGCGTTTCGACAGTACCTTTGAGATTCTCGAAGTCACCAGCCAAGTTATTCATGCGTTCCAAGCCGACCGACTCGGCCGTGACCTTCCCCATGCTGGCAGCCATCGTGTCGTAAGCAGCGGCACCACCACTCGCCAGAATCGCGCCGGCACGGATAGCGTCGGTGCCGAACATGACCTGGAGTGCCATCTCTTTCTCGGCTTGGGTGTACCCGGCAAGAGACGTGCGCAAGACCTCGGAGATGTCGCGCATGCTCTTGTACTTACCACTGGCATCGATGAACTTGTTACCTGTGTCGTTCACCGTGATACCGAGCTGGTTAAACATGTCCTTGGCGGTTCGGGTTGTTGGTTGGAGGGTGATTAGCATCTGCTTGAGTGAGGTGCCGGCATCGCTACCTTTGATTCCGGCTTGGCCCATCAGCGCAATCGCGGTTGCCGTGCTGTCGAATGACTGCCCCGTGAGGTTGGCGACCGCGCCCGCCATCTGGAGGGAAAGGCGGAAGTCTTGAACGCTCAGTGACGACGCATTGGCGGCACCGGCAACCATGTCGGCGACGTGCGCCATGTCCCGACCTTGCAGTCCGAACATGTTCAGTGCGTTGGCCGCGATCTCGGCGGCACTTGCCAGGTCCACGCCACCAGCGATAGCCAGATTGACCGTCGCTTTGGCGGCACCGTTCATTATGTCGGCAATGCTGATACCGCCCTTGACCAGCTCCTCAATCGCGGTGCCAGCCTGAGCGGCGCTAAATACTGTGTCCTTGCCGAGTTGCATAGCGAGGGCGGAGAGACTATTCATCTCGGCAGCGGTAGCGCCCGAGACGGCCTTGACGCCTGACATGATCTTCTCGAACTCGGCGGCACTCTTGACAGTAATAACTAGTCCAGCGCCGACAGCGGCAGCAGCGGCAGCCAGACCGATCATCGCAACCTTGGCAACGCCAGCAGCAGCGGACAACCCAGCAGTGGCGACCGAGCCGGCATTGAGACCGCCGCTCAGTCCGCCAAGCCCAGCGCCACTCGCACCTAGCGAGCCGACGCCCTTGCTGGCGCTCTTGAGCTGGCTCTCGAATGCGGCGAGTTGCGCCTTCGCGGCAGCCGCGCCCTCGACCGAGACCTTCGCGGCTAGGCTGGCAATCGTTACCATTGGCTACTCACCATCTGGATGCTCCGCCTCCCACTCGGCAATCAGCTTGTCTCTGCCCCAGTAGAACCACTGCATGTTTTCTGGCTGAGCCATCGTTATCGGGTCAGTCCCGATGGCCAGCGCTACGTCAATCCAGTCAGCCCAGTCTGGTTTGCTACCCAGCTTGCCGTTGGTCATCAGCCAGCGACGGTATTCGCGTCGCTCGTCAGGTTTGGGTACATTGCCGCCACAATCGCCCGGTTCATCGCGATCAGCAGCGGCGACGGCAGAACGTCCAATGTCTCGTAACTGATTGGCGCTGGCTTGCCATCCTCGCCAACTAGTTCCCACCAGAGAAGCAGCGCCTTGAGCTGTTCGATGGTCGCGCCGCGGTCGCTGCTCTCAGCGACCAGCTTCATCTGGTTTTCGATGATTTGCGAATAGGGACGGTAAGCGAGCTTGACCTGCTCGCCTTCCCACTCGACCGTGATCTCCTTGCGCTTGTTTACCAGGTCCAAGACTCGAATAGGCACGATTGCCCTCCTAGAGCGCCGTCAGCAAATTCGTGACTGAGACTGAAATAGCCTTTCCCCACGTCCCATCGAATACCCCAACGCCGTCCCAGGAGATCGCGAACAGCCCGTCCGCGTCCTTGAAATCCTTGGCATCTGTGATCTTGATGGGCTGGTCGATAATAATCTTGTACGGGACAGCAGCCTCGATAATGTCACCGGCGCACTTAATGCGGACCCACTTGGTCGCACCGTTACGAAGCTGCGAGAGCAGTCCCATGCCGTCGTCGTCAGCCTCCATCATTAGGTTCATGGTCAGCTTCGGCTCAGTCTCGACATGCCCATCCCAAGACGGTTGCAAAGCGTTGAGCGGCCAGATCATGCCGAAGCGGTCGGAGAGCGACCACTCGACCGACACGACGCGTTCCAGATTAGCCGCGTCAGCAAGCGCCGCTTGTGTGTCGGCCATGCTGACCGTAACCTGTTTTGGCATTACGGGAATCAGCGCGACGGTCGTTGGAGCGGCGTTGAGTGTCACGCCGTCGATTAGCGCTTGGCCGATCATCGAACCGGTCATCTCGACCTTATCGCGGTCGAATTTGAGAGTCAGCGCGTTGAACAGTCCGTAGGTGAAGCGATGCGCATAGGTAGCATCGCCCTGCTCGACCGTGAGCGTTTGCACGACATCAGCCAGCGTCGCGGAAGGCTCGAACAGCCATTGCTTGGCAGTCGTGCCGCCGGTCGCCGTGGTTATGACCGGCACCTTGAGAATGCTCGCCAGGGCATAGACAATCTCGGTGTAGGTGAGCGGGCCGCTGACCTTCGCCTCGACCCATTCTTTGCCTTGCTGTGTCATCGTCGCGTATTTCGTCCCCATCGGGTGGAAGGACTCGACTTTGGTCTTGATTGCCGGTTCGATGCTCATGGACGTGAGCTTCTTGGCACAAACCGCAATCGCACCGTTTGTGGCTTCAACTCCAACATTTACCGTCTGGAAGATACTCGCTCGGTCTGGCATGGGTATCGCCTCCTATCGTGATTGAACCTGGAGGCGATAAAGCCCTCCCAGGTGACTGAACACTACTGAATCGCTGTTCTCGACGTAACTGAGGCTTTGCTCGCGCACGCACGAGAGAATGCGACCGTCGGTCGTTGTGCCTGATGCGGTGTGTAGCAAGGTGTCAATCCTGTCCGCCAGCGCCTTGATAGCACCGAAGTTCGGCGAACTGCCCTTGCCGATGACCTTGACTTGGTAGATCATCGAGTTCCACATTCGGATCGCCCCAACCACGTCCACATCCGTTCCGCTTTGCATGTTGAATATGACCTGCGGGTAGAGTACCGCGCTCTCAGGCGCGAGGTATGCGTAGATTCGGCCAGCAGCGCCGGTAGTCGCGTGGTTGACGCCGCCAGTGCCCGTATCAGCGGCAAGCGTCGCGTAGAGCCAGGTTTCGGCACGGTAGGACTCTATCAACCGAGCACCTTCTTGAGTTCGTCCAGGAATGAGGCGCGCTGGTGCTCGACCGCTGGAACAAGCATGGGGTGCGGCGAAACCCCTCTTGCCGTACCAAATTCCTGATAGATCGCGTACTCTTGCGTGTTGTAGACCGTTCGGACAAGCTCGCTGGTATTCTCGATCTGCCAGCCGTTCATCATCGCGCCTGACTTTACGCGGGGGGGGGTGTTGATCTTGGCCTCGGCGACGATGGCTGTCGCTGTCGTGTCAAGCGCCTTCGTCACGGCACCCATCAGCTCGTCGCCGATCTTGCCGAAGTGGCTGAACTCGAGTTTCAACGTGACACCCATCAGAGCACTTCCTGACAAACTACTCTGCAACTAAGCTGCTGTGTCCGCACGATGACGCCCGCGACTTCCAACGTACGGCCCGCCGAGACGATTAGGTCTCTGGCGGTCACCGCCGTATCCCAAGGCAAGATCACCGTGTAGCCAACTTTCGACGCCATGCGGTCAGAGATCGCGCGCTCCTCGGGTTGGCTACCCGTCGGCGCAATCGAGCAGACCGTCGTAGCCACGGTTGACCAGGTGTCGGTTGATCCGCCTGCCCCGTCGCTCGGTGCCACGTTGCGACTGATAGTGCAGACGTCCGGCAGCGTCGCGGTCATCCGAGCACGCAACGCTGCTAGCCCCGACGTAGTAAGCAGTCCCGTCACGGGTAATACTCCCCAGGCGTCGTGATTGACTGAGGCCGCGCCATTCGCCTGATTCGGATACCGCCCGTGCTCTGCTGTGCGAGGTCGGCGACCAACGCTTGCCAGACGCCGATGCGGCCAGAGAAGTCGAGCGTCTGGCCGTCCTGCGTGACTTTGATTGGCTCACGTCCGTAGCGCGCGAGCAGGCCCTTCGCGAGATAGAGGCAGGCATCGTCTTCGACCGCACCTTTGAACACGAGGACGGCGGCGATCTCCTCATCGCTCAAGAGCGCGGCGTCAACGTCGGTATCTCCAAGGCGAAAGCGAATTAGGTCTTTCGCCGCACTCAGTGAGCTTGAGTAAGTCGCCGCCATACATCACTCCTGCTAGCCTCAGATGATCGTGGGAATGCTGTAAGCTCCGGCGTCGTTTTCGGCAACCACCGCGCCGACACGGTTGGCGACGCCAACGCCGAACTCGAGGAAGATTTTGGCCCTCTGGAGCGGGTCGGTCTGAACAGCGCTGCTCGGCATCAACACGGCGTTGAAACCGAAGTCGGGACTGACACGAACGACCAGCGGGTTGCGTGGATCGAGTGAACCGAAGCTCTTGTAGACGGTCCAATACTTCGTCGGGATTCGGCCTGTCACGCGAACACGAACCGCGCCGTACTGCGTGTCGATCACTCCAAGGTAATCCGCGCCAACGTCGGCCAAGTTAGCCGACATGCCGTAACGGATCAGCGGGTCGGAGCGTGGCACGAAGCCGGTGAGGTTGGTCTGGTTCACCCACGCCGCCGCATCAGCGGCAGCGGCCAGCAGGTCGTATGGCGGGTCGTACCCGTGCTCCCAGAGGTTCCCGACCTCAGCCTGTACCAGCGCCTGAGTAATGCCGTTGGGGTCCACAACGTGAGTGTGCGTGTTTGCGAACGCAGCCACGCGATCAGGGTTGGCAATTGGGACGTAGGACGAGTCCGCCGTGCCACCATCCGCCAGAGGCATCGCGCGCCCAGTCGAGCCGACAGCGGTGTAGGTCGACTTGAATAGCCGAGTCAAAACGGCCTTCTGGAAGATGGCCTTGCGGTCGGCGATGGCAGACTGGATATCCGCGTCGAGTTGGGCGCGTCGCGCCTTGCGCAGGAAGTCCCAGGTCCAGCCCAACCCTCGGTCGAATGCCTGGATCGGGATCATGTCACCCGTAGTCGCTCCGCGCTTGGCATCAGGCTCGCCGTACTCGGTGTGCGCCTGGAAGCCGTTGGTCGAACCGACGGGATACTCCGAGGCTAGGTCAGTGGTAATCGGCCCGATTAGGCCGGAGTAGAGTGGATCACTCAGCACAACGGAGTCCGCGAGACTGAGCGCCTGCTGAATGTCCGCAATCAGTGCGGCGTAGGTCGTGCCGTCCGCCAACCGGTACTTCTCGATTGAGGCGGCGTCCCAGTAGGACGGCAGAACGAACTGTTGAAGACTGTTTGGTCCGAGTGGCATCGTGGTACTCCTTTATTCAGCGCCGCCCAGCGGGAAGCGCGCTTCCCGCTAGAGTTAGATGACGGTTACGACGTTGGGCATGACGAGCAACGTAGTCGCGTTGATGCCGATCCCGATGAGCGTCACCTTCGTGCCGGCGACGTCGGCGATAATGCCCGCCGCATCTTTGCAGTAGTACCGGGTGCCGGCGACCATATTGGTCGAATAGCCAGTGACGGCACCGAGGAGCTTGACGTCAACCTCCTCGCCGATGGCGATAGCCGCGCCGCCAGCGGCGCCACCGACAACCACGCCAATGCAGGACGCGGTGCCCAGCGCGCCGCCATTCGTGAGATCGACGGTGTCATTGGCGGAGATGTAAACCGGCTGGCCGGGGGTCATCACCGCAGCCGATGTGAAACGACGGATGTTCTTCTGGTCCAATGGGCGAACGAGGGCGGGTACAACAGTAACGTCGGCCATGAGTCACCTTCCTAAATGCGGTAGCGCGCGGTCAATTCGGCCTCGCGCGCCTGGGGGTCGAAGGCCGGCTTGCCGCCCGTGCCGGCCGTGCCGTTGATGTTTGGCGGCGGTGCTTGCGCCGGAGCGGTCAGGACCGCGCGATTCTCGGCGATGTAGTCGAGTTGGTCGGCGGCGTCCATTTTGTCCAGTAGCGCCGTGATGTGCTTCGGCAGTCCCTTGCGCTCCTCAGTGAGAAGCTTGGTCAGACTCGCCTCGTTCCGCTCGGCCTTGGCCTTGTACGGCTCGAGGTCGGCAGCGCGCTTCTCGGCGTCCTCAGCGAGCTTCTTGTACTCGCCCTGCTCAGTCAGGCGCGTTCGCTCGGCGGCGCTTGCCGTCTTCGCGGCGTCGGCCTGCGCCTTCTCGTAGGTGGCGAGTTTGGCCTTGGATTCCTTCTCGAGCTCGCGCAACTTCTGGATAGTCGCCATTGCTCGCGGTCGGTCGAACTCCTCTTCCGGGGTCTGCCCGTCTGAGGCGGTGGGTGGCTGTGCGGAGACCTGCTCCACAGTTGCCGTGTCAGTTTCTGGCATCTCGCCATAACTCCTTAGGTGAATCTCTACAAAACGAAAGCGGCCACTCGGGGCGCTCAAGGCGCTCAAGTGGCCGCTCAAAAGGCGACTAGTTTTATTTGGTTGTGGCTCGCTACGCTGTACTAAGTAGACTATAAGCCTTGACACACGCTGTGTCAAGTGCTGCCTTGCTCGTAAGCTCGATTAGTTCCGCCAACGGGATTACAGTGACATGCTGGTGGCCGTGGTGGCGTGAGCGAATGATGAGCGTTTGCCCGCGCACCTCGGCGATCGGATGATCACAATCCTGGCAGCGGATTAGTGGCAAGGTAGCGCTCCTCAGTTCTTTGCCTGCTCGATTCGTTCCTTGAGTCCCTCGGTCATGTCCCATCGGGCGATCTCATAATGTTTAGCGACTGTCCGCGGAATACCAACGTTGACAAGTTCGCGGAACGTCGGCCAATGCCCTTCCGTCACGTTCGAGATCGTGAACACGTACATCAAGGGGTTATGGTTCACGCTACCAACTCCCCCAGCGGCCTCACGCCGATGCTTTTGCCCCATGTCGGGTCCGATGTGATCCGCGCTAGATCTTCGAACTTGAACGCGCCATCCTTCCACGCCGTGAACGTGCCAGGCCCCATCATCTCGCGCTGCAACGTCTCGTCTTGCTGCTCGAACCACTGTTGACCCGTCTGGAACGTCGGGAGCGGGCGGTTGATGAGCACCGGCAGGGCACTGCACCTTCCGTTTACGTGTTCTGCCATCGGTTCATTGAGCGGGATGATCGTGCCAGATTTGGCTAAACACGCCAGGCAGGTTCTAGGAGTGTTCGCGCAATGCCACATGAGCGCCGAGACTACCCCCGACGCCTGGTATTGCATCTGACTCGCAGTTCTGAGCGTCCTAAGCTGCTCAGTCCTCGCAATCGTCAAGCTTCTTTGCAATCCCATCTCGCTGCCTTGCCGCATTGCCCTTGCCGTCTTCGTTGGGTGCCAGCCGAGCGCCGTGCCGCGTATCAGCGCGCCGGTGATGCCCTCCACCGCGTCGGGGTAGCTAGCTGCCAGAAGCGTGCGGAGCGGCGAGCCGTCGCCCGCCAGCCCGATCATGTTATGCACGGCCGACACTGGCAGGCGGTTGAAGCTCGTCAGGATAGTCGGGCTAGAAAGCTCGATTGCCTGCGCCGCCTGGTCGATGCCCAGGCCCGCGAGCTCGAGTTGTCGTGCCGTAATCGAGTCGGCGGTGGTCGCGATGTACTGGTTGACTTCAGTGTGGAGCTGGCCGAGTAGCGTCTGGTAGCGTTGCATCCGGTACAGCTTGGCTTGACTGACAGATCGCCCCGCCGCTTTCTCGGCAGCAAGGTCAACGGCAAGCGCGTCGATGTCGGCCTGGAGCTTGTCTTCGACGTGCATCCAACCGCGCACAAGCATCGCCGTCTGCAACTGCTCGCGCGCGAGTATGCCGGCCTGGAATGCGCGCATTGTCTCGGCGACTAGGCTATCGGGCAACTACTTCCCTTTCTTCGGCATTGGCTTCGGTGGCGACGATGGCCGATTAGCTTTGAGCCGATGGTCGGCCTTGGTCCCCGGTGAAGGTCGTCCGCCCATGTCACCCTCCTGCTTTGCTCATCATGCCGGTCGTTTTACCGTTCAACCCAGCGATCATCGGCGTGCCTGCCGTATTAGCCACGCCACCAGCATCAAACGCTCTCTGCTGACTAGCCAATGCACTCGCCAAGCTCGTCTGTGCCGCCGCCGCGTCAGCCTCTTTCGCGTCAGTCAACTCGGTTATGTCTTCATCGCTCCACCCTTCGTGTTTCAAGGCGACTTCGAGCGGCATTCCCGCCTCGACATAAGCTTTGACGCGCGTCGCCACCAGACTCTTGTTCGCCTCCATACCCTGCTCGTCCAGGTAGCTGGTCGGCGCCCAAAGCGGCGTTAGCGTCTGTGGCTGCCCTTGCAGGCCGCCATACTGAGCGGCGAGCGCTTGCGCCAGGTCCATTACCCGACGCCAGGCGCCACCGAACCAGACCGTAATCTCGGAGGCTTGCAAGGCAAGAGCCGAGTCAAGCATTTGGAGCGCCACGCCTGATGGCACCTCGCCGCCAATCGGCACGAGATCGTGGAGCGGGACGTCGGCATTGCTGGCAATCGAGATCGTCAGATGCCGCGCGAAGTTGAGCAACCCCGCCATATCATCGGCTGGCAGTTTCTTGATCGTGCCCTCGGCAATCTCGACAATGCGGCCGGGCCGCATTCCGTAGCCGTCATCGTCCTTGTCAACGGTGGGAGGGGGCAGAGCCTTCGTGTACTCGGCAATCAGGTTACCGAAGCCCTGCTGGTCGGCGATTGAGAGCAGGTCGAGATTGGTTTTGTTGAGAGCGTTGTTGAGTCCGATTACCTGCGCAATCAAGCTGCCACGCGGTGAGACGAACGGCACGACCGCCAGACCAAGCGGCTTACCCTGCCGATCGACCCACGGCAACGGCCACACGGTATCGCCATTGTCGAGAATCGGTGTCCATCCGTCGGATGTGTCTGGCCCAGCGGAGGCGTAGAGCGCGCGCTGGCTCGGCCCACTGAACCGCGCGTATTTGTAGACCTGGCTTGGCGTGTAGATAGTCGCCCTCGATATCCCAACTACCCCAGCCGTCGAGCGAAACGGATCAGCCGTCCGCCACGGGTTCGAGAAGAGGCTGCCAAAGAAGCCGTTGACACCCTGCCGCGGCTCAGCTTGTGTCGAAGCGTCCGCCTGCACGTCAGCCGTCTGTGGGTCAAGGTCGCTCCAGTATTTTACGGCATACAATTCTCTGGTCTTGGCCTCATCCTCGTAAACCACGCGCACGCCTGACAGTCCATCGAAGCGCTGAGCGAACGTGAAGCGCGGACGGACGCCATTGTGGTCAACCAACAAATAGGCCTCACCGTCGCGGAGCGCCGCCCGGTAGACCTCGCCCTCCCAGCGGTCCATATCGTTGTCAGTCCACCAGGAGAGCGCGACACCAAGCGCGCCAGTGTCGCTAACCTCGTCGCCAACCTCTGCCTCGCCACCAGCACCATCGCGCCAGCCAGTGACGTTGATACGGGCGCGGACCTTGTCAACGACTTTCCGGCACTTGTTGTCAATCGGCCAGGAGTCGTTATCGTTGCCGATGACGCCTGCCAAGAACGCTAGCTGGTCCGGGGAAAGCAGCAGATCGTGGTCGCCAGCGTAGTAGGATCGATAGCGGGCCAAGGAATCATACTCTGCCGAACGTTCAGTATAGGCTCGTCCCAAAGCGATCTTAAATTCAACCGCCCGCGCGTTGTCAGACGGGATGATTGGTATTACCGGCATTTGACACTCCCCTCCCGCCTAGCAACGTTCTTGCACGAGTGCGAACAGTATTTGAGATTGGGATCGGAACTGCGTGACGGGTAAGTCTGCCCGCAAATGATGCAGACGTGCTCAGCAAACGGACGGTTGACCCATCCGCGCTTGGAACCTTCACCGATAGCTCGTCTACCTTCAACGCTCCTGATTGCAGCGGTGCAAAGGGATCGCACGTCCTCCAGATGCTTACGATTCGCTTCCGTGCAAATGCCAGAATGGTGCAGTGTCATATGAGTAGAACGATTCATCAAGGCTAGATTCGACGGATCGTTATTGCCTGGATTATTGTCGAGATGATGAACGAGCATTCCCTCAGGAATCGCCCCGTGCAAACTCTGCCAGACAGCACGATGCAAGTAAACCAACTCGTGTTGGAAATACCGATTGCCAACACGCCGCCAATAAGGAACGCCCTCAAAAATGACTCGCTCAGCAGGGATTCTATCTCTCATCAAGCACGACTCCTTGAGCGGTGGCCGGCGCCGGCTGCTTCGGTCGCCCCGTACCACGCTAGCGCGGTTGCCATAACTGTGTCGTCATGCATTCCTTCTGGCGCGCTATACCGAGTCAATCCCGACGGTAGCCGCTCGGCCTCGTAGGCTTGCAGCTCAGAGACAAGCGTCGGATCGGGAATAATCCGAATGTCACCGCGCTCGAACGCCAGCGCCAGCCCGTCGATAATCGCCGCCTTGCTCGCGTTGGTCGTCGTAAACGGCTGCACCGGCAACCCGTCACGCCGTAGCTGCTCGATAATCGGCTCGCCGATTGAGTTGGATTCGGGGATGATCGTAATCGGGTGGAACCGCTCGTAGAGCGCGCCGAGTCGCCCGCGCTGCATCGCGTACTCGACTTGGTTGGAGCGGTCGATATAGACGATCTCGCGTGTCGTCAGGTCGGCAACTGAGAAAACGGTAAAATCAACTGAGCGACCCCAGTCCACGCCGATGACGTACTGGTGCTCGTAAATCGAACGCTCTTGCGGTATAGCTGTCGCCGCTTCGACCACCCGGCGGAAGACGCCGCCCGTCTCCTCGATGGCCTCGGCTAGAATCTCTTGACGGAACGTGTGCTCGGGTAGCGTCTCGTACATGCGTTGAATCTCGGCAAATGAGACGTGCGGATTCTCCAGCGGGTGAGGCTTGCGCACTAGGCCGGCTGCCGTAATCTCGACACCCAGCGTCGGAGCCTGCCAGGCCATCGAATCGGAGCGGTCAGCCGCGGCGATCCACTCGCGCCAGAACCAGGTGCGCCCGTGCGGCGTGCCGATCACCCACGACCATCCGCCCGTGTCCATCAGCATCGGGCGCAGCACTTCGTACCACGCCGCCTCAGACACATAGCCGCCCTCATCTATCACCAGGCCGTCGGCAGTGTGCCCGCGCGCATTGTCGGGGTCGTCCAGCGAGCGGTAGATTATGCGCCCCTTGCCAATGCCGACCTCCATCCGCGACTCGCTAAACTGACCAATGTTGCCGCAGGCGTGACGAGTCTCGTCCCAACAGACGCGCACCTGGTCATAGGTCGGCGCGCCCCAAATGACCTGCTGCCCACTGAGCGCGGCCTCGACAACCACGGCCATCGCGAGCGTCGTCTTGCGCCAGCGCCGGCCAGCGAAGAGCCAGTTATGGCGGCTGGCCGTGCGGCGCACGATGCGCTGTCCGGCGTGCGGATAGGGCAGGATGATCTCGGCGGGGAGGCCCGTAGCGATCATTCGTCTTCCGCCTTGCCGCGCCAGTCGTTGACGTAACGAACAGAGAACGGCTCACCGCCAGCGCCGGTGATCTCTTTGCTCTCAGTCCAGCCTGGCTCGCCTGGTCGCTCACGCCCTGGACCATAACGCAGCCAAGCGAACGGGTTATCCTTGAAGATTGCGCTTTCGGCGATGGTTCGGGCGTCTGCCTTCGCTTGGCTGACCTCAAGAAAAAACGGAACATAAGTATCGTTGCCGCCAGCTCCCCACTTCATCCAGTTCCAGAACGTCTTGGGGGTGATGCCGACAGCCTGAGCCGCCACCCAATCAAAAGCACCCGCGCGGATATGGCGGACGATCGCCGTCTGTGCCTCGGGTGTAAGCTTTGATGCACGGCCCATTAGTTCTTCCCTATCGCCCTCGCCAGCATCAGCGCCAAGTCCGCCCTACACACGCCGTGGCTGTAGTTCAGCCGCGCCAGCCCAGCCACGTCGAACCCCCGCCCAGTGCCGAGCTTGCCGTGTGCTGGCAGCCGGTGGTCCCGATGGAGCAGTCGGCCACACCACATGCACGCGGTGTGCTTCGAGGCGACTGGCTGCCTGGTGTGCCGCAACTCCGCCGCGATCATCCTCGCCTCCGACAACGAAAAAGGCCACCTGTAGCGCGCCGAGATGGCACGCGAACAGATGGCCTTGAGCAGGCGTGTTATTTCAGTTGTTGGTTGCTAGGTTGATTATGGCATAATACCACAAAGGAGTCAACGCGATAGACGCGGAAGGAGAACCAGTTGGATACATGGGAGCATTGGTGGCGACAGGCTCAGTTTGACCTG
>Ga0209429_10000156_pt1 | contig 48365 bp, 40 predicted proteins | sample BarGraNGADG00212_3_FD_184493 | JGI IMG/M metagenome (GOLD analysis project Ga0209429, IMG submission 184493) | Arctic peat soil microbial communities from Barrow, Alaska - Barrow Graham LP Ref core NGADG0004-212 (SPAdes) (version 2) | ecosystem: Environmental > Terrestrial > Soil > Wetlands >... | reverse complement strand
CGAGTGGGCGCAGGCGAGCCAGGGCCAGCGCGGCAGCCAGCGCCGCGACGAGAGCCAGGACGGTCCCGGCTTGCGCGGCAGCCCCGCCTTTAGCCGCGACAAGCGCGCCGTTGGTCGACTGCCACTTGATCAGGCCTGACAGCGTCGGATCTCCGGTTCGCAGCGAGACAGTGGCGACGACCAGCCCGAGCGGCACCGCCCAGGCTGCGAGTGAAGCGGCTTCCGGCCAGGCGGACTGCCTCACCCTGGGGTTGCCGCTGGTGAACGCCACGACGACGTCCGCGCCCGAAGCGAGCAACAGCAGCGCGAAGAGCAGGACGAGGTCACCCCGTATGAACCCGAAGACGAGGCAGGAGACCCATGAGAGCGCGAGTATCTTCACGACCGGCGCGATCCACGTCACCGCGTGGAGCGAACCGTCGGTGGCAATGCATTCGCTGCGTGGCGCCGAGAAGAGGAAGCCTGTCCCGGCGCCGGCGCCGCGGCGCTCGCGACCGGCCACGGCGGTGCCGACGCCCGCAAGTACGGCCCTGGCGGCAAGCCCGGCCAAGAGGACGAACAGCATTCCGGGGAACAGCAACAGGTATGCGATCTTGCCGACGAACACCATAAGCCGCCTCCATAAAAAAGGGTTGCCCTCAAGGGACTTTCAGGGTCCGTTCCGGACGAGCCGACCCGTTTTCCTTTAAACCTCTTGAGGGCTAGTCGAATCTATAAAATCCCGGCGCCCGCGTCAAGTACGCATGCGCGTTTTTTACCGAAAATATAGGAAATCTTGCGCATCAACCGCTCTTTGCGCCCCAATTCTGTTAAGTCGCCTGAACAAACGCGATGCCAGGCGCTTGATACTTGTCGGGCCGGTGCGCGGTCGTCAAAGGCGAGCCGCCGGCGAGCGCATCCCGCTGGCACCGCGAAATTGCCTCGGCACCATCGAAGTTATATGATTTTTGTCGAGCCGCGGAGGCGTGCCGCGGCGTTTTCTTGATGGACCCGAGGGGCCTCAAGCCTCCCCCGACCACCGGAGACCGCTTGGAACAACCTGTTGAAGTCATCATCGTCAACCCGCTCGAGACCGACCTCGCGATGATCGAGTCCGTCCTCGCAGGGCCGGCTTTCAAGCTGACTTCGGTGGTAACAGCGCCGGACAGCGCAGTGGCAGCCTGGTTCGCGAGCCGGGGGGCGGAGCGCTTCGACGACGTCGTAGGTGTCTCGCGCCTTCTGCCCGGTGCTCTGCTCGTCCACTGCGGCGAAGGTCTCCCGCCCGCCGACGTCATGGAGCGTGCCGCCGCCCACGGTTTGTCTGTCATCAACCGGGACGCTTTCTCCAGGTACGCGAGGGAGGCTGCCTCAGCGCCCCACGGCCCGCTGACCACCGAGGTCGTGCGCCGCTACCGGAGGCTGCTGGAGGACTACTTCCCGACATCGAGGAACTCTTCGACCGCGGTCAAGCTCGCGTCGTGCCTGACCGAGGCGACCAGCCTGTGGCACGCGGCGGGCGGGGTGATCCTGACCGGGACGGAGGGCGTGAACGCGCTCGCAGTCACCGCGCAGAGAGGCGTCGATCTTCAGCGGGACGCCACGATCAAGATCGAACCGGGGACGTTCCTCGACCGGTGCATCAACCGGGGGAAACACGAGGCGCTGACAGACCTGTCAAGCGAAGAAGGCGAGCTGCTGCCCGGGGTCAAGGCGGGCTCGGCGCTCTGCATGGCCATCAAGTCGGGCACCTCGACGAGGGGTGCGCTCCTGCTCTGGTGCGACCTGCCCGATGCGGTGAGCGCGGAGGACATACCGCCTCTGACGCTCTTCGCGTACTACGTCGCTTTGCTCCTCGATGTGGACGACCTGGGAGACAGGCTCGGGGAGAACCTGGTCACCGACCCTCTGACCGGCCTGCACAACCGCCGCCAGTTCGACCACAGGCTTCACCAGGAACTGCTGCGTGCCAGGCGATACACCCTGAACATGTCCCTCGTCGTGATGGATATCGACAACCTCGAGGAATACAACGCCGCCTGCGGTCACATGCTGGGGAACCTGGCGCTCTCCGACATCTCTTCCATCCTGCTCAAGGGCACCCGGGAGGTCGACCTTGTATCGCGCATCGGCGGTGACGAGTTCGGCCTGATCCTGCCCGAGACCAACCGACTCGGGGCTCTCAGGCTAACGGACAGGCTCCGCTCCGAAGTCGCCGGCTATCCTTTTCCCGCCCCGGAGAACTCCACCTCGGTGAACCTCACCGTGAGCGCGGGCATCGCCAACTTCCCCAGCTCGTCCGGCTCGGATGAGGAACTCCTGGCGAAGGCTTTCCGCGCGCTCGACCTCGCCAGGAAAGAGGGGCAGGACTCGATAAAACTCTGGGATGACAAGTTGGAAGACGCGGAGTGAGGCTCGGGCCGCCTGGCTTTCAGCCTATTCCCAGGAGACTTTCCTGGTGACGTCGAACCCCGGGTCGCCAGCCGCCCTGATCACGTAGACCGGCGTGCCGGCCTCGACCATCCCGAACAACTGCTCGACGTCCTTCATGTACATCCTTACGCAGCCGTGCGAGACGTTCTGCCCGATCGACCACGAGGACGGCGTCCCGTGGATGAGCACGCCGGAGGCGTTCAGGGGCATCGCCCTGGTACCTAGCGGATTGTCGGGGCCCGGCGGTATGGAGGCAGGCATGCGCGCCGCCCACGCTGAGCCGGGGTTGTTCCAGCTCGGGTTCATCTGCTTCGCGACTATCTTCCAGTGCCCGATGGGAGTCGTGTATTCCGGCGACCCGCAGGCAACGGGAAACTCGGCCAGGACCTGCTCCCGATTGAAGAGGGACAGCTTGTGCTCCGCGATGTTGATGATGATCATCTTGCCGAAGGCCGCGTCCGTCAATTTAGCGGGCGTGCTCCCGAACTTCACATTGACGGTCCTGGCCGGCGTGACCAGCGCCGCGTCGACGTCCTTCTGGAGCTGGGACATCAGGCAGTTACGCCCGTCCTGCGCCTTGACGATGACCGGCTTTCCGGAAGTCACGTCCACGTAGGCGTCGTAAGGGTACCTGTTGATCTTGTTGATGACCGTATTGAGGTAGTTCTGCACCCGCTCGGCGTCGTTGTTCGCGACGATGGAGACTTCGAGGGACTTAGGCCTGTTGGTGAAGCGCCTCGCCATCCTCTCGAAGATGTTCACGTTCCAGGCTTTCGCGTAAGCCTCGTCGACCATCTTGGCATAGTCGAGCATCAACCCGAGCTGTGCAGGAGAGATCTGGTACTGCTCGCTCTCGACCTTCAGGGTGAGAGGCTTGTTGGCGACGTCCGCCAGTTCGGTCTTTACCTTTGCAAGCGCTTCGGTCTGGTTGAGCCCTGCCACACTGACGCCGACGACCTTGACGCCGACAGGGAACTTGCCGGAGGACAGCACGTCCTGCACGAACAGGAACCCGAGCAGCCCGACCACGAGCGCGGCGAGCACGATCGCGCCCACGATGAGCATTATCCGCGACAACTTCATCTCTCCCAGCCACCCCGCCGAGCGAGCCGGGACACTGACTGCTTTCAAACCGCACCCTCCTCGAGACCGTGACGACCGCCGGTATTATACGTGCATACGGGCGTACCAACAACGATGGTCTGCAATGTTTATCAATCTTTTGCCCCGCGGCCCGCTTATCCCTTCTTCGCGGCCCGCAATGCCCGCTCCGTCGCGTGCTCGATCTTGGCGAGCCGCTGCGCGTGGAAACCTTCCCGTTCGGCCTGTGGCTTCTCTTTGAGCCACACCTCAAGCCGCTCGAGCATTTGGACGGAGTCCTCGCCGCCGATGTTCCCGAGTGACCTCACCGCGGCGTGGACTTTGCCCCAGTGGCGGGTAGTCGTGACGTCGCCTGAGGCCATGAGCTGGTCCAGGTACCCGGTGAGAACGGGGACCCCATCCGCCTCCGCGCTGTCGCCGTAAGCGCGGATAGCGCCGTGGTCGACACAACCTCGCGCGGCGAGGCGACGGGCGAAGCCATCGGGATCCAGGCTCTTGAGAATAGCCCTCGCGGAGGCGACCACCTTGCGGTTGTCCTCGGAGATGAACTCCTCGAGCAGTGTGATGTACCTGTCCGTCTCTGTGACGCGCCCGAGAGACCTCAACGCCGCGATGCGCAGCTCCGGGCGCTCCCCCCATCGGTCCCTGGCGATCCGCAGCAGCGCCATCCTGGCCTGCTCGCCGCCGAGTTCCGCGAGGCCCTCTACGGCCGCGACCCTCAGTTCGAACGGGGCGTCCTCCAGCGCGTCCAACAGGTACCGCACGTCTCCGCGGGTGAGCGCGTCCTGGAGGTCCCCTGACATGCGTCTGAGCCGTTCTTCGTCCTCGGTACCCACATTTTCTCCATGGTTCGAATCCCGCTGATTATCACACAAGGAGCCAACGGGCGCTTCCGGGCCACCTTCGAAAAACCGCTCCATCTTGCGGGTTGCCAGACGTTGGCGTGCCGCGCGCGCCCGGACTGCTTGCGCACAAAAGCTTTAACAGAGCGGAATAGTCAGCTTGAACCGCTGAATAATGGCTCCATCAAGCCACTTGTTGGGACATCCCTACCATGAATCGCTTAAGGGTGCGCCCTCGCGGTTGATTCTGGCGGGAGTTTTGGTATAATCTGACACACCCAAAGGGTGATGAAATTGTTACGAGTTCGCCTCAGAAAGAATACGGGTTTGGCGACCCCGCCTGAAAACGGCGGGTTTCGTGTCATTCATGGCTGTGCGCTCTTGCTTGCTCTGTCTCTGGCAGTGGCCGTCGTGGGCGTCGTGCCACCGTCGATCGGGGCCGGCCGCGCCGTCGCTCAGCCTGCTCCCCCGAGCGTCAATTCGACCGACACCATGGTCAAGGACGTGGTGACGCTGGACAGCGAGATCAACACCCTCAAGGGCACGCTCTCCGAGCTCGAAGGCAAGTCCGCCTCACTCGGCCGGCGCATCGTGGACCTCGACGGGCAGATCGCCACCCGGCGAGACAAGCTGGCCGTCCAGCGCAAAGCCCTGGCGGCCCGCGCGCGCAGCCTCTACGTGAACGGCAGGACCAGTAAGCTCGTGGTGCTGTTGTCCTCGACCAACGTATCGGACTTCTTCTCTCGCGAGGATATGCTTCAGAAGGTCGCCGAGCGCGACGCGCAGTTCATCGCGGGCGTGAAGCGTGAATCCGAATCCCTCAAGGCCGCCGTGGGGCAGCTGCGCCAGAGCAAGAAAGAGGTCGACAGGGTCGCCTCTGACACCAGGGCGCGCCAGCAGCGGCTCGAGAAGAGCCGGGCCGAGAGGGCCGCCGTGATCGCGAAGGCAGGGGCCAACAGCCCGGCGGTCGTCTCCCAGTCCAACAAGGTCGAGGCAAAGATCCAACAGATCAACCCGCCGGGGCCGTCTGTGACCGGGACTCCCTCCGGCAAGGTCATGACGATGGTCGCTACCGCATATTCGCCACAGGAGCCCGGGCTCACCGACACCACCGCTTCAGGGATGAGGGCCACGAAGGGCGTCGTCGCGGTCGACCCGCGCGTCATCCCGCTCGGTACGCGCCTGAACGTGGAAGGCTACGGCAACTGCATCGCCGGCGATACCGGCTCGGCAATCAAGGGAAACCGCATCGACGTGTGCTTCGACACTCTCGAAGAGATGAACTCCTGGGGCGGCTACCGCACCGTCAGGGTCGAGATCCTCGAATAGCCCGGCAGGCCGCCGGCTGCTACCTTCCGTGGAAGTCCGTTATCGCTCTCTTCAGATCGTCCATCGATACCTTGCGGCGCCTTGCGGCGGGCAGAGAGCGCAGTAGCACCTGCCCGTAGCGCTTGGTGTTGATGCGGCTGTCCAGGAGCAGTACCTGCCCTTTGTCCTGGCGCGTCCTTATCAGCCTGCCCACACCCTGCTTGAGGCGCAGGGCCGCGAGCGGAAGCCCGAAGTCCATGAAATCGGAGCCACCCTCCAGCCTCACCCTCTCGCTCCTGGCGACGAACACGGGCCGGCCGGGGCTCTCGAACGGGATGCGGGTCACCACCACCAGCCGGAGCGTGCTGCCCCGCGCGTCGACGCCTTCCCAGAAGCTCGAAGTGCCGAACAGGCTGGCAGTCGGGTCCTCGATGAACTCCTCGGCGAGCCGCCGCCTGGAGTAGCCGGGCTGCTGGCACAGGAGATTCAGGCCCTGGCGCCGCATCTCGTCGGCGAGGCGCTCGTACGTCTCGAGCATCAACCGCCGGTTGGTGAAAAGGGCCAGGACGCCGCCGCGCGCGGCCACGATCACCTCGCCGAGCACGTCGGCTATCCGCGCCTCATAGTCGCTCGACGACGGGTCGGGCATGTCGTGAAGGATCAGTATCTGCATCTGCCTGGAGTAGTCGAACGACGAGTCGAGGACCATGAGCGAGGGCTCCCTGGCGCCGGGCAGGTTCAGCCCGACCCTCGACCTGAAGAAGTCGAACGAGCCGTTGACGGTCAGCGTCGCCGACGTCATCACCACCGACGTTATCGCGTCGCTCTCGAATATCGCTTCGCGCAGGTCGGGGCCGACGTCTACCGGCGACGCCCGCAAGGCCTGCCTCTCAAAGTTTTCGATGCCGGTCACCGTCGCCCAGCGGACGCGGCCGTCGTCCTTGCCCGAGAAGAGTATCGCCACCGCGTCCATGTGCTCGCCGACCCGAAGGGCTTTTCCGTCGAGATCGCTGACCAGGTAGTCAAGCTCTGTCGAACTGTCGCCCCGCTCCTCGATGAGCATCTTGAGGCGGCCGATGCGCGCGGCGAGGCGGTCAAGGCTGTCCGAGAAACGCTCGGCTTCGAGCTTCATGGTGTCGAACTCCATCGACTGGACCTGCCCGTCCGTGAACCTCATGTCGTTGAACGCGTAGTCAGAGCCCGCGGAAAAAGCGCAGAGCGCCACGAACACCTTCTCCAGGCCCTCCAGTGCTATCTCGGCCGCCTCCTCGGCTTCGCCGACTTCGAACCGCGCGGTATCGTGCGCCTCGTCGGGAAGGTGCCTGGTGGCGTTGGAGTCGATGTCGGCGAGGAAACCGGATCCGTCGACCGGGTCGTAGAGAGACTCGAGGAAGCGGCGCGCTTCGCGGTAGTCGAGCTCGATCGTGTACTGATCGGTGGCGACGTCCTCGAGGGTGTGCGCCTCGTCGATGACCGCGGTCTTGAACGCCAGGTTGACCCCGGCCAGCAGGAGCGAGTGGTTCACCACCACGATATGCGACCTCTTGGCGCGGTAGAGCGCCCTGCGGTAGAAGCAGCAACCGTCCTGGGCAAAGCGGCACCTTCCGCCCGGGCACTCGCGATGGTTCGCCATCACCTGCTCGTCGAGCCCCCGAAGGTGGGGCACGTTGAGCAGGGAGGTGTCGCCGGTGTCGCTCTCGGTGATCCAGGTCAGAAGCATGCCCAGCGTGCCCAGCTGGGTCTCCGACACGCGCTTTCTGCCACTCACCAGGGTCTGCATCTTCCTCAGGCAGAGATAGTTGCTGTAACCCTTGAGCACGGAGTACCTGAAAGAGCCGGCGCCCAGCGCCGCTTCGAGGGTGGGGAGGTCCTTGGTGTTGAGCTGGTCCTGGAGGTTGAGGGTCCGGGTGGAGACCACGACCGGGTAGCCCGTCGCCTTCGACCAGAGGACGCCCGGGACCAGGTACGCGAGCGACTTGCCCGTTCCGGTGCCGGCCTCCACCAGGAGTATCTGGTCTTCTTCGAAGGCCCGCCTGGTCGCCTCGGCCATCTCGACCTGTTCGTCGCGCTCCTCGTAGTCATTGAACTGCCGCGCGATGGGCCCCTCCGGCGCGAAGACCTCGCGCACTTCTTCGGCGTGGACCGTTCCCGGCATGGAAGAGCCCTCCAGCGGCGGGATGTCCTCCCAGAAGCGGTCCTTGCGAACCACGTCGACAAGCTTGATCGTGTCGGGGCGCCTGCCGCCTGTCCGCTCGTCAAGGACCCGGCGCAGCAGCAGGGTCAGGCCGCCCGCGTGGGACGGGGCGTGGTCGACCAGCGCCTTGACCATCTCGACGGGCGTGTTGTACAGCCCGTTCAACAGCATGTTATAGACGTGGAACAACGTCTCGGCATCGTCAGAGGCACGATGCGCGCGGCCGGTGTCGATGTCCCAGATGCCGGCCAGGTCCTGCTGCCGGTGCCCCCTGAGCGACGGCATCAGGATCGTCGCCAGGTCGTGGGCGTCCACGTAAGGATTGGTGAACCGGCCGTAACCCATGCGGCTGTAGAGCGCCCTGAGGAACTCCTCCTCGAACCGCGAGTACCCCACGATGGTCCTCTCACCGATGAACGCGGCGAACTCCTCGAAGAACCCCTCGATGGTCGGCGCGCCCGACACCGCTTCATCGTCGATCCCTGTCAGCAGCCTTATCTGTGACGGTATGGCGCAGCACGGGTTGATAAAGGTGGTCAGCCTCTCGACCACCTCTTCACCGGCGGCGTTGATGGCGCCGATCTCTATGATCTGGTCGCTCTCGGGGTCGAACCCCGTCGTCTCAAAGTCGAGCACGCAGTACTCGGTATCGCCTCCGAGCAGCGTCTGGTACTCGCGCTTCAGGGCGGGGAACGACAGGTATTTCTGTTTGACCTCCTCGCTCGCGCGGAGGAACAGGTCTTCAGGCAAGGTGCCTCATTTCCATCTGTATCATCGTTTCAATCGGTCGGGTATCCGGCGCGGCTCCAGCCCCTCAGAACTGCTTCTGGAGAGCGCCCTGAGGGCAGACCTCCGCGCAGCAGAAACACCTGATGCACGCCTCGTCGTCGCAGTCGAGCAGGTCGTCGTAAGACAGCGCATCGACCGGGCACGCTTTCAGGCACTGCCTGCAGCCGTCGCAGACCCCCTGCTCGATCACCAGGTCGCCGGTGCGGGCCCGTTTCGTCTTCATGACTCGCTCGCCGCCCGTGAGCCTCGCCCACGGGTCGCTCAGGGCGTCCCAGACTCGCAGCGAGATTCCGGTGATGAGGAGCTTGTTCAGCTTCGGGGTGCGTGGCAACTCACGCCTTGCCGATACCGACGCCACCGTTTCTCCCAGCACCTCGAAGCCGTCCATGGAGCCCAGGCCCCGGTGCGCGGCCAGCTTGATGTGTTCGACGTCCTCAGGGTTGCCTCCCATTATCCTGACGCCCGTCGAATCGGCCTCCACGACATTATCGGCCGCGACTATGACATCCATCTCGACCGCCTTGCCGTTGGTCGGGCCGCCAGTGCCTTCCATCCCGATGATGCCGTCCAGAATCACCAGGTCGCTCTTGATGACGGTGTTGAGGTCGACGATGCCCTCGTCCAGTCCCTGCAGGTGGATGATGTGCTTCTGCTTGCCCACCACCACTCCCTTGAGGTTCTTGAGTCCGAGGGTGACCACGGTCTGCAGGTGGGTCTTCATCACGGGCACATTGATGAGCCTGTCGCAGGTCAGCACGTCGAGGGACACGACGGAATTCTTGACGGACTTCCCGCCCGGCAGCTTGATCTCGCGCGACTCCGCGCTGTCGATGTCTATGAACGGGAAGCCGTACTTCTCCTCGAAATCGGCGTAGCCGGCCTTCTTGAAGACACGGTCCGCCTTGAAAGGGTAGATCGGGCTCTCCGCGACGGACACGGACGCCCCACACTCGGCTACCATCCTGCATACCTCGGCGACCATCTCCGGGTCGGTGATGGCGCCCGAGGAGTTGTCTTTTCCGCAGCACACGTTGGGCTTCACGATGACCTTCTCGCCGGCCTTCACGAAGCGCTCCATGCCCCCGAGAAGGCCGACAGCCTTGCGGACGTCAGCGGCTTTGTCGGTGCGGACTATCGATACGGACACAGGACCATACCCTTCTGTATCTGGGACCATACTCCGGACAGCAAGTGGTTATTGCTCAACATCGCAACCTGTTTGCGGCCGGTGGGGTCAGTCTATCGCTCCGGTGGCGTAACTACTATCTTTTCAACCGGATGCCTGACCCCGGACCTCTCTCTCGGCTCGGGCCGGCCGAGCGCGACGAGCGCCACAAGCTCGAGGTCGTCGGAGACCTCCAGGGCCGCCTCGACGTCCTCGTGCCTTGCCAGTATCTCCCCCAGCCAGCAGGCTCCAAGGCCGATGTCGTGCGCCGCGAGAAGGAGGTTCTCGATGGCGGCGCCCATCGCCAGCAGGTCTTTGGTCCTTTCGTACATATCCTCGTGGTCGAGGAACACCGCGATGAGGGCGGCGGCTCCCGCCACGACACCCCGGTATTTGGTCATATTCGAGATCTCGACAACCAGCGCGCGGTCGACCACTTTCATGAACCGCCAGGGCTGGTTGTTCAGCCCGGAAGGGGCCCACCTCGCGGCCTCGATCAACCTGTCCAGCTCGGCGGAGGTGACAGGCTCGTCCGTGAACTCGCGGACGCTGCGCCTGGTTGAGATTGCTTCCATGGTTTCCATCGCGTCCCCCTGGCCCTTGGCAGTTTTCCGGCGCCTGACATCGGCGCCCTTCCCCGCTGATGTTATTAAACGGAACTCCGCCAAACCCTGTGGAGACTCAACCGAGGTGCTCGAGAACCGTGCCGGCGCACTAGTACTCGCCCTGCCGCCATGGCCGACGATGCTGGAGGCACGAGGGTCCCCCCTGCTAGGACGCCGCGGGCTCCGGCTGCATGACGGGTAGCGTGAGGCACGACGGGTGTTCCGCGGTGTGGAACAGGTGATAGAGCGACGGCACCAGCGAAGGGAACACGTACAGCGGGTCTGACGCGCACAGCACGAGCCGGACCGAGTGCCCGGCCGGGAACCTGTGCGCGCAGGCGATAAGGTCGAAGTATAACTCCTCGATGCTCTCAGGCTCCATGTCGTTGCGCATCGCCGCGCAGTGCGTCACCAGCCTGCAGAACCCCCTGGGCGACACGTCGTAGAGCAGCCCGTTGACCTGGCACTCCCGGGTCGATGACGAGATGTGCAGGTTCACCCTCGGGGCCCCCACCATGACAATCTCGCGGTCGAGCTTGCGCGTGGTGAAAGCGACGCTGTCCCCGGGTATGGCAAAAGGCACTCCGGGTATCGGCAGGTTCCAGAAGACGTTCGGCCGTATCACCGGCGGGCCCGAGCTCTGCAGGTTCGCGACGGTGTTGTTGATGAATAACTCCGAGGCTTCGTGGTTGCCGGGGGCCTCGGTGACCAGCATCCCCGAGTTGATGGCGTCGGGGTGCTGCCCGCGCAGGTAGTACTCCGTGTTCTGGACGTTCTCGGGCGGCCACTGCTCGGCCGTCGCCATCTTCTTGCTCCACGGCTCGTAGTACTTGACCGCCGGCTCCTTGTCGATGCCGTTTGACTTGTCGTCCTTGAGCCAGTAGTCGAACCATCGGCGCGCGTCGTCCCATATCTTGTTTGGGACGATGATGTCTCCCCTGCCCGCGTCGTAGCCGTGGATGCCGTTGGCCATTACAAGCTTCTTGGGGACGTCGAGCTTCTCGAAGAACTTGAGTATCTGGTTCGGCTCGAAGAGGTCGTCGTTCCACGAGTGGACTATGAACATGGGGCAGGTCACCTTGTCGACGTCGTGTATCGCGGAGCGCGCCTTCAGCTCTTCGCTGACAGCCATCAGGTTGCGCTCGACGACGACCGCCTTAAGCCAGCGGACCAGGTCGTTCTTGAGGTCGAACTTGAGAGCCCATATCGAGCCGATGAAGAGGAAGATGCTCCAGAAAGCCTTCCAGCAGCCGTTCGGGGTGAGCGAGAAGTTGAGGTCCGTCCAACCGTTCATCGGGGCGGCGGCCTTGATGCGAGGGTCGCGGGTCGCGGCCAGGAAGCTGTGGCCACCGCCGTACGATACGCCGGTGATGCCGATGCGCTCCGGGTCGATCGGGATGCCGGACTCCGGGCTGCACATCCATGTGATCATGTCCTCCAGGTCGCAGAGCTCGCGGTCGGGAGCGGCGCAGGCCACCTGTCCCCCCGAGCTGCCCCATCCACGGCAGTCATAGGTGAGGACCACGTAGCCGTTTCTCGCGAAGCTGGGCGCGTACAGCAGGTCGCACTGGATGCGCCAGCCCATCCACGAGTGCACCATGACCACCGCCGGGAACGGCCCTTCACCTGTCGGGATGAAGACCGTCGCCGTGAGCGGGATGCCTTCGCCGACCTGGACGACGCGGCGCTGCCGGTGGTACGGCGCGCCGACAGCGAGCTTGCGGTCGGCCTCGAGGAGCTTGTCCTCGCGGTGCTGCATGGCCTTCCAGACGCTGTAGGCGGCTTTCGCGAAGAGGGTTACCGGGAGCAAGACGAACAGCAGCCACCGCCGCCTTCGCCTGGGTCGTTTCTGCTTTTCCACGTACACCTCCGGGTGGATGGATGTCAGCCGGAAAAGAGTCTACACCAAAAACGCAAAAAAGGGGTCAGACCCATGACGTCGTTCGTTTTACACTTTTCTTTACACTCTTAACATAACGCTGACTCGCGCCCTGGGCGCGGCCCTCCGAAAGTGTAAAGAAAAGTGTAAAACGAACGACGTCATTCAGCAGATCCGGGGGAGCTGTTCGCCGGAGGGCATCCGCAACAGGCGGCTGGACCCGAGAGCTCCGATGAGGCTCACGCGCCCCTTCTTGCCGTCGACCGCGCGCCCGATGAGGCGGGCGTCCCGCCCGTACGGGCTGGCGCGCATCGCTTCCAGGACACCGTCGGCATCATCCGGTGGCACAGCGGCCAGGAGCTTACCCTCGTTCGCCACGTACAGCGGGTCGAGCCCCAGGACTTCACACACTGCCCGCACGCCTTCGCGCACCGGGATCGCCTCTTCGTCCACCTCGAACGCCAGCCCCGATGCGACCGACATCTCTTTCAGGGCGGCGGCAAGGCCTCCCCTGGTCGGGTCGCGCAGGGCATGGACGCTTCCCGCGCCGACCATGTCCGCGACCAGCGCGTTCAGTGGAGCGCAGTCCGAATCGATCGCGACGTCGAAAGCAAAGGCGCCCCTGTCTTTGAGGACCGCCACGCCGTGGTCGCCGACGAAGCCGTTGATGAGGAGCGAGTCGCCCGGCATCGCCCCGGTGATGCTGATCTTCACACCGCGCGGGACAACCCCCACGCCGGCGGTGTTTATATAGAGGCCGTCCGCCTTGCCTTTCTCCACGACCTTGGTGTCGCCGGCGACGACCTCAACGCCCGCCTCCGCCGCCGAACGCGCCACCGATGCAAGCGCCACCTCCAGGACATCGAACGCGAGTCCCTCTTCGAGGATGAGGCCCAGGGTGAGGTAGAGCGGCTCCGCGCCGACCATCGCCAGGTCGTTCACCGTGCCGCAGACGGCGAGCTTGCCGATATCTCCTCCCGAGAACACGAGCGGGCTCACGACGAAGGAGTCGGTCGTGAACGCGAGCCTGCCCTCGGGGACATCCACGCAGGCCGCGTCCTCAGCGGCCGCCACCTCTCCCGAGCCCAGCGCCGGGAACACGATCTCGCTGAGGAGCTCCTGCATCCGGGTGCCCCCGCCGCCATGCGCCATGGTCACAAACCTGTCGGGCACTCTCACTCACCCCCGCCACGCGGCTCGTCGGCGTCCTCGCTGTAAAGGAAGTACGAGGCGCAGGTCCCCTCGCTCGACACCATGCACGGGCCGACAGGCGTGTCCGGCGTGCACCTGCCCCCGAAGAACGGGCAATCCATTGGCTTGATGCGCCCGCACAGGATCTCCCCACAGCGGCAGCCGCTGTCCCGCGACGGCTCGGGAAGCTCGAGGTCCCAGCAGCCGGCGTCCATCTGGAGGAACTCCTCTCGCAGCGCGAGCCCGCTGCCCGGGATGACGAACAGCCCTCGCCACTCGGCGTCGCACGGCTCGAAGACCTCGTGCATCACCGCAAGGGCCTTGGGGTTGCCCTCAGGCTTCACCGCGCGCGAGTACTCGACCTCGAGGGCCGCCCCCTGCTCGCGCATCTTCACCAGGCGAAGGATCGCCTGGAGGATATCGGTTGCCTCGAAGCCCGTCACCACGCACGGCATCCCGAACTCGTCCGGGAGGAACGCGTACGCGTCGCTGCCGATGATCACGCTCACGTGCCCCGGCAGGATGAACCCGTCCACATTGAAGTCGTCGAGCGACACCAGCGCACGCAGCGCGGGCGGCACGACCTTGTGGAAGGAAAGGAGGTAGAAGTTCAACAGCCTGTCGCGACGCGCCTGCAGCACGGTCGCGGCAACGGTCGGGGCGGTGGTCTCGAACCCGACGCCGAGGAAGACCACGTCCTTGCCAGGCTCCGAGCGCGCCATGTCGAGCGCGTCGAGGGGCGAGTACACAACACGGACGTCTGCGCCCTGAGCGCTCGCCGAGGCCAGCGAGCCGTCGCTGCCAGGCACCTTCATCATGTCCCCGAAGGTCGCGAGCACAACACCCGGCGTCTTCGCCACGGCTATCGCGCGGTCTATGTCCGTGTCAGCCGTCACGCACACCGGGCAGCCCGGCCCGGATATCAGGTCGATGTCCGGCGCCAGGAGCGGCCTCAGTCCCGCCTTCGAGATCGCCATGGTATGTGTGCCGCAGACCTCCATGAAGGTGCCGCCGGCTCTCTGCTCCCCTATCTCGCGAAGTAGCTCCCGGGCGGCCTCGGGCACCCTGAACTCGTCAAGGTATCTCATCGAGCCCCGCCAGCTGCCTGAGAAGCTCCATAGTCCTGGCAGCTTCCTCCTCGTCGATCTTCTCAATGGCGAAGCCCGCGTGGACCAGGACGTAATCGCCGACCCCCACGTCATCGACCAGCATCATGCTGATCTGCTTCCGGGCGCCCCCGATGTCGATCAGCGCGAGCTCGTTCTCCTTCAGTTCAACCACTTCGGCCGGAATTGCCAGGCACATCGGTTTATCTTCTCTCTTTCATTCCGGCGGCCGCCACGGCCTGGCCGAGCGATATCCCACCGTCGTTGCACGGCACACGCCCGTGCACCAGAGGGGAGAGCCCGGCCGCCTTGAGGCCGTCGACGACCCAGGTCAGCAGCATCTCGTTCTGGAAGACACCCCCGGAGAGAGCGACCCTCTCGAGGCCGGTCTCATCGGCGAGGGCTTCACACGTCTCGATGGCGGCAAGCGCCATTGTCGCATGGAACTTGCCCCCAATCTCGGCGGGGCCTTTCCCGCTCTCCACGTCCACGATCATCTCGCGGAACACCGGGCGGGTGTCGATGACCCACGGCTCCGCGCTCCTGTCGAGGATGAAATTGTAATACTCCCGCGTATCGCGCGCGACCGCCTCCAGTTCGCAGGCGGCCTGGCCATCGTAGACGGCCTCGCTCCTCAGGCCCGACAGGGCGGCGGCGACATCGAACATCCTGCCGGCGCTCGAGGTCATCGGGGCGTTGAAACCGTCCTTGAGCTGGAAAGCCATCGAGGCCGCCTCCGCGTCCTCTATCTCGAACCGCGACCTCAGCCTCTCGAGCGCGGCCTGCTCGTCCTCGAACAGCTCGCTCATCACTCCCATGACCATCCGGTAGAGCTTGAAGATGCAGGCGTCCGCCCCCGGCATCGGGTACTTCTGCAGGTGCGCAGCTCGGCGGAATCCACCCTCGTCGGCGATCAGGAACTCGCCTCCCCACACCGTGCCGTCTGTCCCATACCCTGTCCCGTCCCAGGCGACGCCGATGACCTCGCCGGTCACCGCGTTGTCGGCCATGCAGCTCACGACATGGGCGTGATGGTGCTGGATGCCGAGGGTGGGCAGGGAGAACTCAGGCGCCATCTGCGTGGTCAGATAATCCGGGTGGAGGTCGTGCGCGACGATCTCGGGCTCCAGCGCGAAGAGCCTCAGCACCGCCTGCAGCGCTTCCTCGAAATGCTCCACTTCACCGGCCGATTCCATGTCCCCGATATGCTGACCGATGAACGCCTCCTCGCCGCGCAGCACGCAGAACGTGTTCTTCCGCTCGGCTCCCAGCGCCAGCACCTGCACCTGAGCCCGGGTCGCCACCTTGATCGGGTATGGGGCATAGCCCCTGGCGCGGCGCACGGGGTACTCAGCTCCCTGGAACACCCGGGTGACCGAGTCGTCGTAGCGCACCAGTATGTCGCGGTCATGGAGCAGGAAGTAGTCGGCGATGTCGGAGAGCCTCATCATCGCTTCCTCGTTATCTATCGCGATAGGCTCGCTCGAGACGTTGCCCGACGTCATCACGAGCGGCAGCCCCGCCTCCTCCAGTAAGAGGTGGTGCAGCGGCGTGTAAGGGAGGAAGAGCCCCTGGCGGTCGAGCCCGGCCGCCACCTCGCGCGACAGGGCCGATCCTTCGAGCTCCTTCAAGAGGACGATGGGACGCCTGGGTGAGGTCAACTGGCGCTCCTCTTCGGCGCCGAGGAAGCAGATCTCGCGCGCCTCGGCCAGGCCGGAGACCATCACCGCCAGCGGCTTGCCGTAGCGGCGCTTCCTGGAGCGCAGGGCCGCCACCGCTTCGTCGCTGGTCGCGTCACACGCCAGGTGAAAACCGCCCAGCCCCTTGACGGCGACGATGCTCCCTTCCTTCAAGAGCCTGGCTCCAACGACCGCGGCCTCGCCCGCCAGCGCCCCGCCCTCCCTGCCGACCAGCCACGCCCTCGGCCCGCAGGCCGGGCAGGCGTTTGGCTGCGCGTGGAAGCGTCGGTCGGCCGGGTCGTGGTACTCGCGCGAGCACGAGGGGCACATCACGAACTTGCTCATGGACGTGAGAGGCCTGTCGTAAGGGGTGTCGCTTATGATCGTGAAGCGCGGGCCGCAGTTGGTGCAGTTGATGAACGGATAGTGGAAGCGCCGGTCACCGGGGTCGAACAGCTCCCGCCTGCAGTCGTCGCAGGTCGCCAGGTCCGGCGAGATGAGGACCTGCTTCGGCCCGGCGCCGTCGCTCGACAGTATCCTGAAGTCGCTCGCGGCAGGCTGCTCCTCCGAGAACACGCTGACCTTCTCTACTATTGCCGCGGCCGGGGCCTCGTCCTTGAGGGCCTTGAGTAAGAGGAAGACGCTGTCGCCGTCGCCCATCGCGCGTATGTCCACGCCCCGGGCGGTGTTGGCAACCGTACCCGTGATCCCGTACTCGTTCGCGATGCGGTAGACGAAAGGCCGGAAGCCGACGCCCTGGACCACTCCCTGGACTTCGATCCTAAGGCTTCTCATCGGCCCCCCCGAGCTTCGCAACGGCGGGCCTGGCGATCTCGGAGAGCACCAGCTCACACACCCTGGGCAGGGCCGCCGCAACCCGCTCGGTCAACCGGTCGCCGAACCCGGTCTCCTCGACCTGCACAGCGAAGATCGTGATCTCCTCGGGGCACTGCCCCATCATCCTCGAGGTGAGTATGAGCTCGTAGAGGCCGAAGTCGTGGATGGACAGGGGCCTGGTGGTCTTCTGCTTGACCTCGTCGGGCGTGAACCTGAAGATGGCCCCCGGCTCCTCGCCGGCGTCGATGGCGTCGATGAAGATGGCCTTGCGTTTACCCTCGATTATGTTGAAGAGGTCGGCGCAGTAGATGCTGCCCTCGACGAGCTCGACTCCCTCGGGGACCTTGCCCTCGAGGTACCGCACCGCGTGAACGCCGACTCCATCGTCGGTCTTTATGAGGTTTCCTATCCCAACGACCACGATATCAGACATAGAACCGCCTGGATTTTCCCGCGGATGGCTCTCGGAACATGCCACTCAAGGATACACAAAAAGTCGCGCCTCCGGAAACCCGGAGGCGCAACCGTTTGCTACGTCATGTCAGCGCCGCGCGCGGCGCCATGCTGAAGGCTATGCCTCCTCCTCGACCGGTTTCGGCTCGACCATCACCGGCTTCGGCCTGGGAAACACCGGCACCCTGTTGAACCACGGCTTCTTGACCTCGCCGAACTTGGGCTCGGCCACGTAGCGGTCTATCACCAGCGTGCACACGTTCCAGATCAGGATCGATATCGCCACGCCCTCAGGCAGCGGGCTCACGAGCCTGATCATCGCAATGAAGGCGCCGATTCCAATCCCGTAGATCCACTTACCGCGTCTGGTCATCGGGCTCGTCGTCCAGTCGGTCGCCATGAAGAAGGCTCCGAGCCAGATGCCGCCCCCGAAGATCTGGTAGATGGGGTGGTTCCAGGTGACGAGCATTATCAGGATGAAAGCCCCGAAGATGCCCGCCGGGATCCGCCAGTCGATCGTCTTGCGGTAGATGAGGTACGTCGCGCCGATGACCAGGGCGATGATCGAGACCTCGCCGATGCTACCGGCCTTGAAGCCCAGCACCATCGACCAGAAGCTCGGCCTTCCCGCGGAGGTGATCCAGGTCGCCCCGACAGGGGTCGGGCCCGTCACGGTCGTCGCGAGCAGACGCCCGCTCTTCAACAGCGAGAGCGGTGTCGCGCTGGAAACGGCGTTGGCGTAGACGGTCCCGGTGATGCCCTTGTAGACAGCCCTGCCGGAGACCGCGTTGTTGATGGCCGTCTGTATCGGTGTGAAGAACCCCACCGACTTCCAGAAGAACGGCCTCACGAACTTGGTCGTGTAAAAAGCGAGCGGGGAGACCATCAGCGCCACGCGCCCGAAGAGCGCGGGGTTGAAGATGTTCTTGCCCAGCCCGCCGAACAGCTCCTTGGCAACCGCGACCGCCAGGAAGGCGCCGATCGCCACAACCCAGAGGGGGGTTGTAGGCGGCAGCAGGAAGGCGAACAGAATACCTGTCACCATCGCGCTCATGTCGCGGAGCGTCTGCTTCCTGCCCAGTATCCACCTCATGACCAGCTCTGAGAGAGCCGCCGTTATGCAGGACACGAGCATTATGTAAAACGCATTGAATCCGAAGATGATTATCGCCATGATCGCCGCCGGCGTCAGCGCGATAAGCACATCGGACATGCCCCGTTCAATCGTCTGCCCTTTCTCGTGGAGATGGGGGGAGACGGTATACATGAATTTCTCTGCCACGTTCATCCCTCCCTATCTCTTCTTGAGAGCCGCGATCCGGGCTTTTGCTTTTCGGACGTAATCCACGTGGGGAATGTAAGCGGGGCAGGTGTAGGAGCAGCAACCGCACTCGTAGCAGTCGAGCGACCCCCACAACTCCGCCTTCTCCCACTCTTCCTTCTGAACTGCTTCGACTATGTAGTTGGGCATCAGGTACATAGGGCACGCTTCCACGCACTTTGTGCAGCGCACGCAGCCGTGCTCCTCGCGGGTGTCCACCAGTTCCGGCGGAAGCGCGAGCACCCCTGACGTTCCCTTTACCACGTTCACAACGGGCTCTTCCTGGGCGAAGCCCGTCATCGGGCCTCCCATGATGAGCTTGCCCGGGCTGCCTGCGAACCCGCCCGCCGCCTCGATCAGCGCCGAGATCGGCGTGCCGATCTTCGCCATGAAGTTCGACGGGTTCTTGATGCCCTGGCCGGTCACGGTGAGCACCCTCTCGTAGAGGGGCTTGCCCGTGGTCGCGGCCTCGTGTATCGCGATGGCCGTCCCGACGTTCTGCACCAGCGTGCCGACCTCCGCGGGCAGCTTGCCCGGCGGCACCTTGCGGCCCGTGACCGCGCTGATGAGCTGCTTCTCGGAACCCTCCGGGTACTTGACCTCGAGGACCTCGACCTCGATGTTGGGCTCAGCCGAAGCGGCGGCGCTGACCTTCTCGACGGCGTCCATCTTGTTCGCCTCTATGCCGATCACTCCGCGCTCCGCGCCGACGGCCTTCATGAACAGCTTGAGTCCCGCGACCAGGTCTGCGGGCCTCTCCAGCATCAGCCTGTGGTCGCAGGTCAGGAACGGCTCGCATTCGCATGCGTTTATGATGACCACGTCGACCGGCTTGTCCTTGGGGGGGCTGAGCTTCACGTGCGTCGGGAACGCCGCTCCACCCATTCCCACCAGGCCCGCGTCGCGCGCGATCTTCTTGATGTCGTCCGCTGTGAGTTCGGCGACCGGCTTGCCTGGCTTCGGCTGCCAGGCCGGCTGGTCTTTATCAGCCGTGATTACCACGCTCTTCACCTTGGCACCGGTGAAGTTCGGGATATCCTCTATCGCCTTGACGACGCCCGCGACCGAGGAAAAGACCGGGGCGGAGACGAAAGCGTCCGTCTCGCCTATCTTCTGCCCTACCGAGACCCTGTCTCCCACTGAGACCAGCGGGCTGTTAGGCGCGCCGATATGCTGATTCAACGGGATGGTCAGCTCAGCAGGAATCGGCGCCTGTGCGATTGCTTTTCCGGAGGCAAGGTCCTTGTTGTAAGGCGGGTGAATGCCTCCTTTGAAGCTCTTCAAGCGTTGTTTGCTCAATCAGACCATCCTCCTACTCTGACTCTGACTTCTTGAGCACGACGCTGGGAAACCTCTCGGACTTCGCCCAGCGAGCGTACACGTAGATTACGTTGAGCAGCAATATGAACCACAGTGTCAGTTCGTATAGCTTCCAGGTCCCGGCGACCCCGTGGAACATGTTCACCATCCCGCTCAGGAAACCGTACGGCCAGTTGACCGCAAAGGTGAGGAACCAGAACCATATGGCGAGCAGGGCGAGGATTATCCGGAAGATGCCCAGGGGCTCCGTCCAGCTACCCTTCTTCCTGCCGAGCAGCGCGTAGTAGATGTACACGACCGCCAGCAACGCGAACGCCCATACGAACACCCAGTTGATGTCGATCATGAGCGCGTTGCTCCAGGGGTACCTCCATCCTGAGGTGAAGATGTGGAACCGGTAGAACCCCGAGTAGAGCACGAACGCAAGCACTGCGAGGTATGCCCAGTATATGGCCTTGACCGGCCCCGGAATGTGGATTTTCTCCTTTTCCTTCATACGGACACCCCCTTTAGACCACTCGGAATTCTAGGACACCATTGTGCTCGGGATGGATGATGTGCACCGCGCAGGCGATGCAGGGGTCGAACGACCGGACGCACCTCACGACGTTGATCGGGTTGGTCACGTCCGGGACGGGGATGCCGATGAGAGAGGTCTCGATCGGGCCCCGGTTCCCGGCCTTGTCCCGCGGCGACGCGTTCCACGTCGTCGGCACGACTGCCTGGTAGTTCCCGGTCTTCCCGTCGCTTATCGTGATCCAGTGTCCGAGCGCGCCGCGCGGGCCCTCGACGAGGCCCATGCCGTTCGACGAGTTCGGAATGTCGCGGCCCTTGGGGTCCCAGATGTTCTTGCCTATGCCCAGCGTGAGCTGGTCGAGCCACTTGTCCATCTCCAGGGAGATGAGCAGTGTCTCGACGGCGCGCGCGCCGATCCTCGGGATGATCCCGAACTTCACGGGCGGCGTCAGTACCCCGAGCGCAGTGGCCAGCGCCATGAACGCCGGGTCTTTCTTTACAAGCTGGCGCGCCAGCGGGCCTACCTCCATCGGCTTGCCGTTAAGGCGCGGAGCCTTGAGGAACGAGTACGCCCCGGCCTTTCCTACCTGAGGCTCTGTCTTGCCGACCGCAGGCTGCAGGCCCTCGGTGGCGCCTTTGTACCAGGAGTACTTGACCGACTCTGTTATCTGCTTCTCGTCGAACGGCCCCGGTGACAGCACGCCGTAGTCCGTGATGACGCCCGTCGGGAAGTACTTCTCAGTGCCCCGCTGGTTCTGGTCGAACCCGCCGTAGGCCAGGAAGTTTCCGCCGGAGTCGCCGGCCTTGATGAACGCGGAGTAAGCGGGGATGGTCGCGATCGCCTTGACGTCGGCGACGTAGACATCGTTGATCCACGCCTGCAGGTCGTGCAGCCTCGAGCGGAAGGCAGCGATGTTCGAGAGCGTCGGAGGCGTGGTCACGCCGCCCGGTATGGTGCCCACGAACGAAGGCATGCGGCCGTAGAAGATGGTGAGCATCTCCTGGGCCTTCTTGCGCATCTCGAAAGCCTGCACGTAGTGACCCACCAGCTCCGTCGCCAGGTTCGGGTCCCCGGGCCCACCGGCCTCGCCGATGTAATCCGGCGCCGCGTAGCGGGGCAGGAACGGGTACAGGTCCTTGGTGGCCGCCAGCGCTGCGACGTTGTCGCGCAGCAGCTTGAGCCCCGGGTCGCTGCCTGAATACTGCAGCACCGCGGTCACGTCGATGTAGTCCAGTGCCACCAGGTGATAGAAGTGCAGGATGTGCGACTGGATGAAGTTCGCTCCCAGTGCCAGGTTGCGGATCAACCTTGCGTTGTCGGGAAGAGTGACACCCATCGCGGAGTCGAGGTTGTAAGAAGCCGCCGTGCCGTGCACGAGGGGGCAGACCCCGCATATGCGCTCCATGACCTGCTGCGCGTCCCAGGGGTGCTTGCCCTGGATGAGCATCTCGTAGCCGCGGAACATAGTGCCTGAGGACCAGGCGTCCGTGACCACTCCGTTGGTGACCTCGACGTCGATCCGTAAATGGCCCTCTATCCTGGTTACGGGGTCGATACTGATTACTTGCGCCACTATTTCTCACCACCTTCGGCTTCTTCGGGTTTGTGTCCCAGTTGTTTGTACAGGTAATGCGCCCCGACACCGACCGCGGTCGCGCCAGCCGCGACCCAGCCGAGAACGTCGGCCGCCGGGGTTATGCCCGCGAAGTTGACGTTCGGAAGGGGCTCGTAGAGCGGTGCGAGTTCCTTATAGAACTGGGGCGATGCACACCCGTGGCACGGACCGTTCGCTCCGACACACCAGTTAACCGCCGAGTTCCAGCGCCTGGTGGGGCAGTCCGCGTAGGTTACCGGGCCCTTGCAGCCCTGCTTGAACATGCAGAGCCTCATGTCCGGGCTCGCGTCATTCCAGTCCTCGAGGAACAGGCCCGCGTCGAAAGACGCGCGGCGCTCGCAGTTCTCGTGGATGAGCTGGCCGAAGAAAGTCTTCGACATCTTGTTCTCGTTCAGGTTGAGCGGTGTTCCACCCGGGAGCACGCCCAGGGCGATGAGAGCCTGAAGCGCGGTTCCCACGAACCAGTCAGGGTGGGACGGGCAGCCGCCGACGTTGACCATCGGCTTCTTGGGGTCGATCTTGGCGACTACCTCACTCACCGGTGTGGACCCGGTCGTTGAGGCGTTCGCCGCGGGGATGCCACCGAACGCCGCGCAGTTGCCGTTCGCGATGACCGCGGCCGCGCCCGGCACGAGCTCCTGCATCCACTCGTTGATGGTCTTGTCGCCCGGGACCTGCACGTTGGTGTTCGCGAGAGTCTTCGTCTTGTCGGTCAGCCCGAACGTGCAGTATTCGCCGTTCTCACTGGTCGGGACCGGGCCCTCGACGACCAACACGTAGAAGCCCTTGCCGCCCTTAGCGGCTGCGACTGTGTCCTTGATCGCCTGAACGGCAGTCTGACCGGTGCCAGCCATCACGTTGGGGTGATAGCGGACGGAGAGCTTGTCAAGCACCAGTTCTGCGACGCCCGGATAATTGGAATTCAGGAACGAGATGGAACATCCCGTACAGTTCTGTCCCTGTATCCAGATAATCGGGGGCTTCCCGGCGGCAAGCTCCTGGAGAGCTTTGGCCAGCTGCGGGATTATCGCTTCCGACAGACCTAAAAGGGCCGCCGTTGCGCCAGCGTGCTTCAGGAACTGGCGCCTGGTTACCATTTTACCCGTCAAGAACCTTCACCTCCTGTAGTTCTGACATTCACAATTCATAAAAAAAATACCCGCTGAAGGGGCATTCCCTATTTGAACGCTGCCGCCAATATATTGAACAGACAAGCCGTCAAAATCCTTCTATCCTTCATGTCGTCAGGGGGCATCTCCTGCGATTTCCTCAATCGCTTGAGATGCCCCCCTCACTTTCTGACATATTCATTAGGTACTTAAATAATCGTGAGATTATAAGCATTGGGTTAGCCAATTTGTCAATATGCCCACGCGCATCTGGCAAGAAGCTGAAACCATCTGGACCTCTTCTCCTTCGAATCCTTTGTCTGTACATAGGACTGTGCCCCGATTCGTTACTATTCTCGCTCGCCACCCACACGTGGAGCGTGGGTGCGCCTCATAACAAAATCAGATAAAATCTATTAGCAGTATTAATGAGCCCACTAACGGAAGCAGCGGGTTGGAAGAGCATTACGGCCTCGTGGTCTTCGATTCGACCAGTCACGCGCTCAAGGCGGAGCGAGAGCTGAAGGCTGCCATGGTGACTGTGGCGGTCATCCCGACGCCCGTCGAATTCTCCTCGGGATGCGGGATATCGCTTCTGGTCAACGAAGCCGAGGTGGGAAAGGTGCAAGGCGCGCTTGCTGGTCACGAGGGATACCGGTTGCTGTATCCTTATGCAAAGCAACGACACGAGCGCTGAGCGCTGGAGGCCTGCGGGCATGGAGGGGCGGTCTTGACCGACAAGATAAAGCTGACCAGCTATTCCCAGAGGGCGGGGTGAGCGGCGAAGATGGGTCCGGGTGACCTTGAGAAGCTGCTGGCCGAGCTGCCGGAAGAGGACGCGGAGGAGCTGCTGTCGTCGATCCACATGGGTGACGACGCGGGCGTCTATCTCCTGCACGACGACCTCGCGCTCGTCCAGACCGTCGACTTCTTCCCTCCCATCGTGGACGACCCTTACACGTTTGGCCAGGTCGCCGCGGCCAACGCCCTTTCCGATATCTACGCAATGAACGCGAAACCGATCACCGCCATGAACATCGCGGCGTTTCCGTGTGACGTGGACAGGGAGGTCCTGAAGGCGATACTGCTCGGTGGGTACGACAAGGTCCACGAGGCGGGTGCGGTTGTCGCCGGAGGGCACACTATCGAGGATGACGAGCTGAAGTATGGCCTGGCTGTGACGGGCACGGTAACGCTCCCCGACATGGTCACCATCCGGGGCGCGAAGCCCGGCGACCTGCTCATCCTCACAAAGCCGATCGGGACCGGGATCATGGCAACGGCGCTGAAGGCGGAGCAGGTGTCAGAGGAGGACATGGAAGAGGTCGTTGCCTCCATGTGCACGCTGAACGGGGCGGCGGCCGCGGTCATCTCCTCACACGGCGTCCACGCGATGACGGACGTCACCGGCTTCGGGCTCGCCGGCCACCTGTACGAGTTGGCCCGGGCCGCAGGTGCGGGCGCGGAGATCTGGGCTTCCGGTGTCCGGTTGTTCCCGAGGACCCTCGAGATGGTCGCCCTTGGCATGGCCCCGCGCAACAGCCGGCAGGAGTGTCTCGAAGAGAGACGCGTTGAAGTGGCGACAGCAGGAGTGGAAGAGTTCATCGTGACCTGCATGTTTGACCCGCAGACGTCCGGGGGGCTCCTCGCTGCTGTCGAGGCGAGCGAAGCGGAGGATATCGTCTCCGAGCTCCGCGCCGGGCCCGCGCCCCACGCGGGCATCATCGGCCGGATCACCGAAGCCGAGGTCCCTGTCGTCACTATAAGTCACTCAGAGGAAGGTTGACGATGAAGCCGGACATCGACTGCGCCGGCCTCAGGTGCCCGGAACCCGTTCTCCGCACCAGGCGGATGCTCGATAGCGGCAGCGGTCCGTTCACGGTCTTCGTCGACAACGAGACGGCGCGAGACAACGTGCTGCGTTTCTCGCGGACCGCCGGGTGCCGGGCCGAAGGCAGGCAGGCAGAAGGCGGATACCTGATCTCAGTCGAGCCCGGGGACAAGGCGGCCGTAGCCGGGAGCGGATCCGAGCAGGCACAGTGCGGTCCGTCCGCGGGCCGGGTGATCTTTATCGCGAGCGACCAGGTCGGGACCGGAGACCCCGAGCTGGGCAGGACGCTCATGAAGATGTTCCTCTACGCCGCCGCAGAAAGTGAGACCACGCCCTCGGCGATCATATTTCTGAACAGCGGCGTCCGTCTGGTCACCGAGGATGACGAGACTGCGGCCCACGTCGCCCGGCTCGAGGAAGCAGGAGCCGAGGTGCTGGTATGCGGCACGTGCCTGGATTTCTATGGCCTCAAGGAGAAGCTGAAAGCGGGGCACGTCAGCAACATGTACGATATCCATGCGACGATGGTTGGCGCGGACCTGCTCGTTTCCCTATAATTAATGACCATGAATCCCCCCGACGAAAACAGGCAAGGCCTCCTGCGACTCATCCCGCAGGTGAACGAGCTGGTCGAGTCAGTAGACTCCTCCACTGCGGTTCAGGGTATCCCCAGAAACGTCGTGACCCACGCGGCGCGCGAAGTCGTCGACGATGCACGCGATGCGATACTCTCCGGCAAGGGGATCTCAGAGGCAGACCTGTCGCTGAGTTCTCTCGGCGATCGAGTCGCCGCCGAGGCGGCGCGGCTCATGCGGCCTTCGCTTCGCAAGGTGATCAACGCGACCGGCGTGATACTCCACACAAACCTCGGCAGGTCACCGCTCTCAGCCGCAGCTCTCGAGTCCGTGCGCGACGCTTGCGTCGGCTACTCGAACCTGGAGTACCGGCTGGCCGACGGTCAGCGCGGCTCGCGGCAGGACCATGTGGGAGAACTTCTCCGCTGGCTCACCGGGGCTGATGCCGCGTTGGTGGTCAACAACAACGCCGCGGCGGTGCTGCTCGTGCTCGCCGCGCTGGCAAAGGGCAGAGAGGTCGTGGTGTCCCGCGGCGAGTTGGTCGAGATCGGGGATTCGTTCAGGCTGCCGGACATCATGCACCAGAGCGGGGCACGGCTCATCGAGGTCGGCACGACCAACCGCACGCGGGCCTCCGACTACTCGAACGCGATAGGGCCCGATACGGCCCTTATCATGAAGATACACCAGAGCAACTTCCGCATCGTCGGTTACACCGAGGACGTGCCGCTCGCCGAACTCGTGGAGCTGGGCAGGCAGCACTTCGTCCCCGTGGTGGAGGATATGGGCAGCGGCTCTCTTCTCGACCTGGCGCCGGCCGGCCTCACCGGGGAGCACACCGCCGCCGCGAGCATAGCGGCGGGAACCGACCTCGTGACGTTCAGCGGGGACAAGCTTCTCGGCGGCCCACAGTCGGGGATCATCGTCGGCTCGCGGGAGTACGTCGAGGCAGTGCGCAAGCACCCGCTCGCCCGGGCGCTGCGCATCGACAAGATGTCGGTTGCGGCCCTCGAGTCGACGCTGCGCGCCTGCCTCGACCCGGCAGCGGCCTTCAAGGAACTTCCCGCGCTGCGGATGATGGCGGAGCCGGAGGATGCGGTGCGGGCTCGCGCCAGGCGCCTGAAGCGAGCGGTAGATTCGGCCGGCCTCGCCGGTTTCGAGACCGAGGTGGTCGCAGAGGTTTCTCGCGCCGGGGGCGGCTCGCTCCCAACAGCCGAGATCCCGACATACTGCGTGCGCATCACCCATGAGTCCCTCTCTGCCGATACGATCGAGGAGCGCCTCAGGGGAGCCGAGCCGCCGGTCCTGGCACGCGTCAAAGACGAGGCCCTCCTGCTCGACCTTCGTACGGTGGCTGACGCGGAGGTCCGGTTGCTCTCGCACGCCATAGCGTCCCTGGATTGACCGGCACGGAGATCCTCTTGACTACACCCGCAGCGCGCCGAAATCTCATCATCGGGACCGCCGGGCACATCGACCATGGCAAGACGGTCCTCGTCAAAGCGCTCACCGGCCGCGACACCGACCGCCTCGCGGAGGAAAAGGAACGCGGCATCTCCATAGACCTCGGCTTCGCGCCCATGGTCCTCTCCGACGGTTCGACCGTGGGTATCGTGGATGTACCCGGTCACGAGAACTTCGTACGCAACATGATGGCTGGAGCCACAGGCGTCGACCTCGCGCTGCTGGTGGTCGCGGCCGACGACGGGGTGATGCCACAGACGAGGGAGCACCTGGCGATCCTGGACCTGCTCGGCGTCTCCCGGGGCGTGGTCGCCATCACCAAGATCGACGCGGTCGAGCCCGACCTCATCCCGCTGGTCGAGGACGAGGTGGGCGAGCTGCTGGAAGGCACCCCTCTCGAGGGCTCCCCCGTGGTTCCGGTGTCGGGGATCACGGGAGAGGGCATTGATGAGCTCAGGTCGGTAATAGAGCGCCAGGCGGCGCAGGTCCACTTGAAAGACGAGGCGCTTCCGGCGAGGCTCCCCGTGGACCGGGTGTTCACTCTGCGCGGCATCGGGACGGTGGTCACCGGCACCCTCTGGAGCGGCAGCATATCGACGGGCCAGCGGCTGGAGCTGCTGCCGCGCGGCGACGAGGTGCGTGTCCGGTCGCTGGAAGTCCACGACTCCGAACGCGAGCTCGTCTATGCCGGCGAGCGCGTGGCGGTCAACCTCGCCGGGGTCGCGAGGGACCAGGTCCTGCGCGGGGACGTTCTCGCCGAGCCCGGCTACCTGCGCCCCACGTACATGATCGATGCCCGCGTGCGCCTTCTGCGCGACTGGCCCAAGCAGGTCAAGCGGGGCGCCAGGATCCGCTTCCACCACGGCACGCGTGAAATCCTCGGACGGCTGTACCCGCTCGAGGGAGACCTCCTCAGGCCCGGTGAGTCCCGGCAGGCGCAGCTTCGCCTCGAAGAGGTGGTGGTCGTGGCGCCAGGCGACCGGTTTGTGGTAAGGAGCTACTCGCCGGTTACCACTATCGGCGGCGGAGCGGTCGTGGACGCCCACCCGTCCAAGCACAAAGTCAAAGACCCGAACGCCGTCAGGCAGTTCGGGGAGCTGGAATCAGGTGAGCCGGCGGCGGTGGTGCGGGTGCTCCTCGAAAGGAGGGAGGAGCCGGCCTCCCGTGAGGCGCTCGCGCTCGCATCGGGTTTCGCGCCGGAAGTCGTCGAGGAGGGGCTGAAGGACCTCACCGGATCCGGACAGGCAATCTCACTGGGCGAGAAGAGCGCCCAGGTATTCCTCTCAGCCGCGAAGTACCAGGCGTTCACGGATGAGATCACTGGCGCGCTCCATGATTTCCATGAAGCGAAACCGCTGTCAGAGGGGATCGCCAAGGAAACCCTCAAGAAACAGGTGCTGGCTTCCTGGGACACGCGGTCGGCTGACATCCTCATGGATGCGCTCTCAGCGGGCGGCATCATTGAAACGAGTGGAAAGGTGGTCAGGCTGCCAGGGGCTTCAGCCGCGGTCACGTCCGAACAGGAGACCATGCTCTCGTCGATAGTTCAGAGAATCGACGCCCACCCGGTCTCGCCGCCGACCGTGAGTGAGCTTTCGAACGAGCTCGGTCTGACCAGGCAGGCCATCGCTGAGCTCCTGGGCATAGCCGAGAAGGACGGGCGCCTGGTGAGGGTCTCGCCGGACCTCTACTTCTCACCCGGGGCCGTCTCGCGGGTCGAGACAGAGCTGCGCTCGAGCATCGGTCCTCAGGGGATAACGGTCAGCGAGTTCCGCGAGTCGGTCGGAACCAGCCGTAAGTATGCGCTTCCGCTGCTGGAGTACTTCGATCGGAACCGCGTGACGGTGCGCGTAGGCGACGTCCGCAAGCTGAGGTAATCATGTATGATGTTTCTCGCGGAATATCGGAGGTGGATCCGTCCTGGTGGGCGGCGCGGTCTTCAAAACCGTTGTGGCGTCTTGATCGGCGCTGGGTAAGTTCGATTCTTACGCACCTCCGCCATGAAATCGAGGTGGCGCCACTTGGGCCTTGACATATCTCTTCTGGAAACGTTCACGCTCGTGGCCGACCTGGGCTCGTTCAGCGGTGCTGCGCGACGGCTGGGACTCACCCAGCCCGCGGTCTCTTTCCAGGTCAAAGCCCTGGAGAAAGAGCTGGGGGCTTCCCTGATCGACCGCTCCAGGGGAAAGGTCGTGCTGACACCGGCGGGAAGGACCGCGTACGCCCACGCGCGGAAGATACTCTCCGACCGCGAAGAGATGATCGCCGATATCCCGCGCACGACCGGCGAGGTCAAGGGGCAGCTCCGCATCGGGGCGAGCACCGTCCCCGGTGAGTTCCTGCTCCCGCCCACTCTCGCCGAGTTCAAGCGCCACTACCCGGAGGTGACAATCGCGCTGGAGATCAGCGACTCGCAGGGCGTGGTCCGTTTGGTCGAAGGCGAGAAGGTGGAGATCGGCTTTGTGGGCCTCCGGCCAGACAGCAAGCTCGAGGTCAAGCCGTTCGCCGAGGACCGCATCGTCATCGTCACACCGGTGCATCACTCGCTTTCCCGCAGGAAAAAAGTAACCCTAGCCGAGGTCGCCGGTGAGCAGTGGGTCGTGCGCGCCGAGTCGAGCGGGACCCGCAGCCGATCGGAAGCGGCGTTCCGGGACGCAGGCGTCTCCACGGACGATCTGGACGTAGTCGCGGAGATGGGCTCGACGCAGGCGGTGCTCTCAGCAGTAGCCGCGGGCATGGGTATCGCGATGGTGAGCGACCGGGCGGCCATGGAGCCTTCAAAGGGAGGCCTGGTGCGACTGCTGGAAGTCAGCGGCGCCGAACTGACCAGGCAGTTCTACGCCGTGTATTCCAGCGAGCGGCCACTGTCACGCGCGGCTGAGGAGTTCATGAAAGCGACCTGCAGTGCTTGAGAAGCTTGCCGGGCCGTCGGCAATCATCTCCGTCAGTTCGTCCTCGAAGAAATCAGGCAAAAGCACGGTCGCGGCTTTTCTGGTGCGCGAGCTGGACGCGGAATACGCCTTGAAGGTCAGCAAGGGGAGCCATTCTCCTTCTCCAATAGTCACCGACCCCGAACTCATCTCCCGGGCCGGCACCGACACCGGGGCCCTGGTCAGCGCCGGCGCCAGGAAAGTCATCTGGGTGAACGCTTCCGAGGGCAAGCTGGACGTCGAGCTTCAAGAGGCGATCGGGATGTTCCCACCCGGTGGCGTCCTCGTCGTCGAGGGCAACAGCGCGCTGGAGCACCTGCCGGTCGACTTTGCCGTCTTTGTGATGACTGTGCCGTTCGAGGAGTTCAAACCCTCTGCCGGGGCCGCCCTCGAGAAAGCGGACCTCGTGCTGGTGGACAGGAGAGGGTCACTCGCGCCGGAACCCCAAGAGAGACTCAATGCGGCGCTCGCGGGGAAAGTCCCGGGGGCGAGGGTCATGTTCTATTCCAGCGAAGCGGAGCTCGATGAAGCGCTGAGCGAGACCGCTCTGATGGCACGCTCGAGAACACCCCACACTTGACCGGCACAGAGGCATCCTGCGCGAGTCGCCGCACTTCTTCAAAAAAAAGCCCGGGGCCAGGCAAGCGCCTGACCCCAGGACAGTCTATCCGTTGTCTTGTTGTGCTACTTGTCAGCCTCGGCAACTGGCACCGGCTTGATGGCACCGAACCTCTTCCGCACCACGACGCGGTTGAGCACAGGCACCATCGCGTTGCCGATCAGGATAGAGTATGCAACCGCTCCGGTGGGAGCCGCGTACATCCTGATCACAACGACCAGCACGCCGATCAGCACTCCATAGAGTAACTGTGCCGTCTTATTGTCGGGACTGGTCACCCAGTCGGTCGCCATGAAGAACGACCCCAGCATCAATCCGCCGGCCAGGATCATGTACAGAGGGTTCGCTCCCAGTATCGCCGAGAGGATGAACACCGTGCCGATGATCGCGGTCGGGATGTGCCACGTGATGTGGCCCTTGTACATGAGGTAAGCAGCGCCGACGATGACCGCCACGACTGATACCTCTCCCATCGCTCCACCCGCGTGACCCAGGAACAACTCCCAGTAGCCGGGCCTGATGCCGTTGAGCGCTCCAGCCTTGATGAACGTGAGCGGGGTCGCCGAAGTGACGCCGTTCAGGCTCCCGAGGTTGTAGACCGCGCCCGCAAGCGCCCAGAACCTGGAGATGATCAGGAGCGACACGAAGCCGAACAGAGCCGGGTTGAACACGTTGTAACCGAGCCCGCCCATGAGCTCCTTGACCAGTGCCACCGCTATGATCGTTCCGATCATCGCATACCAGAACGGAACGGTCGGGGGCAGCAGAAGAGCCACGAAGAGCCCTGTCACTATCGCGCTGAAGTCGCCGATATTAGGCTTCCGCTTCATGATCTTGCGCATGACGTACTCTGAGCCGATGGCCGCGAGTACGCATGCCGCCAGGTTCACGAGCGCGTAGAGCCTGAAGAACCCGATCGCAACCGCTATCACAGGGATGAGAGCAATTGCCACGTCCCTCATAGCGTTGCCGATATCGTCTTTGCTCTTGATATGCGGCGGAGCCGACATTAGAAAGTCACGGTCTGCCATTTAAGTCTCGCCCCCTTCCTATTTCTTGCTGGCGGCTGCGAGTTCCGCCTTTGTTTTGCGTACGTAGGCAACATGCTGTATCCGTGCGGGACACACGTACGAGCAACAACCGCATTCGAAGCAGTCCCTCGCTCCGTACTTGTCGGCAAGCTCCCACTGGCCTCTCTTCGCGTGCTTGACGATGAAGTTCGGCGTCAGGAACATCGCGCAGGCGTCCAGGCACTTGTCGCACCCGACGCACTGCTGCTCCTCCGACTGCTCGACGGCCTCTTCCGTGAGGATGAGGATGCCGCTCGTGCCTTTGACGCACGAGGCAGAGAGGTCCTTCTGGGCGAAGCCCGTCATCGGGCCTCCCATGATGACCTTGCCCGGAGCGCCGATCATGCCTCCGCACTGCTCGATCACGTGAGCGATCGGGGTGCCGACCTTGACCTTGACGTTTCTGGCCGTCTTGATGCCGGGGCCGGTGACCGTTATGACCCTCTCGATGACCGGTTTGCCTGTCGAGGCGGCTTCGAAGAGGGCGACCGCGGTCTGGACGTTCTGGACCAGGACCCCGACCTCGCTCGGCAGCTTGCCGGGAGGCACCCTGCGCCCTGTGATCGCGTCGATGAGCATCTTCTCAGCGCCCTCGGGGTACTTGACCTCGAGGAGCACTACCTCGATGTCGGGCTCGTTCGCGACCGCAGCCGAGATCTTGTCTGCCGCGTCCATCTTGTTGGCCTCAACACCGATATAGCCCTTCTTGGCGCCGACGGCCTTCATCATGAGCCTGAGCCCGGCGATGAGGTCTTCTGTCCTCTCCAGCATCAGCCTGTGGTCGCAGGTCAGGAACGGCTCGCACTCGCAGCCGTTGATGATGACCGTGTCGATCGGCTTGTCTTTCGGCGGGGACAGCTTGACGCTGCTCGGGAACGCCGCTCCACCCAGTCCGACCAGGCCGGCTTCCTTGGCTATCTCCCTGATCTGCTCCGGCGTCAGGTTCCCCACGTCACGCTTCTCGGTGAACTTCGCGGGCTGGTTCTGGTCAACGCCGATCACGACGCACATGACGTCGGCGCCGGTGAAGTTCTTACGCTCCTCGATGGCTTTGACCGTTCCCGCGACACTCGAGTGCACGGGCGCCGATACGAACGCTTCGGTAGCGCCGATCTTCTGGCCTGCCTCGACCCTGGCACCAACGCTGACCGTCGGGCTGTTGGGCGCTCCAACGTGCTGTTGCATCGGGATTACCACTTCAGCAGGGAGGGAGATGTCTTCCGTTGCCTTGCCGGCGGTGGCCTCCTTCTGGTATGGGGGATGAATTCCGCCCCTGAATGTCTTGAGTTCCACCTGTTTCCCTCCTCTCTCAGTTCTCCAGCTTGTTTTTTTCTTCGAGGCCACGGTTGCGCGCGTTGATTATGCCGTTGATGACAAGCGCAGCAACGATCCCGACAGCGGCCAGGCCGCCGTACGGTTTGGCCAGTGCCTTCCAGACCTCCACCGAGGCGGGCACCTTCGGCTCCGCCGGCAGGCTGTAGGCCGCAGGCGGCGAGGTGAGGACGTAGAGATAACGCAGACCGTTCAGCTGGCTCTCGCCGTAGATCTGAGCGTCCTTCACACCCGCCTTCTTCAGCACTTCCACCCTAGCAGCCGCCTTCAGCAGCAGCTCGCTCCGGTTGCCGAACGACAGCGTGCCTGGGGCGCACACTTTGACGCAGGCCGGGATGTCGAAGCCCGGCTGGGCGTTCGAGACCCTGTCCACGCACATCGTGCAGCGATAGACGCCGCGCTTCTTCTGCTGGTAGCCGGGAACGTCGAACGGGCATGCGACCCTGCAGTAGTTGCAACCTATGCACTTCTTCTCATCGGTCACCACTGACTTCAGGGTCGAGCCGTCCGCAAGGGCTACTTCCTGGTGCGTCGTAGCGTTCGGCGGGCAAACCTCCACGCAAGCGGCGTCAGTGCAGTGCATGCACTGGTACTTGGTGAACAGCCATTTCATCTGGCCGTCGAAATGCTCGTTGAACAGGATGCGCATCCAGGTCTTTGAACTCAATGTCGGTGGGTTCTCGTACGACCCCATATTGACCGTCTTGTCGAATGAGTTCTGGTTCCATTGCTTGCAGGCGACCTGGCAGGCGCGGCAAGCGGTGCATTTGGACGTGTCGACTAGTATTGCCTTCTCATCAGCCATGCCACATCACCTCCTATGCTTTTACGATGTCGACCAGGAACGCCTTGTACTCAGGCGTGGTCGTGTTGCAGTCACCGATGTTGGGAGTAGTCTGGTTGCCGGCGTAGTTCTTGCCGTCGGGGCCGCCGGTTATGTAGCCGGTGTACCCGTAGTGATACGGCATGTTGACCACGTCGGCGGGCTTTCCATCGACCGTTATCACCTGGATACGGTCGGTGACAAGCGCGACGCAGTTGACCTCGCCGCGGATGCTCTTGACCGTTACCCACTCACCGTTCGAGATGCCCTTGCGCTTTGCCAGGTCCTTCGACATCTCGACGAACATGTTGGGCTGCATCTCTGCAAGCCAGGGCATGTTGCGGGTCATCGTTCCTGACTGGAAGTGCTCGGACACGCGGGACACCCCGCAGATGATCGGGTACTTGGGGTCGCCAGCGGGCGCCAGCTTGTCCATCGCGGAGTCCCATATCTTGACCACGGGACTGTTCTGGCTGCCGTTCATGGCGTTCTTGAACGGGGTCTCGACCGGCTCGTAATGCTCTGGGAACGGTCCATCGACCATTCCGGAGCCAGGAGCGAATAACCAGCCCATGCCGAAGTTCAGCATGATGAACGGGTTCGCCGCCGATACCGCGGGCGGTACGGGCGGGCTGCCGGGCTTCGTCGCGTCGACGTAAGAGAAGTCGGGCACGTCCACGGTGACCCACTTGGCGCCGTCCCACTTGACGATGTTCTTATCCGCCGACCACGGCTGGCCAGCCGGGTCCGCCGAGCAGCGGTTATAGACGATGCGCCGGTTGACCGGCCAGCACCACGCCCAGCCTGGATATATCGCCACGTTGCCTTTGTCCTCGTTGTTGGTCCTCTTGGCCAGGTTACCCTTGGTCTTGGCGAACGAAGCCTGGGCCGCGGCCTTCTTCGCCGGGTCGGGATCCGTCATGCCGGGGTAATCGGCTTCATCGGGATAAACACCCGAGTAGACCCAGTTACCGCAGGCGGTCGAGCCGTCAGCGGCGAGAACCGTGAAGTTCTTGAGCCGCTTCTTGGTAGCCCAGTTGTAGCCGTTAAGCTCGGCGAGGACCTGCTCCAGGTCGACCTTGTCGCCGTACGGCCAGTAGAGGTTGAGGACGGCATCGCGGTTCGGAGCCTTCGCGTCAGCTTTGTAGAGCTCGACCAGCTTCTTCTGGATAGCGCTCAGGATGTCGCCGTCCGGCTTGGCGTCGCCCTTGGGCTCTGCTGTCTTGTAGAACCACTGGACGACGCGGCCCGTGTTGGAGAACGTCCCCGCGTACTCTCCGTTGGCGGCTGCCGGCAGCTTGTACACCTCGGTCTTTATCGAGCCGGGGTTCGCGCCGGGCCGCTTCCAGAAGTTCGGCGTCTCGGTGTCGAATATCTCGGAGACGACCATCCAGTCGAGGTTCTCCATGGCCTTGGTCTCCATGTCGGAGTTCGGGCCGCCTACCGCGGGGTTCTGACCAAAGCAGACGAGCCCCTTCACCGTGCCCGCGTACATCGCCTCGAACAAGGAAATGTGCGTGTAGTTCACGCCGTCCTTGACCCTGGGCACCCAGACGTACCCGAACTGGTTCTCGGGCTTCGCGGCATCGCCGAACATGGCCTTGAGCATGCTCGCGATGAACTTCGGTGTGTTGCTCCAATAGGCGGAGCCCACAGCCTTGAGCCGCGCCTGGTTATAGGCGTCGAGCGTGGGGTTCTTCGCGCTGTTGGGGACCGGGTTGTATCCGGTCCACAGGTGCGACAGCATGCCCTGGTCCGTCGAACCCTGGACGTTTGCGCAACCCCTGAGGGCCGCTATGCCGCCGCCCGGGACTCCGATGTTGCCCAGGATGAGCTGGAGCATCGCGAAGGTCCGGATGTTCTGCGCGCCATAGCTGTGCTGGGTCAGACCCATCGCGTACAGCAGGACGCCGCTCTTGCCGCGCTGGTAGGTCGAGCAGTAAGCCTTGGCGACTTCCTCGAACTTGGCCTGCGGGATACCGCAGACCTTTGCGACCATATCGGGCGTATAGCGGCTGTAATGCTTTATCATCAACTGCCACACGGTCTGCGGGTTGGTGAGCGTCGGGTCCTTGAGGGGCTTGCCGTCGGGTCCGAGCTGGAAAGCCCAGGTCGTCGTATCGTACTTCGCGGACTTCTTCCCTGTCTTCGGGTTCACCGTCTCCTTGAAGCCGGAGAACTGCCCTGTCTCGGGGTTGAAGCTGTACTTCGGGTCGACCAGGAACGCCGAGTTCGAATAGTTGTTCACGAAATCCCAGTTGATCATGTTGTTCTTGATCGCGTAGTTGATCAGCGCGCCGAAGAACGTGATGTCCGTGCCAGGCCTCGTCTGTGCGAAGATATTCGCCTTGGCGGCCGTGCGGGTGAACCTAGGATCAACGACGATAAGTGTCGCTGGGTCCTTCTCCCGGTTCATGGCTTGTTCGATCCACTTGAACGTGATCGGGTGGTTCTCGGCGGCGTTGGATCCACAGACCATGAAGGCGTCGCTCATCTTCAAGTCCTGGATCTGGTTGGTCATGACACCTCGTCCGTACGTGGCCCCCAAACTGGGGACTGACGGACCGTGTCACAAACGGGCGTGGTGTTCTATGTACACCACGCCTAGCGCGCGAAACAGCTTCTGGTACAGGTAGTTGCCCTCGTTGGAGAGTTCGGCACTTCCGAGAGTGCCGATGGCTTCGGTGCGGAGAGCCGGGACCTTCTGCCCCGTGGGATTGCCGTCCGCCCCTATGATGTCGTCTTCCGCAATCCAGCTGGCGTCTCTGGTGTCCTTGATCTTCTGAGCTATCTGGGTGATAGCCTGATCCCAGGAGATCTCCTGCCAGCTGGACGATCCCTTGGCTCGATACAGCGGCTTGGTCAGCCTCTCGTTGTTTATCTCGCCGTCGACGTAAGACTTCTGGATGAGAGCCGCGCCCTTGCTGCACAGCGTCCCGAAGTTGATGGCGCAGTCGGGGTTGCCCTCGACGTTCACCACATGGGGGTGGCCGCCTTCCTCCTCGGTGGCAACGATAGTCCCGCAGCCCACCGCACAGAAGGAACATACGCCAGTAGTCTCAGTCGCTTTGACGATCCGGAGAGGTTGCTTTGCCGCGCGCTTCGGCAGCTTGATACCGAGGTTTGCCAAAGCCACGGCACTGACACCAGTACCGGACAGCTTTAGAAAATCTCTGCGCGTAAGATCCATGTCCCCCCCTCACTTTCCTAGGTTTTACTTACTTGATGGCCATTCGAATCAGCGGATAATCAGACTCCGCCAGGTGAAAAGAAAAAATCCACCCCCCTAAGGTCTGTCTTCTTCTCTGACTGTTGAATTGGGAATCAGCGCCTGATTCTAACGGTCACAGCCAGACGCCGAGTTCAACCCTTCCTCGCTCGCGGCGGTATCCAGACCGAGCGTGACAATGTCTTCAAGCGGTAACAGGACGATCTCATCACTGTTTCGCATGTCGACTGTCTTGACATATCTCTTGCATGCCCTGCAGTAGTTCGCCCTGCGACTCGGATCGTCCTCCAGGTACAGGTAATCGAGAGACCCCTGCACCTCGTTGCAGAACGGGCATGACGCCCTCTGCAGATTCCAGCCCGTGTGGCACAGCGAGCACTCGACTACCCAGAGTCCATCTCCGGACCGGTACTGGCCTATCAGAGGAGCTCCCCCACACGCGGGGCAGAAACCCTTCTGCCACAGAGACTGCTCCAGCATAGTCGTGAGCATACTACCACATCTCCTGTAGAACGGCGCAAGCCCTTCCCACAGAATATTTTTGGCAAGTTCAGCCTCCGGATCCGAGAGCTTTTCGTCGAGCCCGAAATCGAGGTCGCTGCCCGTTATCAGGGCATCGCGAGTCCCGGGCAGGGAATCGTCAGACAGGCACGGCCAGGACGCGGGATCGCTTTTGAAAGGGGCTCCGCCGGGGCTGTTCTCAACGATCGCGGAGTAGATCCCTGACACCAGCTCGCGGTACCTGGCCGGGTCGATGTCCAGAGTGCACGGATCCAGCAGCGGCTCACCCGAGAGCAGCCTGCTCTCCGTGTCTATCTCATCGAGCGATGCGATATTGCATTCAATTGAATCGAGGGCGGCCTGCTGCACCTCCATGATGGCCCCATAGAGCCGCAGCGCGTCGGCGAACTCCGGGTATCGCTCTGCGTACCTCTCGACTCCTTGGCGGACAGCGACTACTCCGGGGTCAGAGGTCTCAACTATCATATTTTCTCCTTTGATGGGGACAACAGGAATCCATGTCTCGAATCATGCTACAAAGGCTTAGTTCCGCGCTAGTTCTCCACGCCTGCAGCTTCTATTGCCGCGGCGGCGGTCGCCCTGCGTTTTCGGGTGGTCAACTTGGCCAGGGCGATGCTCAAGATGTAGAGGATCCCCATGGGGATCGCGACGAGGGTCATCGTCACCGGGCTCCAGTCAGGGGTGATGACGGATGCTACGAACAGGATGATGATGATCGCCCAGCGCCACTGCTTTATCAGGGTCTCCGGAGTGACCACGCCGAGGGCGACCAGCAACCATATGAAGATCGGCGTCTCGAAAGAAAAGCCGAGGCCGATCATGAACCACCCCATGAAAGTGACATACTGGCTCGCCGAGATAACAGGGTTCATCTGGTTTCCGGCGACCCCGAACAGCCAGTTGAGGCCGGGCGGCATGATGACCCTGTAGCCGAAGATGACCCCGATCGCGAAGAACGCCACGATCATGAACATGACCATGACTGTATAGCGCCGCTCCTTGGCCTTCATTGCCGGCGACACGAACGAGAGAATCTCGAAGAGGATCACGGGGATGGCCAGGATGACCCCGCCGAACAGCGCGAGCTTGAACCTGACCAGGAACGGTTCCATCGGCCCCATATAGTTGAGGGTGATGGTGCCGGCGGGGCCTTTCAGGATGGACAGAATGTCCCAGGCGAATATCCAGCCGACCGCGAATGCCACCCCGAGGGCGATGGCGCTCACGATTATTCTGCGGCGAAGCTCCTCCAGGTGCTGGAGGTAGGTCATCCGGACCGATGCCAATTAATGCCCCCGGCTCGGGGTCCTACGACTTCTGCTCGGTACCGGAAGGGGGCCCATCGAGGCTCTTCTGGACCTCTTCCTGGACCTTGTCGGTCGAGTCACGGAAGGCGCGAAGCGCCTGCCCGACCGACTGCCCGACCTTGGGGAGGCGGGACGGCCCGAAGATGACCAGCGCGATGATCAGTATGACTATCAGTTCCGTCGGTCCGAGTCCAAACATCTTCAAAACCCCTTTTGCGTGGTTGGGACTGGCCTTTCTATAGAGTCTGATGTTATAGATGGCCCTCTATACTGTCAATGATACTTCAAAACCGGCGGGACTCCTGCGGGAGGCGTTCTACCTCAACTCACCGGTGTTGCATTGCTATTTCACGCATCCTGTCTTTGCGCACCGGTGGTGCATTGCTTCGCAACGCACCACCGGTGTGAGTTTTCAAGTGCCAATGCACTGTTGGGTCAGGATAAATCCTGCCCCCTCATTGCTTCGCAACGCACCACCGGTGCAATATTTCACGCAGCAATGCGAGGGCTGCTTTTACTCACCGGAGGTGCATTGCTCCGCAACGCACCACCGGTGCATCATTACACGGGCCAATGCCCGGTCTGGTCAGGCTAAAGCCTGCCCGCTATAAAACCTGCCCGCTAGGTCCGCCGGTAGACGAAATCGGCAAGCTGCTTCAGATTGCGGCATTCGGACACGGCATCACAGTGCCCCTGGTAGGAACCGATCACGCTGTCACCGGTGTCCCACCTGTCGCGCGACTCCGGGTTGAGCCAGTAGACCTTGCGCGCCCTCTCCCTGATGTCCTTGAGCGCCTGGGACCTCGGGTCCCTGGCGTTGTTCCTGGCGTCAGACAGGATGAGGATGGTCGAGCGCGGCCCGAGGTCGAGCGCGTACTCCTTGCCGAACATCTCGAGCGCCCTTCCGATATCGCTGTGGCCGTCGCCGTCGACGACCGCCGCCTCGCGGTAAACGCGTTCGATGGACTCCTCGATGTCGAACTGGTCGAAGCAGTCGGTGACCTCGTCGACGCGGTCGATGAACGCGAAGCTCCTCACGGCCTTGAACTGCTGGTGCAGGCTGTAGACGAGCTGCAGCGTGAAAGTGCTGAAGGTGCGGACCGAGCCCGAGACGTCGCATAAGATCCACAGCTCGGGCTTGGCGGGGACGCGCTTCTTGTACTTCACGTCGAGGGGCACACCTCCGCTGGACAGGCTGTGGCGAAGCGTGTTGCGGATGTCCACGCGGCCGCGGCGCCCGGCGCTCTGTCGCCTGGCGATGCGGGCGGCGAGCTTCCTGGCGAGCGCGGGCAGCACCCTGCGCATATCCTCGACTTGTTTCAGTGACGCGTTCATGAAGTCTATCTCTTCAGGGCGTGGGGGGAGCTTCTCCCTGCGGCGGGCGGCATCCATCCCCCGCTCCAGAGCGATCCTTCGCCTTATCTCGCGGTCGAACGCCCTTCGGAAGAGTGCCACCCGCTCGCGGAGCTCCTCCAGTGCCAGCACGGGCGGCACATCCGCCCCCATCCCGCCTTCGTCCACGAAACGCTCGAGCTCCGAGGTCATGCCCGAGAACTCCATCATCTCCATGCCCCTGAAGACGTAATACCCTGCGCCGGCCATGACGGCCATCGGCCGGGAGCCGCTGCCGCCGAAGCCGCCTTCCGCGTTGCCCACCGCGGCCGCGGCCATGCGGGCCATCGCCGCGACGTCCTCGGCATCCCCGTGTATAAGGGCCTGCCGCACCATCTCGGAGAGGTCCTGCATGTCCGGCGGGAGCGGCGCGCCGGCATGCGGCTGCTCGTCCTCCGGGGGCGCCATCAGAGCCTCGATGCCTGCAAAGAAATCGCCGAACAGCGCGTCGAAGAGGGGGTAGTCCGTTTCGCTCTTGACCAGGGTGGCTCGCAGGGCGTCGTGGAACAGCTCCATGCGGTCGAGGGGTATCACCTTGAGCGCCTCGAAGGCGTCCATGCTCTCGGCGAGCGAGATCTGCAGCCCCGAGTCCCTGAGCGTGTCTATGAAAGAAAGGACTTTTTCGTCTACGGGCATGGTCTCCGCCGGATCAGGCCGGGCGCGCAGCCTGGCGGGCTATGGACTTCAGGTTTCCCCGCACCTTCTCCAGGTCCCTCTGCTCTTTGACGAGAAGGCTGAGCGTGCTCTCGAGCAGCTTCTCATCGATGCTGTCCGCGCCGAGCACCTTGACAGCGGAAGCCCAGTCAAGCGTCTCGGATATGCTCGGCACTTTCTTCAGGTCCATCTTCCTGATGAAGCGGACGACCGCGAGCACGCGCTCCGCCAGATTCTCGGCGATGCCCGGCACCCTCAGCCTTATTATCTCGAGCTCACGGGCCTGCTCGGGAAAATCGATGAAAAGGTAGAGGCACCGCCTGCGGAGCGCCTCTGAGAGGTCGCGTGTCCTGTTCGAGGTGAGGACCACGAACGGCATCTTCTTCGCCCGCACGGTGCCGAGCTCGGGTACCGAGACCTGGAAGTCGCTCAGGATCTCGAGCAGGAAAGCCTCGAACTCTACGTCGGCCTTGTCCACCTCGTCGACGAGCAGGACCACTCTGTCATCGCTTGTAATGGCCTTGAGCAGCGGCCTGGGAAGCAGGAAGTCCTCACTGAAGAGGTCGTCCTCCAGGTCCTGCCACGAAGTCCCCGAACCGGAATCGGTCTGTATCCTCAGCAGTTGTTTCTTGTAGTTCCACTCGTAGAGGGCCTTCGCCTCGTCCAGCCCCTCATAGCACTGGAGGCGGATGAGCTCGAATCCGGCGTACCGGCTGTAAGCCTTTGCGAGGTCGGTCTTGCCCACGCCGGCAGGACCTTCCGCGAGGATCGGCTTGCCCAGCTTGTCGGCGAGGAACAGGGCGGTGGCGATTCCGTCGTCACACAGGTAGTCCGCTGACTTCATGCCCTCTTTGATATCTTCCAGGGCTCTCGAGCCCACTTCGCCGGCGCTCATGATCTCACGTCCTTCTGACTCACTCGAGTTTCGGTTGCTTTGGAGCGTCGTCTCCCAGGGCCATCCTGCCCGCCTCCAGAAGTGTCGCGATCTCGCCAACCCGGTAAGCGACGGAACGCGCGGAGGCCAGTCCGATGGGGTCGGTCATCACCAGGTGGTGGTCGCCCCTTATCGTTCGGCCTTTCCCGTCCAGGCTGGAGAATGCCGCCCCGCCCAGGACCCCCAGGTCAGGCGGCGCGATTATCATCCCGAGGACCTGGAAAGCAGTGTTGATGGTGACCAGGGTCAGCTCGGTCCCGGCGTTTCTGAACCAGGCGACCGCGAGGGCCCCGGCCACCTTGTTTCGCATCGCTCCGCTGGTCAGGTTGCCGTGCACGAACACCCTCAGCCTGTCGATGAAGTCGGCCGTGGTCCCCGAGAGCCTTCCGAAGTGGACGGGCGATGCCACGAGCACACCGGCGGCGTCGAGCAACGCGGGATAGATGCTCGACATGCCGTCGTCCTGCCGGCACAGCCGGTCCGGCTCCTGCTCCTTGAAGCACCAGTTGCACTGGGTGCAGGGGCCGATCTCGAGGCCCGCCAGGTCGAACCGGACCACCTGGAATCGCTCGTCACCGCTGAACTCCTCGAGCGTGTGGTCGAGAAGCGCGCTGACGTTGCCTTCGGGCACCAGGCTCCCGTTGATCGCGACGATCTTCAAGACTAACTCCCCTGTCTGCGTCAGTAGCCGAGCTCGCGAAGCCGCTCGTCAGGGAGCCCGAAGTGGTGGGCGATCTCGTGAAGGACCACCTCGCGGACCACGTCTCCGACCGACCTGCCGGTCTGCTTCGCGTACTGCTCGATCGGCGCCTTGTATATGGTTATGTTATCAGGAAGGACGAGCGAGTATCCAAGCCCGCGCCGGGTCGGCGGAACGCCGTGATAGAGGCCGAGCAGCGTGGCGTAGCCCGGGACGCCGGTGGCCTCGAGGTCCTCTCTGCTGGGCTGCTCCTGGACCATCACGCCCACGTTGCCATCCTCGAGCTGCCGAGCGAAATCTTCCGGAAGGCCCTCTATGACCTTTTCGACCAGCGATTCAAAGGCTTCCCTCTGCATCACTGACCGGCGAGGAACGGGTTGGTGCGCTTCTCCCAGCCGACCGTGGTCGAACCCATGTGGCCGGGATACACCTTGGTGTCCGGGTCCAGGACGAAGACTTTTTCCCGTACCGAGTTGATGAGGGCGTCGAAGTCGCCGCCGGGAAAGTCCGTCCGGCCTATCGAGCCGCGGAAGATGAGGTCACCGTCGAAGAGCGCGTCCTCGATGAGGAAGCTGGTGCTCCCCGGCGAGTGGCCCGGGGTGTGGAGGACCTTGATCGTCAGCCCCGCGAGCTCCAGCACCTGTCCGTCAGTCAGGGGCTTGATATCCTGAGGCGTCTTGAGCTCCTCTATCCCCAGCATCGCGAGCATCATCTCCGGCATCATCTTGACGGCAGGTATCTCGATCTCGTGCAGGTAGACGTCGGCGCCCGTCGCCTCGGCGACGTCGGCCACTCCCGCGATGTGGTCGGGATGGGCGTGCGTCACCAGTATCGCGACCAGCTCGAGCTCATTGCTCTTGAGGTAGTCGAGGATGAGGTGCGTCGAGAGGCCAGCGTCTATCAGGACGGCTTTCTTCGAATCTTCAGCCCATACCAGGTAGCTGTTGGTCCCGAAGGACAGGTCGGTGAAAGTCTCTATGTTCAAAGTAGTCCTCCCGCTCGGTCCGATTTACGCGAAAAGAAGTATAACAGAGAGACGCGGGCCGGTTGGGGTCAGGTCTTGAATCTCACCTGGGTTGGGCATTGAGGAAAGGCCGAAGCCCCTCCCCGAGCAGTATGGCGAGATCCAAGACCTCACATCACCGAGCGCGAGAGGTCTATGACGTTAACATCCTTTGCCAGCTCATCGTAACGGTCTGTGCAGGTGAACACCAGCACCTGCTGGCCCTTTGCGACTTCCTCCAGCACGTCCCATAGGGCCGCGAGGCGCGTGTCATCGAAGTATGAGAACGAGTCGTCGAAGATGAGAGGCGGCTTGCGCCCGCCCGAGAGCAGGCCGACCAGCTCGAGCCTGGCGGAGAGATAGAGCTGGCTGGTGGTGCCCTTGGACAGGGTAGCGAGCAGCTCGTCGCCCGGTATCATCGTCCCTTTCTCGGGCGAGTAGACGGAGATGGCCAGGTCGCTCTCGCGGACCTCGACGTCGTCGTAGCGGCCACCGGTGAGCCGCGAGAATGTTCGGCCCACGCTCTCGGCGAGGACCGGTACCGCCGAGGAGAGCATCGCCTCGGACGCCTGCTGCATGGCTTCACGCGCCAGCGTGTAGACGCGGAGCCGCCGCCGGGCCGATTGCTCCGCCTCCCAGAGCCACGTCAGGACCTCTTCGATCTTCAGCGCATCTTCAGGGTCGGACGCGGTCTTGACAAGGTGGAAAGAAAGCCCGTCGCGCTCGGTCTGCAGCGTATCCATATCTGCGGCCAGGGCTTTGTGCTCGCGGGTGAGCGCCTCGAGTTTCTCGGGCTCGAGCTTGAACGGGCTCAGCTCAAGAATCTTCTCGTCGCAGGCGGCGACGTCCAGGAGCGCTATGCGCCGGTCGGCCTCGAGCTTCTCCAGGGAACGCCTGCCTAGCAGAGCGTTCAGGCCGGACTCCACGTCTTTGCGCTCGAGCATCAGCTTCCGGTAATCGCCGAAGCGCTTGAAGAAAGTCTCGGGATCCTTGCAGCCTGCCGATTCCAGGAACTCGTGCTCTCGCTCCTCGAGTTTCTCGACCTTTGCCTCCGCGCGAGCGAGCGGCTCGTCGAGGAGCTCTTCCTCCCTCTCTTCCTCTTCCGGCTCGACTTCAGGAGTCGGCGCGGCCTCGGGCCGGGGCGCGCCCGCCGCGAGCCAGTAGGAGCCGCCCGCGAGCAAAAGAGCTCCGAGGCCGATTATGGAGAACAGGGCGGCGTGCACGACGCTTCCGAGGACAACGCCCAGTATTATCAGGAGCAAGCCGATGCCGAGTGTTATGGTGCCGAGCCGCCTCGAGCGCGGGGCGCGTGTGGCGGCCGCCGGCGGCGCTCCCGGCTCGACAGCTCCAGGCCCTTCCTCCTCCGCTTCCTGCACAGCAGGCTCGCTGACGAGCTCATCCCGCAGCGCGCTCAGCGACCGACGGAGCTCGATCTCTTTCTTGAGCTCGGCGTCGGCGCCGGGTTCGATGTCACTGAAGCCCGGGAACTCGGTGTCGATCCGCTTGTCCAGCACCTCGAGCCTGGCCGCCGCCGCGGTCGCGCGGTCCGACGCGTCGAAACGGTCACGAGAAGACTCGAGCCTGGCTTCGGCCTCCGCAAGCCCACGGTTCTTTTCTATCAGTTGCGAGAGGTCTGCCAGCCGCCCTGCCTTCTCTTCTATCAGGCGCTCGACCTCGGAGAGGCGCTCCCTCTGCTCCTGGATGTCGGTGGCGCCGAGCGACAGGTCTTTCTGGCGCTCCATGTACATCTCGCGCTCGTCCTGGAGGCGCCTGATGGTGCCGGGGTTGTGAGTGGGACGCTCGAGCCCTCGCTTGAGCTCGTCCACCTCTGCAGTCAACTGGCGCACCGCGCGCTCCATGAGCCCGCTCTCCCTGCCGCCCATCACGACCTCCCGGAGCATGGCCGCCAGCTTCTTCGCACCCGAGGCGTCCTCCCCGAGGTTGACCATCTGGTCGTGTGTCACGCACGCAGTTCGAAGGTACTGGCCCGGGTCTCTAAAGCCGAGCAGCTCGGCCAGCCTGGCGTCTACCGCCTTCACGCTTGCCAGCGGCTTCGCCTCGCCAGGCGGCTCGAGGATGACCTTCTTTGCCCCGAAGTCCTTCGTCAGCCGGAACTCACCGTCGTCGTCGGTGAAGTCGAGCTCTATGAGCGGCTGGTCCTCCGACCCCCAGCGCAGGTTGCGCATGCCCTTGACGGTCGAAGTATCTGGCTTGTCGAAGAGGGCCGCGACCAGCGCCCCCACTATCGTGGACTTGCCTGACTCGTTAGGGCCGCGGATCAGGTTGAGCCCAGGTGAGAAGTCGAGTTCAACGTCTGAGAAGCGGCGGAAGTCGACCAGTCTGAGCCTGGTTATCCGCATGCGTCATCACCATCCGCGAGCAAAGCCAGGCCGACCTGCATGGCGTCGACGATCTCTTCGCGCTCTGACTCCGACGCTGGTTCCATCCGCTTCTTGAGGACGCCCAGGAAAAGTCGGGCGGGCGAGCCCTCCGGGTACGCGCCGGGCTCGAGGCTCGAAGGCGCCGCCCAGGAGCGGTCCGTGCAGGTGATATGGAAGAAGCTCTCGCTGACCGAGTCGACGAGCTCTTCGAGGTCGGGATAACCGGGCCGGCGCACTCCGTCTATTATGAGGTGGAGCACCTTGTCCACGTCGGCCTTCGAACGGATCATAGCGTCCATGCCGGCGGCCCCGACGTCCTCGGCCTTCACAGTCAGCTCCTCGTAGGTGCGCACTCCTACCTGAACCGACTCGATCTCGATGCCGCTCTCCTCGAACTCCACCAGCAGGACGTTGCCGAAGTCGCCTTTCTGCATCCTCACCATCTCCGGGCTGCCCGGGTAGAACGATATCGTCCCGCCGGCGGAACGGTCGGACAGCGAATGATAGTGGCCGAGCGCCAGGTAATCGAGCTTGCAGTCTTTCACCTGCTGGGCTGTGACGATGTAGGTGTCATCGGTCACGTCGGGGATCTCGAAGCTCGCGTGCAGCATCCCGATGCGCCAGCGGCTGTCGTCCTGGATGCGCAGTCCCGCGAGAGGGTACTTGTTCGCGAAAGGCTTGACGTTCGCGTTGCCGTATACCGTGCAGTCGAGCTCGGGAAAATCGGCGGGCGTCATCTCCTCTGTCTTGAACACAGTCAGGTTCTCGACCTCGGTCAGCTCTGTCGCGCGCCATATCGAGCGCTCTCCGTACGGGTCGTGCGTGCCCGGGGTCACAACCACGGGGATGCCCACGGCGCCCAGGTCCCGCAGCCTGTAGGCGATCTGGCCGACCAGGGACCTCGAAACGTTGGCCGAGTCGAACAGGTCGCCGGCGATCAGGAAGAGGTTGACGCGCTCGCGGATCGCCAGGTTGACGGTGTCGTCGAAGGCCTGGAGGAGTTGGGCCCGCTGGTCTTCGCCCCTGCGGCCGAGGCTCAGGAACTTGGCTCCCAGGTGCACGTCAGCGGTATGCAGGAGTTTCAACGACATGTTAAGTCCATCCGTCCGGGTGGTATCCGCGTCACCAGCAGAGATTATAGCAGAGGGGGGTGACGCCGAACGTATCGAGAAAATGTATTGGAGGCAGGCGGGAGGCCTGTAGAGCCGGGGTATGATCGTGGCGCTGGAGGCGGCGGGCCAGGGATTACCGGCTCGCAGCGAAACGCAGGGGGGTAACGATGGAAAGCGGCGCGTCCGCGAAGGTAACTCATGACATCGTCATCGATAACCAGGTCGCCTTCAAGGCGGGCGAGACCGTGATGGTCGAGGCGGTGAGCCCAAATGAGCAGCGACACGAATACAAGTACGTGGTGACTTCACCTGTGCTTGGAAAGAAGTTCTCGCTATCGGATGCGGACCTCTCCGAGCTTCCACCTGGCGCGGCAGCACGGCCCCAAGCGGGCGCGGAGATGGACATGTCCAGGCACCAGGAGAAGAAGCGGGAGCACCTGCAGGAGGAATCGAAGTCATTCGATGAGCGGCTGGTCGCGGAAGGAGTGGACCCGCGCCTGGCCGCGACGATCGCCGGCGAAGAGTTCCAGATCAGGGACGACCTGGGCGAGCTCGGCCCGGATCCCGGCACCCATCTGTCTTTCAAGGAGAGACGCCTCGGAGAGAAGTGGGCTCCGCACGAGGACGCTCTGCTGGCTCACACCAGCGACACCCCCGGGACCTGTCCCCGGTGCGGCAATGCGGTGACTGATGCTGAAAGCGTGTGCCCGTCCTGCGGATGGCACCTGAATGAAGCTGTTGTCCCAGCCAGGCCGCGCTTCGGCTATATCAAGCGGGACGTGACCATCGGCGGGGCGGTCGTGTTCCACCGGGGCGAGCTGGTCAGGGTCGATGGTGAGAGCCCGGATGAGCAGCGGCCCGCGAACAAGTACGTCGTGACCTCGCAGGGGCTCAGCAAACAATTCCACCTGTCTGATGAGGACGTGTCCGTTGACCCGGCGGGCGGGCAAGTCGATGCGGACAAGGCCCGGAAGCGGCTGGAGGGGCTGCGCAAGAGTGGAGCGCTGACGCAGCAGGAGTACGAGGAGGCCAGGGACGCGCTACTCA
>Ga0209429_10000152_pt1 | contig 49394 bp, 48 predicted proteins | sample BarGraNGADG00212_3_FD_184493 | JGI IMG/M metagenome (GOLD analysis project Ga0209429, IMG submission 184493) | Arctic peat soil microbial communities from Barrow, Alaska - Barrow Graham LP Ref core NGADG0004-212 (SPAdes) (version 2) | ecosystem: Environmental > Terrestrial > Soil > Wetlands >... | reverse complement strand
GTGGCCAATGGGTTACGCTTCAAGAACTTCGGTGATATCCTTTATCATAAAATGAAGGAGGAGCTCGGCGGTATCATCAGCCGGATACAAGTCACAATCATCACTGACGAAAAGGAGGTGGAAAAACATCTGCCTGAGGCTATGGAATCGTATGCAGAGCGGGATCACCGTATTGCAGGGCTAACAGACGAGAGCGTTGACACGTTTTACGCGTGTACGCTATGTCAGAGCTTCGCTCCGAGTCATGTCTGTATCATCTCTCCTGAACGCTTGGGGCTGTGCGGCGCACTAAACTGGCTCGATGCGGCTGCGGGATTCAGCATCGATCCAAACGGACCAAATCAGCCGGTTGAGAAGGGCGCTGCGATTGACGAGCAGAAGGGCCAGTGGTCGAACGTAAACGAAGCGGTCAAAGAGCTCACGCATGGCCACATCGAGCGGATGAATCAATACACGATGATGGAGGATCCGCAGACGTCGTGCGGATGCTTTGAGTGTATCGTTGCGATCAGCAGCGACCTACAGGGCGTTATAGTGGTCAACCGTGAATATACAGGTATGACGCCTATCGGTATGAAGTTCTCAACGCTTGCGGGCTCTGTTGGCGGAGGTAATCAAACGCCCGGGTTCATCGGCGTCGGCAGGCAGTTCATTACGAGTAAGAAATTTATCCGTGCAGACGGGGGGTTAGCGCGCGTCGTTTGGATGCCTAAAGAGCTCAAAGAAGCGATGCGAGAAGACCTTCAGAAGCGAGCACAGGAACTCGACTTGCCTGACTTAGTAAACAAGATTGCTGACGAAACTATTACGACAGATGCGGATGAATTAGCGGAGTACTTGGCAAAGGTCGATCACCCTGCGCTGCATATGCCTCCAATGGGTATGTTCTGAACGTGGTCGTGAGTAACTTTGGGGTAACTGTAATGGTGGCAATACCGAAGGAGAATTGGAGCGGGAAGATAAAAGAGGTCGCATTTGGTGCAACGGATGACGAAGGGGGAACTAGGGATAGGAAACTGCGTTTGGGCGGAGAGACGACCCTTCCGTTTTTGGCGTTCGAGGGCGCAGTTTCGCGACCTGCTATCGGTATGGAAGTGATCGATCACCTTGGTGAAGACTACCCTCAGCTCATCATCGATGAAGTTGGCGATGTTATAAGAGATCCTGTCGCGTGGGCAGACGCGTGCGTGAATATATATGGCGCAGACTTTGTCTGTTTGAAACTGCTGAGCACAAATCCAGAAGAAGAAAACATCAGCGCTGAGGATGCGGCATCGCTCGTTTCAACGGTGCTCAAGCAAGTTAAAGCTCCGTTAGTCATTCAAGGAAGCGGCGATTATGAAAAGGACTCCCGCGTTTTCGAGATTTGCGGTGAAGCTGCGAAAGGAGAACAGTGTTTGCTCGCACGTGCTGAACAGGATGGTTATAAATCCGTAGCCGTTGCTGCCACTGCTAACGACCACGCGGTCGTAGCGTTCTCTAACATCGATGTGAATATCGCTAAGCAGCTCAACATTATGCTTACTGAGTTTGGCGTACCGCCCGATCATATTGTTAGTGACCCGCTTATGGCGGGGGTTGGCTTTGGGATGGAGTACGCTTATTCAGCGATGGAGCGAATCAAACTCGCCGGCCTCGTCGGAGACAAAATGCTCCAATCCCCGATGATCGCCGATATTAGTGTTGCGTGGAGCGCGAAGGAAGCGTATCGTATAGACGCCAATCTCGGCGATGAGAGAGATAGGGCGGTCTTTTGGGAAGTCGCCACTGCGCTTGCCGCTTTAATGGCAGGTGCTAACGCGTTAATACTCCGGCACCCGAAGTCTGTAGCGATCATCAGAAACGTTGTCGATGAATTGGTGGGATAGACCATGCCGATGACAGCCCTCGACATATTCAAACTGTTGCCTAAAAAGAATTGTGGCGAATGTGGGGTACCTACGTGCTTAGCGTTTGCTATGATGTTAGCTAACAAACAGGCAGAACTCACGAAGTGTCCATACGTGTCCCCTGATGTGGTCGAACAACTAGAAAGTTCCGCTTCGCCACCTATGCGCACTGTGAAAGTAGGTGATATAGAAATCGGGGGTGAAACAGAGCTTTTCAGACACGAAAAGAAGTTCTTCAACCAGACGGCATATGCGCTCATAATCGAAGATGACCTTGATGACCAAAGCATTGTTGAAAGGGCTAAGAAGCTTGATGCGATGAAATACGAGCGAATTGGCATTGTTTCGGGAGTTGACTTGATCGGGGTCAAAGCGAAAGGAGACGCACAGCGTTTCTCTGATGCGGTGACGCTCGTGAACGATAACAGTGGATTGCCGTTAGTTCTGATGAGTGAAGATCCTGAGGTCGTTGAATCGGGTCTCAAAGTTGTATCGAAGTCTAAGCCGTTAATCTACGCGGGCAGCACAAACAACTGTGCGTCAATGGCAAAGCTTGCCAAGGAGTACGCGTGCCCGCTCGCGCTTTATGCAGATGACATCGATGAGCTCGTCTCACTGTCGGAAGTAGCTAAAAGTGAGGGCATAGAGGATATCGTTTTAGATCTAAACCTCGGTGCTAAGCCCCTGCGCCAGACACTCGAATGGTTGACGATTCTGCGTCGCCTTAGCGTCAAGAAGCTTTTCCGGCCGTTAGGTTTTCCTGTTATGATAAACTTGGATAACGGCGCAGATGTTGAAACTCAAGCAATTAGAGCGGCGATAGGAACGCTGAAATATACCTCGTTAATTATTTTCAAAGACCTTGATCCTGCGCGGCTATATCCCCTCACCACTTTAAGAACGAATATTTATACGGATCCGCAAGCGCTTATACAGGTCAATCCAGGCCTCTATGAAATAGGAAAGCCAAATCGTAACTCACCGGTCATCGTCACGTCTAACTTCTCACTTACGTATTTTACTGTGGCAAGCGATATTGAGGCGAGCAAAGTTCCTGCACATCTTCTCGTGGTAGATACCGAGGGTTTATCGGTGATGACGGCATTCGCCGCTGACAAGTTTACGCCAGAAAAAATCGCAGAAACTCTCACGGAATACAAGGTTGCAGATAAGGTAGATCACCGAAAGCTCATAATTCCCGGCATGATCGCGATGCTGAAAATGAAATTAGAGGAGCTCACGGGCTGGGAAGTCATTGTTGGTGTAAAGGACTCATCCGCTCTTCCGAAATATTTGAAGGAGCTGTCAAATGGATAGCGAATTCAAGGTTAAGGTGCTATAGAGCGCTCTGCGATTTCGCGAACTGCTTTTAGCGCAGCCGAATCACTCGGCAGCTCAAAAAAAGACTTTCCTTCCAACGCATACTCTTCAATTAAGGGATCTGTCGGAATGGCCCCGATGAGATCTAGCTGTTGCTGCTTGATCTGACCCTTGATGCTGTCGGGCACGCTGTCTTTGACTTCATTCAGGACCAAATATGTTTTTCCTACGACGAGATTGAGATCCTCGGAAAGCTTTTTGATCCGACTTGCAGTGGTTATGCCAAGCGCGGTGACGTCGCTTATAATGAACAGCACATCAACGTCTCTCGTTGTCCGTCTAGAAAGGTGCTCCATACCCGCTTCGTTGTCAATGACAACGTAGTCGTAATTGACCGAGAGTCTGTCTAGGACATCCCGTAACACGTTGTTGATATAACAGTAGCATCCGGGTCCTTCGGGCCGTCCCATAGCGATAAGGTCGAAGGTATCCCCTTCAACGAGAGCTAGACGTGTTTGGTACTCTATAAGCTCATTTTTGGCAATCCCTGCGGGAAAAGATTCTTTAAGCAGATCTTCTCGTAAGTCGCCAATTGTCTGCTGAACGCGAAGTCCCAGTCGCATATCTAAGTTTGAGTTGGGATCTGCGTCAACTGCCAAAATGGCTTTGTTATTAGTGCTCAGATGTTTTACAAGGAGAGAGGCAAACGTCGTTTTGCCTGTTCCACCTTTACCCGTTACGGCAATGGTTTGCATGACTTTTTCCGCGATGTACGTTGCTCTACAAAAATACACTGCTATGCTACTTAAAATTGCACTCCCTCGTCGTTGCTCGGAAGCAAAAACACCCCCTCACAAGTCTTCCGTTTATAGGATTACTACGAAAAAACAAGGGTAAATGATCCCGAATATGTTTCAGCTTTTATACATAACCTCGTTTGGAAACGTTGGGGAACTGGTCAAGTTCCGTGTGAGGAATGAACAATGCTGATGTAAACTCTTTAAAAAACATGCTGCTGACACTTAACTCGATGTGTGTCATATTCCCGACAACTTCTGCAGCCTTGTCTTGCAGGTCTTGTGATAGCAAAACCATTCGTGCCCCACCAAGGGCCCCGTTACCGATAAACTTAAACTTATCAAGCGGAAGGTCAGGCAGCAAGCCAATCGTGATCGCTTTCTTCACGTCGAGGTAGTTGCCGAAACTCCCCGCGATGAAGATGTTGCTAAGGTCACTGAATTGATAGCCAAACGTTTTGAGCACCACGCTACAGCTCGCGTAGACAGCGGCCTTCGTTCGCAATATGTTCTGAATATCTACGTCGGTAATTACAATGTTTTTGTCGATGGCAGTGTCCTCTTTGAACGCCACAACAAACTGGTTGCCGTTGCTCCCTAATTCAATCCTAACGTTGTTCTCATCCTTCTGTATCTTTCCCGTTCTGTCAATTACGTTGCTACTGAAGAGCTCTGCGATGAGTTCAATAAGGCCCGATCCGCAAACGCCCTTTGCTTTTGCGTCGCCGATGGTGGAGTACTCTGTTAGGCCATTGTTGATCCAAACGCGCTCTATTGCTCCGTTCATCGCTCGTACGCCGAACTCTACCTCCCCACCTTCAAAAGCTGGGCCCGCCGAACAAGAGCACGACACGAGGAACGTATCATTCCCGAGTACTACCTCACCATTGGTTCCGACGTCGATAAGCAACGAAGTGTCCTTGATATCACTCATTCCTGACGCAATTATGTCAGCTGTGACGTCGCCGCCGACGTAGCTGCTCCGGCACGGAAGCGTATAGATGTAAGCATTTGGATTGACGCTCAGTCCGAGTTTCACCGCCTTCATCTGGGGAACGAAAGTCATCACCGGTATGTAGGGTTCGTGGCGTATGTATTTCGGATCCAACCCATAAAAAAGGTGCATCATCACCGTATTGCCTGAAAGGACTGCGCGGCAAATCTTTTCGTATTTCATGTTATTTTCGATGACAAGCTCTCGCACGAGGTCGTTGATGCCGTACCTAATTGTGCTCGTCAGCTTCTGGAGGCCATCTTCGTGTTCCTCGGTGTACATCACACGCGAAAGGACGTCCTCACCATATACAACTTGCTTGTTGTAGTCGGATCGCGCGTCAATCACCTTGCCAGAGGTCAAGTCAACTAACTCGACGACGATTGTTGTCGTGCCTATGTCCACCGCTATCCCGATTAAGTCGTTGTCTGAAGGTGGACCGACGTCGATAATTTCTTTCCTGTCCCAGAGATCCATAAGCGTCACGTTCACGTTCCATTGATTGTCTCTGAGTACTTTGCTCAAGTTCTTCAGGGTCGGCAATCCGATCGTGACGTGCCCCATATCAGGATTGCGTAGCGCGTGCGTCACTCTGTCAAGGTCGCTTACGTAATCGGCTAGTGACGGCGGAGTAAGGGAAAGCTGCACTTTAGACACAGGTGGACAAATCGCTGGCAAGGGGGCGATCACGCTTTTCATGAGTATTTGGTGCGACTCCACTCTGCTTTCTTTGGGTATCGTCACTTTCAAATTGCCTGTGACCCGAGCTAAACACGCTAAAAAATAGCCATGCGCTTTTTCTTCGTCAGTTAGGAGGTCCGTTTCGTCGCACTCGACCCTCCCTTCAATGAGGACCTTACATTTGCCGCATTTGCCTCTGCCGCCGCAGATACTGTCGATGTAGATATCTGAGCTTGTGGCCGCATCAAGTACGGTAGTGCCCCGCTCTACTTTGACAGTTTTGTTGTCAGGCTTAAAAATAACCTTGAATTCTTTCTTCAAATTGCTCTTAAACCCTCACGTTGTGTTGAAATTTCCGTGTCTTTATATACTATATCTTTATAAATAGGTTGCGAGGCAAGTAGCGTTAAATCAGCGTGCCCAAAAGCGCTAAAGCGCAACGGACGCCTTATTACTGGTAATGGGGTGACAAATACATCTATGATAATCATTGGCGGCAACATCAACGGCTACTCAAAAACTGTTGGGGCCATCATCGATAGACGAGACACGAAAGCCGTTCAGGATCTAGCAATTCGCCAAGTTGACGTGGGGGCACAAATCATTGACCTTAACGTCGGGCTTGGAAAGAGTGATGCAGCCGACCTTATGAAGTGGCTGGTGGCGACAGTGCAAGATGTGGCCGATGTTACGCTTTCGATCGATACTCCGAAACTCGATGTGATGAAAGCAGGTATAAGTGAGGTCAAAGGAAGATCTATGATCAATTCGATCTCTGCTGAACAGGAGAAGATGACGACGCTTTTTCCGCTTGCTGCAGAATACGACTCAGAAATTATTTGCATGACGATGGACGAGCACTACATCCTTGGCGACGTAGACAAACGAGTAGAACGGGCGGCGATAATCGTCGCAGGCGCCTGCGAGCACGGGATTGGCGTCGAGAAGCTGTACGTTGATCCGGTTTGTCTTCCGGTGAGCACAGCTCAAGATCAGGCACCGGCAGTTGTCGAAGCGGTACGGCGAATTGGAATGCTTACCAGTCCTGCTTCCGTGTTAAAAACGACCGTTGGACTCAGCAATATCTCACACGATACCAAGAACCCGCGGCTTATCGAAAGAACGTTTTTAGCCATGCTTATTGGCGCCGGTCTTTCTTCAGCAATAATAAACACTGAGGACCGAGACTTAGTAGACACGATAAAAACATGCGACGTGCTGCTTAACAAAGATATATATGCCGCGGATTATTTGAAAGCGTAAAACTAAACGTGCTGATGGGGCAGTTTGTTTATTTAAGCTTATAAGGTGCTTAGGGTGTGTCTCAACTTTTTCCTAAAGCTTAAATACATCCCTTTTTATTATACCGGCATGGGTTTGGTCACATGAAGTCAGAGATATTGTCTGAGATTAAGGCGGCTGAAGCAGAAGCCCAGCGTATGATCGACGAAGCACAGACCCAAAAAGAGGCCACTATCGAGGAAGCAAAAAAGAAATCGTTTGAAATTGTCGATGCCGCCGAGCACGAAGCGAGCAAGACAGCAGACGATTTGAATGCAAGCGCCGACGCAGAAATAAGTAAAGCTAAGCAAGAGATCCACGACGCAGGACAGGCGGGTATCTTAACCGTCAAAGAGCGCGCAGAGAAAAAGCACGCTGAAGCGCTTTCTTATTTAGTTGAGGAGTTTAAGAGGACATATCATGTTTGAGCCGCAACCGATGACTAAAGTCATCATTGCAGGATCTAAAGATTACATGAACATCGCTATAGATGCGATGTACAAACATAATGTCGTTCACATTGCTGACTTCGTTGATGAAGATGAAGATTTTAAAATCGGCAAGCCGCACGAGAGTATTACCAAGCTTTCAGAACGAGCAGTCTCTCTTCGCTCTCTAGCTAGTTATCTCAGCATTAAAGGCAAAGAGGACATTCCAAACAAGTACCCTGAAGGTGCCATAATCGATACGATCGATGCGAAAACTGAGCAACTTGACGTTGAAGTTACGGAAGTGACGGATAAGATCAGCGAAATTGAATCCAAGATTAAAGACGTCAAGGATAAAAAGCGGTTGCTCGAGCCTCTTAAGAGTTTCAACCTGCCCTTAGACCTGTATACAGGGTATCAATCGCTCGCAGTGTTCGTTGGGACGTTAAAAGGCATACCAAACATCAGCGACATTACTACCGACTATGAGCTGGAAACCGCCCCATATGGGCGGGGCTCCGCGATCTCTCTTTTTGTTCCTCGGGAATTCGAGGACGATGTCCTAAAACGCTTGCAGGAGCAGGGCTATGCGACCCTCCCCACCCTTAAAGGTGAGGGCATTCCAAAGGATATAATCGTCGATCTGGATGCTCAGCTCACCGAACTTCAGTCGGAAAAGCAAAAGAGCGAAGAGGATCTGGCCGACCTCCGCAAGAAGCACATCGAGTATATACTCGCCTCGGATGAATACCTTTCAATAGAAACGCAAAAGGCAGAAGCCCCACTACGGTTCGCCACCACTAAAAATGCGTTCATTGTCGAAGGGTGGGTCCCAACGAAGGATCTCGGATTGATCCAAAGCGATCTGGACGGCGCAACAAACGGCCACGTTATCGTCTCTGTTGACCGTTCTGAAGCTGTCGATGTAGAAAAAGTCCCCATCGCGCTCAAAAACCCGTTGCCTTCAAAACCGCTAGAGGTCCTCGTAAGGGCCTTTTCACTTCCTAAATATAACGAGCTCGATCCCACGAAGTTAATGACGTTTATGTACCCTGCGCTCTTCGGCTTTATGTTGGGTGACATCGGTTATGGCCTTATAGTTATCGCGCTTGGACTCCTCGTGAGTCGAGTAATAAAAGGCCAAGGAATGCGTGATTTGGCAGTGATTGGCGTTTATGCGGGCGTGTTTTCAGTTATTTTTGGATTTATTTTCAATGAGTTCTTTGGAGTTGAACCTTTTGGGCACAAGGGGTTACTTACGTTCATCGAGTATCCTGCGGTTCCGCGTTTGGACAACGTGTTAACGCTCCTAATATTGACCTTTGTCATCGGCTTGCTGATGTTAACGCTTGGGTACGTTTTAGGATTTGTTAATGAATACAGGCAGCACGGGTTAAAGCATGCAGTCTTTGCAAAGGTGAGCTGGCTTATGATGCTTTGGGGTGGGGCTATTGCCGTGGCACTTGTCTTGCCGGCGCTTTCATCTGGCAGCGGTATTCAACTCTCTTTAGGACTGATCGCGGGGCTGGTCCTTCTTGTTGTTGGTTTTATCTTGATGATAATGGGCGAAGGCGCGATTGGTCTTACTGAGGTCCCAACACTTCTATCTAACGTGCTCTCATACTCTCGATTGCTTTCAATAGGCGTATCTTCAACTGGTATCGCCCTTGCTGTAAACAAGCTGTCTGACGCGCTATTTTTTTCGAAGGGAGGCATTTTTGTCATTTTTGGCGTTCTTTTGTTGATCGCCGGTCATGCGATTAATACGGTTTTGGGAATTTTAGATTCGGGATTGCAAGCGTTAAGATTACACTATGTTGAATTCTTCACGAAATTCTATCGTGGAGGGGGTATGAAGTACATACCTTTTGGTTTTGAAAGAAAATACACGGAGGAAAATTAAATGGTAGATCCAATTGGAGCAGGGTTGATCGCACTATCAGCAGCCATAGCGGTAGGCGCAACTGGAATCGCAGCCGCATTGGGCGAGCAAGTTATCGGTTCGGCAGCCATCGGTGTCATGGCGGAAGATGAAGGCTTCTTCGGGAGGGGCCTTGTTATGACCGTCATACCGGAGTCGATTGTAATTTTCGGACTTGTTGTGGCGCTGATATTGCTGTTTGTAACCCTGCCTTCCATAGCTTGAGGACGTATGGGCTTAGAAGTCGTCGTCAAAGACGTTCTAACGCGAGGGGAGGAGGAAGCGAATCGCATCAGACAAGAAGGGATTGATGAAGCGAACGCGATAGTCGTAGGCGCCGAAAAAACGGCACATCAGATCCGCGAAGAAAAGCGTGAGCAGACGACCGAACAAATTGAGCGTCGGAAAAACAGAGAGATCTCAAGCGCGAATCTCGAGGTTAAGCGAGCCATTCTGAATGCAAAAAAGGACTTGCTTGATCGAGTATACAACGAAGCGATCGAGAAGCTAGCGACACTTCCCGAATCAGAACGAGAGGAAATTATCAAAAAGCTTCTGGAATCGCAGACAGATTCTACCCGGGTTTTTTCGAACGAAAACGACGAGTCGTTGGTCAAACGAATTAGCACCTTGAAGTACGGTGGGACTCTTCCGTGTTCGGGCGGGGTAATGTTGGAAAACGAGGATGGCACGGTATTACGCGACCTGACATTTGATTCGATTCTTAAGAACGTGCGAGACAGGTCTTTGAAACAGCTCTCGCAGATTTTAAGCGTGTGAGGACGGATGAAAGCGCCGGAAAAAAAGCGCAGATACTCAGGGTCCTCGCGCAAAGCGAGATACGCATACAGCTCTGCACGAGTGCATGCAATGAAGGTCAAGCTCTTCCCGCCGGAGACCTACACAAAAATGCTCATGATGGCGCTTCCTGAATTAGCGCGCTTTATCGAGGAGTCAGAGTACAAGGCTGAAGTCGATGAGCTCGCACGGCAACACTCTGGTATCGACCTGATCGAGTTTGCCACGCATCTAAATTTGGCTCGAACCTTCGTACAGCTCACTGAGATGACGATGGGCGAACCTCACGAATTAATAGTGGAATATCTGAGACGATGGGATATCCGAGAAATCAAAACTATATTAAGAGGAAAACAATACGGCGCCTCAGAAGAGGAGATAATAAGGGTGCTTGTCCCTAGCGGTGAGCTCTCGCTCGATTTTTTGCAGAGTCTCGCAAGAAAACCAAGCGTTGACGAGGTCATTGCGGCTCTGAAGGGAACGATGTACTACGAGGTCATCAAAGACATCGACTATTCGGAGTCTTTGATGAAGCTGGAAGATGCGCTCGACAAGTTTTATTACATGAGGATGGTTGAAATTGTCTCAAGGATAACAGGCTCCTCGCTTTATTTACGCGTTGTTCAGATGGAGATCGACGTTGCCAATCTAAAAACTATGTTCAGGTTGAGAAATGCGGGCATTTCTGGCGCAAGAGCACTCGAATATATTATACCTAACGGCCTGTACCTTGCCGATCAAGACATTGAAAAATTAGTGAGCGCGCCCTTCGAAGAATTTGTTACACTACTCAACAAGTATCCGTATTGGAGCGCCATTTCAGACGCCGTCACTGACCGGATTGAATCGCTGAGCAAGATAGAAGTGCGGTTAGATAAATTCTTGAACGGGTACGTTTGGAAAACCTCAACGTTTCATCCGCTGACTGTGCTCCCGATGCTTGGATATATGTTAAGCAAAGACACGGAAGTCACAAACATCCAGGCCATCGCTCGAGGAAAAGAGGCGGGACTTCCAGAAGCCGTCATAAAAGATCATTTGATTTTATAGCAAACACAATTCTGGATATAGAAAATTCTGGGTATAGAAATTTGCGGTGATTCGCGTGGAAGTTGCAGTAGTAGGTAGTGCGGATTTTGTGACTGGCTTTTTGTTAGCTGGCGTGCGAAAAACGTTTATCAGCACCGATGCTGACTTAGAGCCGACACTTAAAGAGGTTCTGAAGGAAGAGGATATCGGGATTTTGATCATGAACAGCGACGACGTTGAAAAGCTGTCGGCGCCCTTGCGCATAGCTTTGGACGATTCGGTAGAGCCGACCGTCATCTCGATTGGTGGAGCGGCAGACGAACGTACTCATCTGAGAGAGAAGATTAAGCAATCTGTAGGTGTTGACTTGTGGAAGTAGAACAAAAGGGGAGGATTTACAGGGTTGCAGGACCCGTCGTTACCGCCACTGGGATTGCAGCAAAAATGTATGACCTTGTCAAGGTCGGTAATGAAGGCTTGCTGGGGGAGGTAATTGGGATCAACCGCGATAAATTTATCATTCAAGTTTATGAAGACACGTCAGGCGTTAGGCCTGGGGAACCCGTTGAAAACACGGGCCGCCCTCTCTCGGTTGAGCTAGGGCCTGGTCTGTTAAGTTCAATTTATGATGGTATTCAACGACCGCTTCCGGTTTTGAACGCTCAGCTTGGCGACTTCATCGAGAGGGGGGTTGCCGCTGCGGGACTCGATCACGCTAAGAAGTGGAATTTCGTTCCTGAGGCGAAAATTGGAGAGGAAGTTCGAGGAGGGCAAGCTATTGGGTACGTGCAAGAGACTGCCAACCTAAAGCACAAGATCATGGTTCCGCCTGGCAAGAGGGGGACGATAACAAGCATCGAGTCAGGTGAACATACCGTAGATGATGTAATCTGCATACTTGATGACGGTACAGAACTTAAGCTGATGCAGGAATGGCCTGTCCGCGTATCAAGACCATCTGTTGAGAAGCTTATACCGGATATCCCACTTATTACTGGGCAACGCATTCTCGACGCTCTATTCCCCGTAGCAAAAGGTGGAACCGCAGCTATCCCTGGGCCATTTGGCTCTGGAAAGACGGTTGCTCAGCAACAACTCGCTAAATGGTCAGATACACAGATAGTGGTATACATCGGCTGTGGAGAGCGAGGCAACGAGATGGCAGACGTGCTTACAGAATTCCCAGAGCTCGAAGACCCCCAAACAAATGCGCCGCTTATGGATCGAACGGTGCTTGTAGCAAATACTTCCAACATGCCAGTTGCAGCGCGTGAAGCGTCCGTCTACACAGGGATCACCATAGCCGAATATTTCCGCGACATGGGATATGACGTCTCGCTTATGGCGGACTCAACGTCACGTTGGGCCGAAGCGATGCGTGAGATCTCTTCTCGTCTAGAAGAGATGCCTGGGGAGGAGGGGTATCCTGCATACCTTGCTGCGAGGCTTTCAGAGTTTTATGAGCGGGCTGGGCGTGTTAAGACGCTCGGCGGTGACGAAGGATCAATCACCGTTATCGGAGCGGTTAGCCCACCCGGAGGCGATTTCTCAGAACCCGTGACCCAAAACACGCTCAGAATAGTAAAGGTTTTTTGGGCTCTTGACAGCAAGCTCTCACAACGAAGGCATTTCCCATCGATCAATTGGTTGGACTCTTATAGCCTCTACACTCAAAACCTTACCGACTGGTTTGTTGGTAACGTGGCGGGAGACTGGGAAGAGCTGAGAATGCGAGCGATGGCAATTCTTCAAAAAGAAAGCGAATTGCAGGAAGTTGTGCAACTCGTGGGATCTGATGCCCTCCCCGATGATGAACAACTGACACTAGAGGTTGCGCGGATGATTCGAGAGTACTTTTTGCAGCAGAACGCCTACCATGAGGTTGATACCTATTGTCCGCTGCAGAAGCAACACGATATGCTAGCAGCTATTATGGTTTATGACGACCTCGCGAGAAACGCCCTTAACATGGGAAGATTAGTCGATGAGATCGTCAACGTCCCTGCAAAAGCAGAGCTGGCACAGATAAAATTTGAAGAAGAATACGGGGCAAAGCTGGAAGAGATAGAAACGGCCTTGCGAGCAGAACTGGCGTAGGGTGGAGAAAATGAAAGAATATCGAACAATAACGTCCATTGCGGGGCCCCTCGTTTTCGTTGAGAAAACAGAGCCGGTTGGATATATGGAGCTTGTCAACATTATCCTCGACGACGGAACGATTAAAAGAGGTCAGGTTCTTGACACGTCCGAAAAGTTGGTAGCAATTCAAGTGTTCGAAACAACGGCGGGCATTGATACACACTCACGGATACGGTTTACCGGTGAAGTCATCAAGATGCCCGTGTCCAAGGAGATACTCGGTCGAATACTTTCAGGATCAGGGGAACCACTCGACGGAGGGCCAGAAATCGTGCCTGAAAAGCGACTCGACATCACGGGTGCATCTATTAACCCTTATGCCCGGGATAACCCGTCAGAGTTTATCCAAACCGGTATTTCCACAATAGACGGAATGAATACCCTTGTTAGAGGTCAAAAACTACCCATCTTTTCCGGATCAGGACTTCCGCATAATGATTTGGCTCTACAAATCGCTCGGCAGGCGAAGGTGTTGGGCGCAGAAGAAGCCTTTGCGGTCATTTTTGTTGCTATGGGGATTACCGCTGAAGAAGCGCAACACTTTATGAATGACTTTGAGAGAACAGGCGCACTCGAACGGGCCGTTGTATTCTTAAACTTAGCAGACGACCCAGCCATTGAAAGGTTAATCACCCCAAAGCTCGCGCTCACAGCGGCTGAATATCTTGCTTTTGAGCACAACATGCACGTGCTCGTCATCCTCACCGACATGACGAACTACTGCGAAGCACTGCGGCAGATCGGTGCTGCGCGTGAGGAGGTACCGGGCCGCCGTGGCTATCCGGGATACATGTATACCGACCTCGCGTCAATTTATGAACGGGCGGGGAGGATAAGAGGAAAGACCGGCTCGATTACGCAAATCCCGATCTTAACCATGCCTGGCGACGATATCACCCATCCAATCTCTGACCTTACTGGGTACATAACGGAAGGGCAGTTTGTAATCTCGCGAGAGTTACATCGTCGGGGCATCTATCCGCCGGTTAACGTTCTCCCCTCACTTTCACGTCTTATGAACTCGGGTATAGGGTCGGGAAAAACTCGAGAAGATCACAAGGCTGTTTCAGATCAGCTTTATGCAGTATATGCCGAGGGTAAGGATCTGCGAGGCCTTGTTGCAATTGTTGGGAAGGAGTCGCTCTCAGACCGTGATAAAACGTTCCTCGAGTTTGCAGATGCCTTTGAAGATAGATTCGTACGCCAAGGTAACGAGGAAGATCGAAGCATCGAGGAAACTCTCCAGCTCGGTTGGAATTTGCTGGCGGCGCTACCTGAGGAACAATTGACTCGCATTGACAGGAAGCTTATTGAGAAATATCACCCGGCGCACGTCGGAAAACAGACAGAGGAACCACCAGTGCCGGCGGCTTCTTAACAAGGGGTGCCACCGCATCGTACTCGCAAATTTAGAGAGTGCGTAGCCCCATAGCACATTCGATACGGAGAACACATGGCCTTAAGGGACGTAAAACCAACTCGGTCGGAACTACTCGAGATTAAAAAGAAGATCAGCTTGTCGGAATCTGGGTACAATCTGCTGAAGATGAAGCGGGACGGACTCATTCTAGAATTCTTTGACGTCCTTGAAAAGGCCAAAGATGCGAGTATGGATCTAGCGAATACGTACAAGATCGCGAAAGAGAAGGTCGACGTTGCTAAAATGGTCGAAGGCGTCATGGAAGTCTATTCTGCTGCATTTGCGCTGAAGAACAAGCCGGAGGTCGCTCTGACGAGCAAAAGTCTGATGGGCGTCGTGGTTCCAGAAATTGAATACACCGCCATCAATCAAAGCATTGATGAGCGAGGGTACGGGATAATCGGGACATCCTCCGCCATAGACGAGGCTGCAGCAGCATATGAGGAGCTTTTGGAAAAAGTGATACGAGCCGCCGAAGTAGAGACTGCGGTTAAGCGACTGCTGATGGAGATTGAGCGGATTAAGCGTCGCGTAAACGCTCTGGAGTTTCGCGTTATTCCAGACTTAAAAGAAGCAGAGGCGTTCATTGTCTTTAGGCTCGAGGAAATGGAACGCGAAAATATATTCCGGTTAAAGAAGATCAAGATAAAAGCGGCGTCTTCAGAATCTGCTTAACACAAGTCTTATTTGGCGAACCAATCATCCGTACCGCTCACTGTTCGCAGCGCTTGCTTCGGCAACATTTGCGAGACCGTTAATAAGAGTCGGCTAAAAAAGTGGGTACCCACTTGAAAAAACAACGGCATTTTCAGTCTGCAGATAGATAAAGTAAATTAATTTCCAAAAAAGATATCTTAACGTAACCAGAATAGTGTTGGGGTAACGACATGCCTGAAGCAAAAGATGAGGAAGTTGGAAGACGGCTTTTTCAAATCCACAAAGAAAAAGCCGTTGAAGTTGCGCTCGAAAAAATTCGGCGAAAAATGCCGGCAGAGTGGAAATCATTCACTTCAAAAGACATTGAAGTGCTCAAGCACATCCTCGGCGAGGTGTGGGTATGCATCAAGCGGAGTGAGTGGGAAGGCATCTCTTTTGCGAAGCTGACAATGAAAGATTTGCAGGCAATCATAGAAATCGCAAATCAAGTGAGTAGGAAGGAAAAACCAGAGAAAACAGCAGTTGATGAAGTTTGCTGTGCAATAATAGCTAAAGAATAATCTGTTCGACTGGCCCCTAGAAGACGCAATCCGTCGTTTTTGACTAGTCGTCGCGGGTTAGGTGGCCAGGCTTACACTGCGCCAATAGAAGCGGGTGACAGTTTTTTCTTTGCAGCTTTCCGTCGTTCGAGGAGCTTTTTGACTTTTTTTAACCGAAATAGATCCTCTCTCTCCCTCTCTTCGATGGCTATCTTGATATATTTGGCTTGGCTTTTTAGCTCAGGGATGAGAACTTGCTCGAGGGCATTGACTCGCCTTCTATTCATTTGAATCTCGTCTCCGAGCCTTCGGAGAGATGTTTCAGTTTCTGCGAGTCTGATGATAAGATCTAATTCCGTCTCGTACCTCTCGGCCGCTTCGTCGATTCGCCCACTCGTTCCTATTATACTATACCCCCGTTCGAGGACACTTTTTGAGACGGTTTTTCGCTCAACGAGTGGAACAGGAACTCCCATTATGTTTTTTCCCCGAATGTCAATCGTTAAGGCTCGTTTCGTTGCAAAAGAAACGGATTTTAGGGCTACAAGATCGTCAACTGCTTCAGCGACGCATAAAGAGCATTGGGCAGCGACGGCTGCGATGTCCAGTTCTTCTCGCGATTTGGAAACCGACACCATAATGTTAAAAAACTCTTGAATAAGGGCGTCCATTTTTTCGCGTAGGAGGTCCCTTCCTTGTTCAGCCAGTTTTATCTGGCTATTTTTTTTGATCAGCTCCATCCGAGTGGGGTGAACTTGTTCCACGTCAGCCTTCCTTATGAACTGGATGATATTTTTGAATATAATCTAGCTTTATCCTTTTTAGCTCCTCTTCGGGGAGCATCGAGAGGATATCCCAGCCGATCCCGAACGTCGTTTCAATGTCTCTGTCTTCATCTCCTTGAGATATGAATCGTCGCTCAAACTCATCTGCAAACTGTAAATACTTCTTATCGAGTTCAGTCAGCGCCTCTTCGCCTACAATGGCAACCAACCGTCTCAAGTCCCTGCCGTAAGCGTACGACGCGTAGAGCTGGTCCGCCACATTTCGGTGATCTTCTCTGGTTTTTTCTGGCCCGATCCCCAAGTTCATCAGTCGAGATAGACAGGGAAGCGCGTCAATTGGGGGGTCCACTCCTCTTCGGTACAGGTCTCGGCTCAACACGATCTGCCCTTCAGTGATATAGCCAGTCAAGTCGGGCACAGGATGCGTAATATCGTCGTCGGGCATGGTAAGAATCGGGATTTGCGTGATGGACCCTCTTTTTCCTTTGATCCGTCCAGCTCGTTCATAAATTGACGCCAGGTCGGTATACATATATCCTGGATAGCCGCGGCGGCCCGGTACCTCCTCACGCGCAGTGGAGATCTCTCTCAAAGCTTCGCAATAATTCGTCATGTCCGTGAGTATAACGAGCACGTGCAAGTCATGCGTGTAGGCGAGGTACTCTGCAACAGATAAAGCACACCTTGGCGTGGCAACACGCTCAATAGTCGGGTCATCTGCTAAATTCATGAAGAATACTACGCGCTCCAGTGCCCCGGTACGCTCAAAATCCTTCATAAAGAATGACGCATCTTTGTAGGTAATTCCCATCGCCGCAAAAATGACGGCGAAGTTCTCTCCCTCCCCCAACACTTTGGCCTGTCTGGCTATCTGAGCTGCGAGCCTGTTTGCCGGCAAACCGGAGCCCGAGAATATGGGGAGTTTCTGCCCCCGAACTAGCGTGTTTAAGCCATCGATAGCCGACATGCCAGTTTGGATGAAGTCGGCCGGTTTGTCTCGGGCGTACGGATTGATTGGCGTTCCTGCGATATCCACGCTCTCTTCTGAAACGATTGGCGGTCCGCCGTCTCGGGGATTGCCGACGCCGTCGAAGATCCGGCCAAGCATGTCAAGTGAGACGTTTACCTTTGGCGCCTCTCCCGTAAACCTGACGCGCGTTTTTAGATCGTCGATGCCACTCGTACCTTCGAACACTTGCACGACAGCGAGCTCTTGAGAAACGTCCAAAACTTGACCGGTCCGCTCTTCTCCGTTGGGAAGGGTAATCTTGGCAGTTTCTCCGAAAGAAACGCCCTTCACGTTCTCGGTGAATATTAGCGGCCCAGAAACGTAGCTAATTGTCCTATACTCTTTCGTGAGTAAACTGTGGGACGTCACGTTCCTGCCTCCAGAGACCCCACACTGTTATTTATCTCGTCCATAAGGCCCTTTATGGGGTCCAGCTCTTCCTGTTCCTTCATGCGCGCAATAGCTGTTTTTACCGGTAAGTCTAGCACTTGTTGCAGCGAGACCCCTTTCCCTAAAGCCTCGGTCATTGCATCGTGGAAGGCGAGGATCGTTTTCAACATCAAGTACTGCTTTTCAAGAGGGCAAAAAGAGTCAATCTCGTCAAACGCGCTTTGCTGCAAGAAGTCCTCCCGTATCATTCTCGTTACTTCTAAGATCGCCTTTTCAGTGTCTGGCAACGCATCGGGACCTACTAGCTGAACGATCTCCTGCAATTCGACCTCCTTTTGCAAGAGAAACATGGTCTTGTCGCGCAAGTCTCTCCAATCGTACGCGATGCTGTCAACAAAAGACGCCTGGACGTCGTCTAGATACAGCGAGTAGCTGTTTATCCAGTTGACTGCGGGAAAATGTCTTCTGTACGCTAAGCTCGTGTCGAGAGCCCAGAATGCTCCAGCTATGCGCAGCGTATTTTGCGTTATCGGCTCTGAGAAATCGCCGCCCGGCGGAGACACCGCGCCAACGACTGTGATTGACCCAGTGCGTCCGTCTGCACCTAGACAGACAACCTTGCCGGCACGCTCGTAAAAGGCCGCCAACCGTGTTGCTAGATAGGCTGGATAGCCCTCTTCCCCAGGCATCTCTTCCAGTCTCCCCGAAACCTCTCGGAGCGCTTCTCCCCATCGCGACGTCGAGTCTGCCATCAAAGCGACGTCGTACCCCATATCCCGGTAGTATTCAGCCATGGTGATCCCTGTGTAAATAGAGGCCTCCCTAGCCGCAACTGGCATGTTAGAGGTGTTTGCTATCATGATGGTCCTTTGGATCAATGGTCGCTTCGTACGAGGGTCAACCAACGCAGGGAATTCGGTCAGCACGTCAGTCATCTCATTGCCTCGCTCTCCACAGCCGATATACACTACTATCTGTGTGTCAGCCCACTTCGCAAGCGTTTGTTCCGAAACTGTCTTTCCGGTGCCAAATCCACCGGGAATCATGGCAGTGCCGCCTTTTGTCACCGGAAACATGCTATCAAAAATGCGCTGTCCGGTAAGCAGCGGCGACGTGGCATCCAGCTTTTTTACGTACGGCCTGCCAATTCGCACTGGCCATTTCTGCATCATTGTAACGTTGGTCTTGTGATCCAAGACGCACACGGTATCCTCTACCGTGAAGTCTCCACCTGCTATTTTAGTTACCGTACCTGATACATTTGGAGGAACCATGATCTTGTGTTCAATATGGTACTCGTGTACCGTTCCAACGACATCTCCTGCTACCACTGTATCGCCTTGCTTCACGGAGGGGGTGAACTCCCACTTTCGATCTCGGTCAAGCCCGGGCGCCGTTATGCCCCGCGAAATGAAATCTCCACTTTTTTCCATCAATACTGGCAGGGGTCTCTGAATGCCATCATAGATTGACGATATTATGCCAGGGCCCAATTCGACGCTCAGCGGGCTCTCGGTATTTACGACCTCCTCCCCGACCTGCAGTCCTGACGTATCTTCGTAGACTTGGATGACGGCCTCATCTGCGTCCAGTCGTATTATCTCGCCGTTGAGCTGCTCGTGACCGACTCGCACGACATCATACAATCTTGACCCGCGCATTTCGTGAGCGTAAACGACCGGACCCGAAATCCGTGAGATGAATCCCTGTAGCATATCTTATCTCCTTACGACGATATTGTAGCCAATCGCCCTGCGCAACATCCGTTCTATGTAGTCGGTTCGATCAATTTGTCGCGTTCTCGACGGTATGGGGATAATTATCGGCCTGTGCGTCTTTTCGATTTTCTCAATGAGTTTTTCATCGAGTGAAGCCATAAAATCCTCGTTCACCGCGACAATGCCGGTATCATCCTTGTATAACAAAGGCGGAATTAAGCTCTTCGCCTCTTCCACGGTAGAAGCTTCGAGCACCTCCACTCCAGCGAGTCGAAATCCCGGTGCAGTTTCAGGATCGGTAATAACTACAAATTTATACAAACACCATTTCCTCCATCAATTCCTGTTCTGGCACATATTCTGTCTTGCACAAGGCTATTATCCGGATATTTGCGATCTCGTTTAACTTAGCCCACAGATAGCCAATGGCCAAGGCGATGCTTAACGGATCTCCAGTGTATAGGACCAGCGCTTTGTGCAAGAGAAACGTATCGAGCTCTTTTTCAAATGCCGAGATCTTCTCCATTTTGACGTACTCGTCGGGAACACTAGCGAGAAAATCATAAGAAGTGCCGGCCAATTGTTTAATAACTGCGCCAATCGTTCGCGTTGCGCTTAAGGCCGACAGCTTGTTGATATCTAACTCTTTTCCACCGCGAATGAAGTAGTATTGGACATCTTCCGTTTCGACTTTGTCTCTTATGATCCGCAAAACACTCTTTATATTTATTATGTCTATTTCTGTCGTAAGCATTCCGCGAATGATCCCTTCATCGGACGATTCACCCGCCACGACGTCCAAAGCGTTTTTGTAATAAAACTTATCTAGCGCATACTCTAAAACAACGAGATCTTTTCTTTCGCTGTATTCCATAAAATGCTGCGTGAGGGGGCGTGAATACTCGATCCCCCAGGTTGCAAGTAAATCGATTACAGCCTTAACGTCTGGTTGCTTGGTTAGCGCAACGAGCGTCGCGTCGTCAAGTGCGCCTGCCGGTGCTAGACTCTCTAATATCTCGTTTGCCGGCGCGTGGATGTTTTTCCCCCTCAAGATCGTTTTTATATTTTGGATATCCCACCTGTTGAGGAATATCTGCATAAGGGTCTGTGCGTCTTCTCCCTTTACAAAACTCAGAATCAAACGAAAGGTATTACTTAAATTCCGTCGAAGCGCATCTTCGACACAAGCTATACCCGAATATTTTACACTAGCGTCCTCTATGTCCTCCCGATACGGCGTCTCCTCTAATTGGTTGATCACAGACTCAATGTCCAACTTGCCGGCTAGCTCCTCAAGTTCTTTCCGGTCAAGCAGGCGGCTTTTCATAGCCCTGATTCGCGCATTCGCGTATTCGTACCCCACTCTAATCACCATAAAGAGTGGCAAAAATCTGTCGTTCTAGGAATTCTTTAGCCCTGTCGAGTCTCGACTCAATTGTATTAAATACAACAACTTTTTCGTCTCTGGTGCTGACGTTTAACCCTCCTGCAGACGTTAAATCGACGACGATCTCTGAATTCTGATTCAGCTCATCTAAGATTTGCTTGCAGAGGTTTTCATCCCTCCCGTCGATATGAAGCCGCGCCTTCTCCCCGCTTAGTTCGTGCATCGCTTCTTGGATCATACTCTTGAAACGTCCTTTGTAGCTTTCACGATCCCTAAGATCGCCTAGATTTTTTTTGGCTTCGACAAACGCGCTTTGTATCATCTCATCCTTTGCTTTGATCACGTCCATTTTAATCTCGGACTTGGCGTTGTAAATCAGTTTGTTCCGTTCTGACTCGAAGGATTTTTCTGCACTGTCGAGGTACGACTTTTTGATAGTCTCTGCCTTTTCTTCAGCAGTTCTTTTTATTTCTTCGGCTTCTTGATGAGCTTGCTTTATAATCCCGTTAATTCGTTCCTCAGTGCTCTCCTCCATCGCTATCAGCAATTCAGTCAACTGCTCTGACATCATTTGCATCAGCACCTTTTTTCGGCTTTTTCTTTATTCAGTACCATTTTTAGAAGAGAGGAACTAGCGCCTGCAACAATGGTTTGAGACTGTTTGGAAAAGTAGTTGTAGAGCTCAGACGAGTATATTCCGCGCGTGCACTTAAAGTTCCAAGCGTTCATATGTCAGACTAGAACGAAAAGGATAATCGCTGCTATGACGAAGCCTAAAATGACTAACGTTTCGGGTAGTGCCAGAAAAACGAGCGCTAAACCGAATAGCTCTGGTTTTTCTGCAATCACTCCTGCGCCGGCTGCACCAATTCTCGCTTGTGCTATCCCAGTTCCGAGGGCACCTAGTCCAAAAGCTATTCCTGCGCCAATCGGTATCATCGGTTCGACCATTTTTTTATCAACTCCCTACGCATTTTCTGTAACTCACGTTTTTAGGGCCCTGTCACCGCTAGCGAGTTCGAAAATTCACAGTAGTCTCTGCGGATAGTGTATCTGTGCGCACGTTTGGCTTGTATACACATTGCTCCGCCGTTGCACGCGGGTCGTTTATGAATCATCTGGGCCTCATTAATAATCAGTAATAGCATCGTGCGGCGCGCAGCTTGCATCTCCGCTCTCATTTTGCCGTTCCTCGTTTGAACGGAACGTACTGTCTGCCTCCGCCCTCAAAGAACTTTGAATAGAATTCTACGACATGTAACCTTAGTGCTTGGATCGTGGGACTAAACATACACAGAACGATATTTACCACGTGAAGCAAAACTGCAACCAAAATTCCCACCGCCAAAATTCCCATTGAGCTTCCTAGCGTATTGGCTACAAGCGCCAAAACTACAGAAGCCATACCTATGGCCATCAGCCTCGCGTACGACATGATGTTTGTTAGCGAACTCATTATGTCTATTGCCGCCACTATCCCTCCGCCATAAAAGACTAATGGAATTCCCATTAAAAGCATAACGACGCCAGGATACAAAAGCAGAGCTGGAATGACCGCAACAGCTGCGAGAAGAATCAATATTATACCAATTATGGTGAGCAGCATACCAGCTTTTTCACACATGAGCTTTTTATGCTTCCGTGACACGGCGTTTACCATGCCTAAGCTCAGGCCAAGAAGGACGTGAAATCCCCCAATGGCGATCGAGAAGATGAGAAACGGCACAATAATTTCCATTCTATCCAGTGTCAACCCATTTATGGTGGCCGGCTCTATCCAGCCCATCATTTGCCCAAAATTCCCAAAGAACTCGCCGAAGAAGTAGCCAAAGAATATGGTGGGAAATGAGCAGATGATCATGATGTTCGCCAATTGCTTTATGCCGTTGCTGCGCTGGTAGAGTCGTCTCATGATGAGGGCAAAAATGAGTATGCAGATGCCATATCCGATATCGCCCACCATAAGGCCGAAGAATAATGGGAAAAATACTGCCATCAACGGAGTTGGATCAATCTCCCCATATCGTGGCGCGCTCATCAACCCGCTCAGCAACTCAAAGGGCTTGACAAGTCGTGGATTATCGTAGAACGAGGGCGCAGTATCGCGTTCCTCTTTAGGTACTATGAGGTCGTTCACAATGACTCTTCCTTTAAACGCCTCTTTCAAAGCATCTCGTGTCTTCTTAAGTTGCTTTTTCGGCACCCAACCCGTTACGACAAAAGTAAAGTCAGTCTCACCAAATTTAGAAAAAACACTAAGCTCTTCGTTTCGGTCCTCAAGCACTTCTTTGAGCACCGCAAGTTCTGGATGCCATTGCTTCGACAGTTCTGTCAAATCGTCATTTATGGCATCCATCTCGGCTGTAAGCTGCTTTCTTTGTTGCTCTACTAACGTCAGGACCTCATCAAACGGCTTACCTAAGAATTCAGATGGTAGCCGGACCTCATTGACGTTTTGAGACCAAATAAAAGAATGCACTTGTTCGGAATAGTCCTTGTTGAACACTGTCACCGCAGCCGTTGTGGCATCGTCGAGGTCTGCGGACATGAGCTCAAACTGGTTGTGCGTAATCTCAACGAGTGCTGACCGGACAATGTCCAAGACGTCCTTATATTGTCTGCTTATAAGAATTACAGTGACCTCAAAACCCTCTAGGATTGGGATTTGAGATTCTAAGGGCTGCAGTTTCTCAATAACTTGTTCATAGTGATTCAAATTGGTGAGGGTAAATTCAATGTCGCCTTTTCGCGTTGCAAGCTCTTTCGTCGTTGCCTCAAGCTCGCTTATGACGTGACTTGCCTCCTCCACAAGTTCTTCGTCATTTTTCCACTGAAGCTGACCAAAGATCTGCGCCTTCAGCTGATCGTTCACAGGCAGGGCGGGCAGCAAATTGAACATGCCGTTAACCCTGATTAATGCGCTCGCGACGTCAGCTCTTGGCCCTTGCTGTGAGCGCCGCAACATTGTATCGCCCGGAGAGATCGTCTTTGTCGCGTCCTCCAAATGAACCGATCCTAGGTTGTATAAAAAGTCAACTGCGCTGTGTAGGTCGTGTTTTGGTCCAATGATTTGGATTTTGGCCATCTTCTGAAGCATAGGGATCTAACCTGAAATCACGACGTTTACGATTTTGTCGATAGCCTTCGGCAAATTTTGTTCCCCTTTCTGTCTCGCAGTTTTTACCTCATCCTCACCGGATCTGTGTAATTTGTCGACTTCTTCAAGGACGCTCGCTAACTGTTCTTCATGCCACTTTTCCGCGGTTCTTCGTCCGTCAACCTCTGCATTTTTCAAAATGTCGGCAGCTTCTTTTTTAGCATCTGCGACTATCTGTTCAGCATCTCTTCTGGCCTGATCTGCTCTTCCGCTTAATTCAACCTCTCTTTTCCTTATTTGTTGTAAAACAGAAGGTTCTTCTTCAGGCATTCTCTACTTCCGACAGTTTTTTACTAAAGCCCGCGGCGCTCTCTTAAGTGCGCTCCTATTCCATGTGAAGGGGGGCAGGGGTATTTTTTGACGTTTTGTTTTTGGTCATCGTATTTTGTTTTTTCAGCCGCGCGTAAAACACGCTCTCTACACCTATCGACCGCCCCGTTTTTGAGTTTGTCGACCATTAACATAACGTCGTTATTCATCTTGTGTCACCAAGATGTTACACTATTGCTATGATTAATTATGTTGAATTAGTTCACGACACGATATAGCTTACGGAGGAATATTGCTACCGTTATGCAATTCGTTGGACGATTGAGACGAGCTGGACAAACGTGAGGCTCCTTCGACTTTACCGCTAAAACACACCCGAGCTTTTATGTACAGAGTCGTGTAACAACAAACCGGTGAGAAGTATGAAGCGACTTAAAGTCAGGGACGTAATGGCGAAAGAAGTGGCGACCGTTGATCCTAGCACCCTTGTTCTCGATGCTGCAAAGCGCATGGTTCAAAAAGGAATAGACGCGTTCATAGTATCGCCGCTTGAAAAAGACGAGCCGTTTGGCATAATTACTAAGACGGACGTCGTTGATTTGTTTGCCGATGAGGTCGACATAGGCAAAGTGGCGGTAGGCGAGGTGGCTAACAAGCCGCTCTTTATTGTTTCTCCAGGAATGCCTGTTTTGTACGCTGCTAAGATGTTTCGAAATGGTGGCGTAAGTCACCTTGCCGTGTTCAACGGACAAGAGATCCTTGGCATCATCTCGTACAGCGACATCTTGAACTGCCTGCCGAGTTTGATGGAGCAAATCTATAGCGAATTTGACTGACCGGATCCGGAAGGTGAAGGGCTAAGGCCTGATATATTCCTGCGCTTTACAGCGTGTACCCTCCTTCAGATTATAAAGTGTACTTATAATTTTGGAACAGTGGTTGAATCTCGGGCTCAGCCGCTTTTTTTCCAAAACTGTTAAGTAGATATCGTGCAACCATATAACGGTTGATGTATAGACATCGATTAAGTGCATCTGTTATGTTGAGGCGATAATAATGGCGGAACAACCCTCGAAGAATCCGGTATTTGAAGACTATGGTATCGACCCTGCGATCTCTGAAATCCAAAATTTCAAAGCAGAAATAGTGTTTGAGCTTAAGAAAGCTAAGGTGCCATTTCCGATCAAGAGTCGCGAGCAGCTGTTGGCCGTGTTTCCAAAGGGGCGGTTTATGCAGTGTTCGATGAAAGGCCAGAAAATTGATCTTAACGAGTATATTTCAAAGATGAAGGCCGACGAGTTTCCAATTGTTTCAGCAGGCGACGTTGCCGATAAGGTAGTTTCGTCTTGTTCGCTGTAATTTGGCGTCACTTCACCTTCAAAATACCTGTTACTGTCCAAAGAGCTCTTATTGCAGGCTTTTTTGGACAAATATTTTTTTATATACCTTTGTATATTTGAGCGCACATAGAAGATACATCAGGGCGCTCAGCGTCATTGCGTAACACGAACTGTGATCTACGGAACGGATACGCCACTTATGCCGTCTATGCCCCGTGTTGGTCTCAAATATGATGCGTGGGACTTTGAGGGTACCGTATTTGTGCGCGCTGTTGAGAGCAAGCCGTGCACAGCTTTTACCTCGATGAACAGTAAGATGAACATTGTGTGCGTTGAGTGGGGTTTTTCGCGCGTTTTCATGTTTAACAATCCCATCCTGCGCAAGATTAAATCCTGCTAAAATGAGCACGCATCTGTTAGTTTATCACGCAGGTCAGTGTAATCCAAAACGCTGCACAGCGAAGAAGCTAGCCAAATTTCACTTAGTCAACCTCTTTTCGACACGACGCCCTTTGTTACAAGAGAAGACAGTGCTGCTCGATCCTTCAGAGCGCACCCCGTTGAGTCGCGCGGATATGGTGAACACACTGGTTGCTATTGACTGCTCATGGAACGATCGTGAGCGTGTCTTCCAATCGTTTCGCGCCCGTTGTAGACGGCGACTCCCCTATCTCATAGCGGCAAATCCCGTCAACTATGGGCGGCCGTGCGAGCTCACAACGGTAGAGGCGCTCGCGGCCGCGCTCTATATTCTCGGACAAGCACAACGCGCTAGAGAGCTACTGGGTAAATTTAAGTGGGGGCCAACGTTTCTAACCTTAAACGCTGCACCCCTCAACGAGTACGCTGACGCGAGCACTGTAGCCGACCTTCTTGTGTGCGAACGCGCCTACAAGCGAGGCTAAACGGCCTCTTATCAACGTTATTGAGCGTTCTTATGATTATTATGAACATAAAGATTAAATGTTGTTAGACGTATGTTGCTAAAGACGTGAGAGAGAGGTACATCTAATGGTACGTTTTCCAGAAGCTGAAAAAAAGCTATTAAATATCAAAATCTGCATGCGATGTAACGCGCGCAATCCCCCAAGGGCGACGCGGTGTAGGAAGTGCGGTTATAAAAACTTAAGAGTCAAGTCTAAGGAACGAAGAGGTTAGCCGTTTGACGATTGAACAGCAGCTTCAAGAGGCGATTACTCGGGAAGGAACGATACATCTAACGCTTATAGATCCCGACTCACAGTCACCAGAGGAAGCTGCGCACATTGCTCGTGGCGCGACAGCGGGAGGAACGACCGCTATTCTTGTTGGGGGCTCCGTCGGCGTTGGCGGCCCTGGTCTTGAGCGCACGGTGAAGCAAATTAAGGGCAACACGAGCGTCCCTACGATCATCTTCCCCTCGGATGCTGGCAGCGTTAGCATCGCCGCCGACGCAATCTTCTTCTTGTGTCTGTTGAACTCGAGAAATGTGGCGTATCTCAGCACAAATCAAGCCCTCGGCGCTGTTTTTATCAAAAGCTATGGAGTGGAGCCACTTCCGGTGGCATACATCATCGTTGAACCGGGTGGTACTGTTGGCTGGATAGGAGACGCACGTCTAATCCCACGCAACAAACCTGAGATTGCTGCCGCTTATGCGCTCGCCGGAAAATATATGGGCATGAGATGGATCTATCTGGAAGCAGGTTCGGGCGTCTCAGATACGGTGCCCCCTGCAATGGTCAAAGCGGCAAAAATAGCCATAGACGATACGAAGCTCATCGTCGGCGGCGGAATACGGACGGATAAACAGGCTGCGTTGCTTGCGAAGGCCGGGGCGGATGTAATCGTAACGGGCACTGCCATCGAAGAGAATACGGACATCGAAAACAAAATCGCGGGCTTTGTCCACGCAATAAAGCACTAAACGTTTTTCCGTCGCGCGTCACATTCTGACGGTTACTTACTTTTGTTCTTTTCAATCCAGCTGCTGTAGTTGCATTGTGGGCATCCAAGGTCCCACAATCGCTTTCCGGTCTGTACTTTGATTAGTCGCATGTCGTGCTGCTTGCACTTGCGGGCTGTAACGCGGAGCCTCCCCGATTTAGGTAGCGGGAGTCCGAATGTACAGCTTGGATATCCCGAACACCCTACGAAACGCCCGCCTCGTTTCGAGCGGCGCACGATAAGGTCTGAGCCGCACTGAGGACATGTTCCGACAGTCGCATCGCCGCGCAAGCCCGTTTGCAGCGACGCGCTAATCTCTTGGTATTGTTCATCAAGTGTGGTCAAGACATTGTCAAGAATGTCCCTTGAGTTGATTACTACAAACTCCTTTGAAAGGGAACCTGCTGTGATCTTCTCCATCTCCTCTTCGAGCAGGCGGGTCATCTCAGGTTTCGTGATAGTCGGTGCAAAGCGTTCGAGTGATTCTGTGACGCTACACGCGATACCGGTCGGACGTAGGGGACTTACGTCGACATAGCCCCGTTGAGAGAGTTTTGTTATTATCTCATGCCGGGTGCTTTTCGTTCCCAGCCCAAGTTCTTCCATCTTTTTGATAAGCTGGCCTTGCCCCCATCGCTGGGGTGGCTGCGTCTCCTTTTCGACAATCTGTTTGTTTGTGACGGTGAGGGCCTCGCCTTTGCGAAGGTCGGGAAGATGTCGCTCTTGCGTCTGCGCGTACGGATAGTGAAAGCGCCAGCCTGGATGTGACAGTTCGAGCCCCGTCGCTCTGAATAGCTCCCCGCCTGAATCCAGCGTGACCTTTTTCGTACGCCAACGGGCCGGGTCAGAGAGCGTCGCAAAAAACCGTCGTACGACGAGTTCGTAGATCTTCCAGCTGCGTGGCTCGAGATCGGATTGGCTGGCGCGCATCGTTGGATGGATCGGAGGATGATCGGTTGTTTGCTTTTTTCCTCGTGTGGCGACCAACCGTTCTTGTTGGAGTAGTAAACGAGCGTTCTCAGCGAACGGGCCGCTCTTAAACATGTTAACGGTAAGGCGGAGATCGAGCTCATTCGGGTACACCGTGTTGTCAGTGCGAGGGTAGCTTATCAATCCCGCCGTGTATAAGCGCTCGGCAGTGTCCATGGCACGGCTGGCTGAAACTCCGAGCGCGCTTGCCGCAGCGATAAATTCCGTTGTGTTGAAGGGTTTTGGCGGCGCATCCACTCGCTCTGCTTCTGCAAAAGTGACGACAGTAGCTGTCTCACCTATGTTTTGACCCGCAGCTAATGCGCTTGCCTCGTCTCGAAATCGATCGGTTTGATGTTTTGCGTGAAACGTTTCGCTGCCGGTGCTAAGGTCAATAAACACCTCCCAGTAGGGCTCAGAGACGAATTGTGCGATCGAGCGCTCACGATCGACGATCAGCGCCAGTGTCGGACTCTGTACTCTTCCTGCAGATAAGAAGCTGTTTCCGAGTCGCTTAGCGGCTGTAGATATAAAGCGCGTAAGCGCGGCGCCCCAGATAAGGTCCACCGCTTGCCGTGCCTCTCCTGAGCGGGCGAGGTTAAGGTCGATTTTAGTAGGTGAGCGAAACGCGCGTTTGACCTCGATCGGTGTCATTGCGCTGAATCGTACGCGGTCAACCGCGACGTCTTTTACCGACTTGATGATCGTGCATGCTTCTAAGCCGATAAGTTCACCTTCCGTGTCAAAATCTGTTGCAATAGTGACTCGATCGGCGTCCTTGGCCGCCCGTTTGAGGCCTGCCACGATCGTTTTATGGGTTGGAACGGTGATAATGTCTGCCCGTACCAATTCGTGAAGGTTGATCTTCCAGTCCCGGTACTCATCAGGGAAGTCAAGCTTCACAATGTGGCCTCTAAGGCCGAGGACGACAGTACCATTGAAACGATATGCGTTGGCGCTTGCGACCTTCGTTGGCGATGCCGCCCCGTCTGAGAGAATTTCGGCGATACGCTTCGCTGCGATATCTTTTTCAGTAACGACCAGATGTGTCAAAGCTGCTCCTGGATGAGGCGGTTGGTCAACGTGGGATCAGCCCGCCCCCGCGTCTTTTTCATCACCTGACCGACGAGAAAGTTGAGCGCGCCTTTCTTGCCGCTGCGATAATCTGCAACAGCCTGAGGGTTCTCCTCGATCGCTTGCTCAACGGCTGCCGTAATCTGCTCGGTTGGTACGGTGTGGAGCGCTTGCTCGTCGATGATCCCGCTAGGGGTGCCGCCACGGTCGAGAACCGTTCGTATAACCTCAACTGCTGCCTTTTCGGTAATGCGCCTGTCGGTCACATTAACTATGACGTCGATCAAGTAATCGGGGCTGAACGCTTGAAGGTCAAGCCCGCGGTAGTTTAGCTCACCTTGGAGGACGTCTACAACCCAGCTTGCGCCTATCAACGGGTCGACTAGTGCGGCGACTGTTTCGTAGTAGTCGGCGAGAGGCTTTGAGGCGGTCAGCACTTTTGCTAGGTAGTCTGATATGCCGTACTGCGCGACAAATCGGCCACGTTTTGCGTCAGGGAGCTCTATCTCTGTTTGCTGCGGGAATTTTTTCACTAGCGGTTCGGGGTCGACTTGGGCGAGATCAGGTTCGGGGAAGTACCGATAATCGTGCTCTTGCTCCTTCGAACGGAGCGAGATCGTAATGCCGCGCGCCTCGTCGAAGTGTCGCGTCTCTTGCGTGATGTGGATACCTCTTCGAAGCAAGTTTCTTTGGCGGGTTATTTCAAAGAGGAGCGCTTTTTCGACGCCCTTGTACGACGAGATATTCTTGACTTCAGCGCGTTTCCCTCCTGCGATTGAGACGTTTGCATCGACTCGAAGCGATCCTTCGAGATTGCCGTCGAAGACGTCGAGATACTCGAGGATATTGCGCAGCTTATTGATAAAGCGCCGCGCTTCCTTAGGGGTCCGAAGGTCGGGCTCGGTTACCACTTCAAGTAGCGGCACGCCTGATCGATTATAGTCGATGAGCGAGTATTGTGCCTTTTCAATGGTGCCGCGGTAAGTGAGCTTCCCCGGATCTTCTTCTATGTGCACCCGATTGATCCGGATCTTTCGTTCCTGTCCTTCGCTATCTACCACCATGTGGCCATTTATACCGAGCGGAAAGTCATACTGGCTGATTTGGAAGCCTTTCGGCAAGTCGGGATAGTAATAATTCTTCCTGTAGAACTGCGTCCGTTGGACTGAGCAGTTGAGTGCCTTCGCAACCCGCTCAGCGTATACAACTGCCATTTCATTGATGACTGGTAAACTGCCTGGAAGGCCGAGGCAAATCGGGCACGTGTGGGTATTTGGCTCTGAGTCTTGATAGCGCGTTGAACATCCGCAAAATAGCTTGGATTGCGTTGTCAGTTGGACGTGCACCTCGAGCCCTATGACAACGTCGGTTCTTTCCGTGATCATGTATAAGCTTTTTTGAATCGCGGCTCCCTCCAGCCGGATGATATCCGCCGCGACTAAAGCAAATCAGAAGCCGCCCTAATTACCAATAATTTCGTCGATTTACGCTGGCAGCGCCTCTTACGTTTTAGAGCCGCCCCACAGCTCAATCTCCAGCTACTAGTCACAACGATGCCTTTTATAATTAACTGCGTACGTGCGCTCGATGAGTTAATCCTTGTCCTCTTCTATTATCGCTTCATTGCCCGCTCGAACGCGAGGAGCGCCGCTGACAACAAAACGATCCCGAAACCGAAGAGTATGAAGATGTCCCTTGAAATTGCTTGCACGCCCACACCGAGCACTACAACTTGTCGCAGCGCGCTAATCGTGTAGGTGAGCGGAAGGAACTGCGCGATGACCTGCATAAATTGTGGCATCTGCGATATCGGGAAGAAGACGCCGCTGAGGAACATCATGGGAAACGTTAGCGTCATCATGATCATCGTAGCGGTCTCCTCGGTACTCGTGAATGAGGTGATGAGAATGCCCAAGCCGACGAGGCTGAACACGCCTAGGAGCAAGATTCCCAGGATGAGCGCGATACTCCCTTGTACGACCACGCCAAAGAGAACGATCGAAAGCATAAGGACGATGATCCCCTGCATCATACCGCGTGTTGTCTGGGCGATGACCTTTCCGCCCAGTATCGACATCCGGTGCACCGGTGCGGCGAGCATGCCGTCGAGGGTACCTACCTCCCGCTCGAAGGAAATGGCGTGTGGGAGGCCGGTCATAAGTGACATCATGACGACCATCCCCATGATGCCGGGCGCGACGAACTCGAAGTAGTTGGTTTGTCCTGGAACGATGCCCGTCGTCTGGACGTTGTATGGTGCTACCTGGGCTAGCGAATAGTTCAGCGGCGTTTTATACGTCTGGTTCAGTCCGTACGTGGCCGTCTGTGTGCCCATTTGTTGAATGACTTGCGTGAGCTCCGTCTGTATGAGGGATGCCGTCTGAGGGTTCGACTGATCATTGACAATGGTCACGTCTGCTTGCTTGCCGGTTTGGAGGTTAGATGTGAAATTGCTTCCGATGATGATGCCCGCGCTCTGCTGGCCGTTTTGAATGTTCGATTTGACGTCGGCAGCGCTGCCGACCGTCGAGAAATCCATCATGCCGGTCTTGTTGTTCAAGGCCTCGAGCTGTGCGACGAATTGCGTGCTGAGGGACGTGTTGCCTTGCGCTGCGTCAAGGTTTGCGAGCGCGACTGGAACGTGAGACATGCCGCTGTTTGAGGGGAAAATGTAGCCGACCATGCCCATCATGAAGAGAGGCATAAGGATGAGCATTACAAGACCCATGCGATTCCTGCTTATGTCTAACAAGTCTTTCCACGCGATCCACAGCGCGTGACGAATACCGCTTCTAGCTCCCATTGTACAGCCCCTACCGTATCCTCGATCGCACACTCGCTCCGTGCCGAGAACTTGGTTCCTTAGTGGTTACCTTATCGGCGACCTGTTCCCTCACCTTGTGGCCCGTAAGATAGAGAAACACGTCTTCCAGTGTCGGCTCAACGTTATGAATGGAACGAATCTGCCCGGCGCCTGATCGCACCGTATCAATGACGTTATCGCACGCCTCATCGCCCGACGCGTGAACCCTGATGTGCGTCTCGTCTTCTACCGTGACCGTTTGCGTACACGACAACGATTGAATGTCCGAGACAAGCGTTTGCGTAATGTTTGGAACGTTGAGCTCAATGACGTTCGTATCGGCACCGGTGATTACTTTTTTCAGATTTGACGGCGTATCGAGCGCGACGATCTTCCCGTAATCGACGATGCTAATCCGGTCGCAGAGCATGTCAGCTTCGGCCATGGCGTGCGTTGTTAAAATGATCGTTGTTCCAGCATCATCGTTGATGCTGCGCGCAAAGTCGCGGATCTCGTTCGTGGATTGCGGATCAAGACCGAGCGTTGGTTCATCCAAGAACAGGATCTCCGGCTCGTTGAGGAGAGCGCGGATCACATTGATGCGCTGCTTCATCCCGGTCGAAAACGTGCCGATCTGATGGTCTGCCCATTTTTCCATATTAACGACTTGGAGCAGCTCATCGATGCGTTCACGCAGGGCGTCTCGTGGTATATCGTAGAGCTCCCCGAACAAGCGTAGGTTTTCATGCGCTGTGAGCCGATCATACATGATCATTTTTTCGGATACAAGTCCGATGTGCTCGCGCACCCTGTTACCCTGATGAGCAATGTCAAAGCCGGCAACGGTCGCCGATCCTTCAGTCGGGCTACTCAGCGTGCAGAGCATCCGAATCGTCGTCGTCTTACCCGCGCCGTTTGGTCCTAAAAAGCCAAATATCTCGCCTTTGTTTACCTCAAAGGAGAGATGATCGACGGCGACGAAGTCGCCGAATTTCTTAACGAGGTTTGTGGCTTTGATTGCTACGTCGTTCATATCAATTCACGCCAGTTACATGATATATCTAAAGATATAATATAGCTACGTCTTTATTAAATGTTTCTGGAACAAAGATCGGAAAAAACTCGCTGTCGCAAAGAACGTTCGTCAAAATCACCAACCTCTGCGGTTGGGATGTTTATGCGTTTCGCCGTTTTCTTGATCATTATTCGGTTGGTGGTTCACGAGGAATTTCTGTGCGTCCTTCCCGCGCGAGCACTTCTTCGAGCTTCCCCCCGAAGATGTCTTGGACGACCTGTGAGAGCACGTCTGATTTCACTAAAAGAAGTCCCCACGCACCCATCTGTTCGCCTCCCATAACGAGAAAGCGGTCTCCCGTTTCGATACCGAATTTCTTCCGCAGTTCAGCGGGGATTACCACTTGGCCTCGCTCGCCGATGACGGTGTCTCCATAATACTTCATTCTTTCAAGCCCATGACCTGTCACGATCTAACTCCTCAGCGCGTGTACGCGTAAACCTTCCAGATATTACTAATCTTACCAATCCTACTTATCATATATAGTTATGCCAATCGCAGAGAGGCTCTCTGCATGGCGGGATGCCGTCATCTTATAAACAGGCCATTAAGCGCACGCTCTCAAAAATATGCATATAAGTGATGACGGGCGTACACAGGTAAGAATGACTCCTTACGTAGATTTAGGCGAACTATCAGGACTTTCGCAAAAAGAGGCGGAGAGGCGACTCGAGGAGGAAGGCTACAACGAGCTTCCGTCCGAAAAGCCACGCGGTATCCTAGCGATTGTGCTTGGGGTCATTCGCGAGCCGATGTTTCTGCTCCTTCTAGGTGGGGGTGGCGTCTATTTGCTGGTCGGCGACCGTCAAGAAGCGCTCATTTTGTTAAGCTTCGTCTTCGTGATAATGGGGATCACCTTATATCAGGAGCGGCGGACAGAACGCACATTAGAAGCGCTTCGCGATCTCTCAAGCCCGCGCGCCCTCGTAATTCGCGAGGGCGAGGCACGGCGGATTGCCGGTCGCGAAGTTGTGCGCGGAGATATCGTCGTCCTTTACGAAGGCGATCGCGTCCCAGCAGACGGCATCCTGCTTTCAAGTATCAATCTGTCGATCGACGAGTCGCTGTTGACCGGTGAATCGGTGTCGGTGCGAAAAAAGGCGGGCGGCGAAGGGTCGGAAATGGAGCGTGCTGGCGGTGAAGGAACGCCGTTTGTGTACTCAAGCACACTCGTCGTTCGTGGAAACGGCGTAGCAGAGATGCGCGCCATAGGGGCTGAGACTGAGATAGGAAAGATTGGCACGGCCATTCGCTCGCTTGATAGCGAAAAGACGGGACTACAAGTTCAAACCGAACGACTTGTTCGCAGTATTGCACTCGTTGGGCTCTTGTTATTCCTCATTGTCGTGTTTACTTACGGAGCTACGCGAGGTAACTGGCTTGACGGGCTTCTCGCTGGCATTGCGTTAGCAATGGCAATGCTCCCAGAGGAATTCCCCGTGGTGCTTACGGTGTTTCTGGTGCTCGGGGCGTGGCGTATTTCTCAGCAGCAGGTGCTCACCCGCAATGCGCCCGCGGTCGAGACTCTAGGTGCGGCTACTGTCCTTTGCACTGATAAGACGGGCACCCTCACGCTCAATCGCATGACGGTGAAAACCCTTTTTGCGAACGGTCAGCTTTACGACGTCGACTTTGATTTGGGGCAAGTACTCCCTGAATCGTTCCACCAGATCGTCGAGTTCAGTATTTTAGCGAGTCAGATAGACCCGTTCGATCCGATGGAAAAGGCGTTTAAGGTGTTAGGTGAGCATTTCTTAGCTGCGACTGAGCACCTCCACGCCGATTGGATGCTTGAACGAGAGTACCCTCTTTCTGAGCGCTTGCTGGCACTATCACGAGTATGGCAATCTCCTAGCGGGGGGGACTACATCATCGCTGCGAAGGGCGCACCCGAAGCGATAGCTGATCTGTGCCATTTTTCTGATGCGCAAGAGCGCGACCTTGCGCGGCACATTTCTGCGCTCGCGAATGAAGGACTACGCGTTTTGGCCGTGGCGGAGGCCCAATTCCGGCCGGAAAAGCTCCCACTAGAACAGCACGACTTTGCATTTGAGTTCCTAGGATTGATCGGTCTCATTGACCCCGTGCGGCCCACGGTCCGGCAAGCAGTTCAGGAGTGCTACGATGCAGGAATACGGGTGATCATGATAACTGGTGACTATCCTGGGACCGCGCGCAGCGTCGCAGAATATATCGGACTCGCTCCGCGCGATGAGATTATTACAGGGCCAGAACTCGAAAAAATCGATGATCGCTCTCTTCAGGAGCGGATCAAAACTGCGTGTATCTTCGCTCGAACTGTTCCTGAGCAGAAGCTTCGCTTAGTGAAAGCGCTGAAGGCCAACGGTGAAGTCGTTGCCATGACGGGTGATGGCGTGAATGACGCTCCTGCAATGAAAGCAGCAGACATAGGCGTGGCCATGGGAAAAAGAGGCACCGACGTCGCCCGTGAGGCGTCGTCACTGGTGTTACTAGACGATGACTTCTCATCTATCGTGCACGCAGTAAGGCTCGGGCGGCGGATTTATGACAATATTAAGAAGGCGATGGGGTACATCCTTGCGATTCACGTCCCTATAGCAGGTATGACACTCCTTCCAGTGCTCCTTCATTGGCCTCTCATTCTCTTGCCGATCCATATCGCATTTCTTGAACTTATTATTGATCCCGTTTCATCGATCGTTTTTGAAGCTGAGCCTGCAGATCCAAACGTAATGCGTCGCGCTCCGCGAAATCCGCGTGAACCTCTTTTCACTCGACAGCAACTGAGCATGAGTCTATTCCAAGGTTTAGTCATCTTGTCGATCGTCATGCTCGTGTATACTGGAGCAACTGCCCTTGGTCAAAATGAAAACCAGGCTCGCACGATGGCATTTACTACGCTGGTTATCGCCAATTTGTGCCTTGTATTAAGTAACCGATCATGGACAGATACAGTCGCTGCATCTATAAGAAGATCAAACCGAGCGCTTTGGTATGTTTTCGGAGGGGCTATTGTTATTCTAGCAGGAGCGCTCTATGTGCCAGCTCTGCAAGGGATATTTTTATTCGCTTCACTATCGACGGCAGCGATAATTGCCAGCGTCGTCGCAGGTTTAAGTAGTCTGCCCGTTTTGGACGCGTCAAAACTGATTTTAACGCGCTATGAGAAATTGTAGAAGCTATAACGAACATGGCCTAGACATGCGCTCTTTCGAACGATATCTCCTATTTTGGTATAATTAGTGGGACTTTAAAGTTGAGGAACTGCGAAATGGTGGGTGAGTGACCTACGAAGACCGCATGTGTGATACAATCCGCTTTCGGTGATAAATAAGATAGGCAATTAGCGCTATGATGCCTAAAACGACCGCAATATCAAGATATTTGAATAGCCCTTCAATATCCACCCAGTGCGGGCCTAGCAGGACCCCAATATAGGCGAGCGCAAAACACCACGGAAGCGATCCCAAAACCGTGTAAAGCGAAAACTTCCTTACGTCCATGTGGACGATACCGGCGGGGAACGAGATGAAGGTGCGGATGACAGGAAGTAGCCTGCTTATAAAAACAGCTTTATCCCCGTACTTTTCAAACCATTCGTCTGCCCGGTCGAGTTCACTTTTGCGAATGAGCACGTATTTGCCGTAACGTTCGAGTAGGGGTCTGCCGCCCCACAGGCCGATGCAGTAGGCGATCAACGACCCAGCGAGGCAGCCGAGTGTGCCTGCGATGGTGATACCAATAAGGGTTAGACCCCCTTCCCAAACGACGTACCCGGCGAAGGGCATAATAACTTCACTTGGAATCGGCAGACCAACGCTCTCCAAGGTCATGCCAACAAAGACGCCTGCATATCCGAGCTGCTCGATAACTGAGATGATAAAATCGCTGAGCGTCTGAGTAATATTGAAGCTTAGAGTCAGGATAAGCTGCGTTAGCAACATGCACCACTCCTCATACCGGGGCCAGATAAATAGATATCGCCATGTAGTCGAAATCGGACAAAATCAAGCTAATTGCGCCTCTTAACTAAGGCGTAACCCACCTGAAGTAGCTGTGTGATGAATACGAGCGGCAGTTTAACGACACCCTGCCAAGTCGTCGGCGGAGGCGGCGTGTTCGCGATGTGCGTGACTTCTCCGTCGATGCGTTTCGCAGCGCGAGTGACGATAATGCTTATTGTGATACCGACGAGCGCCCCGCCTATGAGGTCGGTAACGTAGTGGAACCCAAGATAGACCCTGCTAAATGCCACTAGTAAAGCCCACGAGAACATTACAACGCTGAACTTCCGGTGGTAAGATGATAGGGTCGTGGCGAACGCAAATGCATTCGTGGTGTGACCACTTGGAAACGCGGGCTGAGCTTCTGGGAGTACACCCAAATCGTCCGGCCGCGGACGTGCGATGGCATACTTCAGTCCGAACGCGACCACATTCGCTATTATGAAGACGAGCGCGAAGACGAGCGCTTCTTTGCGGGCGCCGGCGAGATAGAGCGCGATCGTGATAACCACCATGAAGGTGAGACTGCCCGTGAACGTGACCCACCAAAACAGCGTGTTAAGAAAGCCGCCATCATTGAGTGCTCGAATGAAATGTGTGGCGTTGTAGTCGAAACCACCGAGATACGCAGCCGCTACTGGCGAGTGAACAAGTGACAAAAAGAGGAGCATTATTGCCAAATGCGTAACGTGCGCTATATAGTTTATGTCAGTGCTCTATAAGATCGTTCACCGCCTCTTCCAGTGCGACATTCGATCAATGGAACGGGCAACTGAGCTGCAATAGCCCGGCTGAGCCGTACTCTGCAACGTTGTAAAGCAGAGGCGAACTAAAAGGACAATGGGCTTAATAGAGTGCGAAAAGACATGATCGACTATCTGCAGTAAAGGTCGAGACACTAAAAACGATGAACGTGTCGAAGGAACTCTATAAGTGTTAGTTTTCTCGGCGGCATGCGCCGGAACTACCTTGATCGGGCTGTAAAAAGCCGGCGATGAAATCGCAGCGGATTAAGATTTTTGCATTCGCTAAGGCTTTTAGAGCCGCTCTAAAATCTTAGGCCAATCCTTCCCCTTAGTAAGAAAGCTCTCGTCGACGTTCGCTTCCATCTCGAGGAACCGCTTGAAGGGCACGCTAAAGGAAAGTTCATTTTTGTCGAGGTACTTGCGTGCGGTGATATCAGTGAGGCCAATCACGGCCTTTGGCATTTCGGTCCGACCCTCATGAAGCACTTGCATGACTAGACTTCCGCATCCAGAACCAAACAGGGTCGAGACATTATCGTTGGTCGGTCGGTCGAAATTAGCTAGAGTCGCGAGCGCGGATAGTTGGTCGGCGTTCACGACGAAGACGACAATTGCTGTTTCATCAATCTCATTATCAGTGACTTTATCAAGCGGTTTCATCACCACGTAACGTGTAGGAAGGGTGACATCGGGGAGGTTCTTTATAAATTGTCGCACTAATTCAGGGGTTTTCTTTCGATATTCGCCCTCAAATTTCCCTTCCTTTCCTGTTGAGAGGAAGTAGTCGATATAGCCTAGCTGGTAGGGCCTAAAGCAGAGCCCCACCTGCCCGCCCGGGCAGAGGACTGTTTTTTTTTCAAGCACTGCGGTGCGCCCGGTCAAGGCGGCGACAAACAACGGAATGATGCAGCGGTTCTTTTGTTCGTTATCTTCCGTAAACTCCAACGCATTTTCCGGTTTGTGATCGGTGAGCAAAATGGCGACCGGTCCTCGGCGTAAGTTGATAGCGTCAGCGATTTTACTGTGCATACAATCTCTCTCCTAAATTATTGATGGTGTTGCTCTCTAGAGGGATATGCTTTTTCACGCGAAATTGCTGGTAGGTAAAACTAGACGCGTATGAGTTGTTCTTCGAGAACGTAGGTTTAAGGACTTCCTCAGTCCTGCAATCGCGAGCCCGTCACTCCTTCGAGATGGAGGAGAGCCACGCGCGGATGCCGTTGCGGTGGCGCCGGGCTTCCTTCTGCGCCGACTTGATATAATTAATACGCCACGGACGCTCAAATGAACGCCTTATTTCGGCCTGCGTAACTCGACGCGGACCATATGTCCCGGGCTCCAAATCGCTGAAACAAAGCATGAAATAAGTCCCCCCAGGGGAGAGAACGGCCGCAAGATTCGTGATAAAAAGGGGGCGCTCTGTGTCGCTCAACACGTGGAACAATCCCGAGTCTATGATAGTGTCAAATGCTTTCCCGAGATTATGCAGATCTAATGCGTCCCATATGAGAAAGTTGATGTTTAACTTGTGCCGCTCCGCTTTGCTCCGCGCGTTCTTGATCGCGATGGGGCTAAAATCTATTCCCCACACGGCATGTCCTTGACTCGCAAGAAATAGTGCGTTCTCCCCAGTCCCGCATCCGACATCAAGTACGGAGCCAACGATTTCCCCTACTTCTTCCAGCTGAACGAACTCTTTTTGAGGGCGGCCGATGTCCCATGGTGGCGTACTCTTATAAAACGAATCGAAATCAACCACGTAAACCCGGTCTTTCACAGACACGATAAAGGTATGTTTGATGCAAATCTGAAACGTTAATTATGGTATGACGCCTATCCATCATGTAATGGAGGTGCAAAGATGAAAATACTTGGAATAAATAGCAGTCCCCGTGGCAAGAACAGTCGGACACTTAAACTAGTAAATGCCGTCCTCGACGGTGCGAAGGAGCGCGGGGCAGAAACCGAACTTGTTGATATCGGTGCATTGGACATACAATATTGTATAGGATGTCAAGTTTGTTACGCTGAAGGCGAGTGCATTCAAGAGGATGACCTCAGTGAATTGTGGGCAAAAATGATGCGCGCCGACGGGATCGTTCTTGGCTCACCGGTGTACATTAATGGCGTCACCGCACAACTCAAGACGGTGATCGACCGCCTTGCGGACGCAATCCACTGCCAGATGCTCGTGGGAAAATATGGTTGCGCGGTGACCACGGCAGGGGGTTCGGGCATCAGCGAAGTGCTTCGTTATATGAATTATTTCCTCAACGAGTTGGGCGTAGTGACGGTGGGTGAGGTTGGCGTTGCCGTTAGCAGCAATCCTGCGGCGCTTGATACAGCGATTACCGAAGCGCGCAATCTTGGGCAGACTCTTTGGGATGCAATAGAGAGAAAGCGTCACTACGATGATCAGGAAAGCTCAATTGCCGAGAGAGGTGCGTTTTTCAGGGAACTAGTAAAAGCAAATAAGGAGGCGTGGAGCCATCAATACGATTATTGGATGGAGAAAGGTTGGATGTGACTGCCCAGTCCCAGTTGGGCTATGCTCGCGGCCGAAACTGGCGCGTTCATGACCTTGATTTCCAGAAAAAGTTTAAATTCTTAGCGGAGAAATACGAAATTCCAAAAAAAGGTTGACCATGACGAAAAAAGCGGAATTGTACTCGAGGAGAAGGGAGATGTACCAGCTGTACATCGCTAAGCTAAACATGTCTGACATCCTCGAGAAACTTTCTGGGAAGTATCGTGTGTCCAAACGGGCTCTGTACGTAGACTGGCAGAAGCGCACCGAATGGGTATACGACGTCTTTGACCTTGAGCCAGCTCACTCCACGTAACCATTCAGACATCGCCGTAGCGTGGTGTGCGGTCTGTTAACAATTACTTTAGTTACCTAATGCCGTTCACGAGGCTTTAATCGCAGTTTATTGCGACTGCTGTTACGCCTCGAAAGGGCTTCTCAAGTTTTTTGGTCGTCTTGCTGGTTGCTTATTTTAATTTTCCGGCCTCTAGTCTTGCCGAAGAATAAGTGGGAGTAGTTCGTGACCGATATTACACGACTGTCGCACGAAGCTTTCACTCTGCAAAAGCGGTTGCACTTCAGTAGACGTAAGTGGGATTGATAAATCTGCGCTTGAAATTTAGGGAATCGAGCTAAGGCGCGCCACGCTATTCCGTTGCGTCAATGGGAAAACAGTTATTATTAGCTACAGGAGATTGGTATGTGATAATTTGTCAGGACTTAACGTTATGAGATGGCAACGAATTCTACCTATTTTGTGCGTTCTGCTACTCTTCTCGCTTGCTACGGCGGGATGTACCGTCAGCTTGAACCCGTCCAATGTGCAAGTGAACCCCTCCCAGTCGCCGTTGGGAATTAACTCCACCGGAACGAGCAACGGCACTGCGCATATGCTCGCAGTGGAGCAAGTTGACAACAATAGTAGCTATACGGGCGCCGTGTCTGACGTAATTGTCTATGCGCAACCCGGGGCCGGTCACATCTTCGTCGAAACCGCGCCGCTGACAGGTGTTGATTTTCAGGAGACAGCGCGAAATGTTATTAAAGTTGCAGCACAACTAGCTCATATTAATTCAAATCAACGAGATTTCGAATTCGTTCTGCATGTTCCAAAAGGGGTAGATGCAGTCGATGGGCCGAGCGCAGGGCTTCCTATGGCGATAGCAGCATATTCGGCCCTAACGAAGAAGGAAACCAATTCCTCTGTATACGCGACGGGAGCAATTGATAGCAACGGAACGGTAAGCAGTGTTAGCGGTGTATATCCAAAAGCACAGGCAGCAGCAAAAGCCGGGGCTCGCGTAATCATTGTTCCCAGCGGTGAGACTGTAGTAAGCATTACTTCTCCACTCGCCACAAACGTTGTTGGGGGCGTTAACTTACAAGCTCAGCTACAAAAAGAGGGCTATAACGTTACAGTCGTTGGCGTTAAGAGAATAGAAGATGCATTGCCTTATTATTTCAGTTGAAGCAGTTCAAGAACCACTCCTAAATTGTTTAGATGTGCCATGAATAAATTCTCTAAAAGCGATTAGGTTAAGAGCGACATCGCGTGGTTAAAAAAAGTAGTTTATTGTCCGAAAAAAAGGAAGAGGGGGAGGATAAGACCCATACACAAAAGATGCCCAGCGTCAAACCTGAGACTTTTCGAAACGAAAGGCGAGTTTTTTTTGCACGTTTACTGAGGGTAAAGATGACGGAAGCTAGACTGGGAGTGGCTTGCGTTACTCAGCATTTTGCTCATTGTAGGGGTTAAAGCCCACTTCCCAGTGCGTATGCTAGCGCGAGTAAGGATAGGCGTCAAACTCTATTCTTTTGTTGGCCACTATATACTGCATTTAGTCAAAAATTTGCTGAACTGAGTGATTTGCCAACTTTTCTACTTAGGGTTTGTCAGATCTTGTGGCAATTCCTGTTAAAAGAGGTATACGTTATGTCATGGCGATTTGTGGACTCGAATTTTCAAGTCTGCTTCGACGTCAGCGGTGCTTCCAGCGACTTCTCAAGCAAGTGACTTTTGTGCGCAAAGTCGCGGCGAACACTCGCCACTGAGCGCGCAAGTCCAGTGCTAGCAGTGCAACTGCAATTACCACGGGCTTGCCTATGAAATGCTAGTCGGAGATTAGCTCCTGTTAGCTAAACGGCTGATGAGGGCCACACTCGCAAATCGGAAATTCTTTTTTGGAGCCGCTTAGTTAGAGGTGAAGGCCCTCAGCTACACGGGCGCCAAGTTCGCGATCTGCGTTAGTGAAATTATCTACCATGCGTTCTTGTATCGACTTGTCGGCATTCGCTATTGAGTCTACAATGTTGTCGATCAGGTGGTCTTGGTCGATTGAGTCGAGTGACCGGAACTTAGCACCCGCCTGAGCAAAGTTATTTGTGAGGCTAATCTTTCGTCGAGTGATTTCCCCGTCGACTCGATAGACGGACGTTGGACCGGAAGGCGCTTCGTTTGGCATACCTCCGCCTAAGCTGTTAGGTTCGAAGTTGACTACTCCTCTGAACGACCCCGACTGCATAAAGCCGTCACGTTGGTTGTTGTTGACCGGCACGTGTGGTCGGTTGATGGCGAGCTGCAAGTAGTTAGGCCCCAGCCGATGTCGCTGCGTATCTGCATAAGAGAAGATGCGGCCTTGCAGGAGCTTGTCGGCAGACGGTTCGATACCCGGAACGAAGGCACCTGGAGAGAACGCGGCCTGCTCCGTTTCAGCGAAGTAGTTCTCCGGGTTGCGATTCAGCACCATCTTGCCAACCGGCATCAGTGGAAATTTGTCCTCGGGCCACGTCTTGGTAGCGTCGAGGGGATCGAAGTCCTGTTCAAGCTCTTTCGCCATATCCATCATCTGAACGTTGAGTTCATACTCTACTGCCCCGCCGCTAGCGATCGTATCCCAAAGATCTCGGGTGAGGTAATCCGGGTCGGTCCCCGCCAATTTCGTAGCTTCATTACGGTCGAAGGAATGGACGCCCAGCTTCGGTTTCCAGTGGTACTTAACGTAGCAAGCTTCCCCCGCCACGTTTACCCACTTGTAGGTGTTGACGCCAAATCCTTCCATCATCCGGTAGCTCTTAGGGGTCCCACGGTCTGAAAACAACCAGACGATCATGTGGGTCGATTCAGGCGTCAAGGAGATAAAATCCCAAAAACGGCTGTTTGCTGAGGAGCTCGTCGGAATGTTGGAATCTGGTGAGGGCTTGAAGGAGTGCACCATATCAGGAAACTTTAGAGCATCGCGAATGAAGAAGACGGGCAGGTTGTTTCCCACGAGGTCGTAGTTTCCCTCTTCAGTGTAGAACTTGACCGCAAAGCCTCGCGGGTCGCGTGCCGTATCGGCGGAGCCTCGGGCGCCGACGACCAGTGAAAAACGAACAAAGACAGGCGTTTGCTTTTCTGGCTCTTGGAGGAACTTTGCACAGGTATACGGGGCCATGCTCTTGTACACTTGGAAGTAACCGTGAGCGCCGGCACCCTTCGCGTGCACGACACGCTCCGCGATGCGCTCACGGTCGAAATGCGCGAGCTTTTCAATCAGATGCACGTCCTGCAGCAGGACTGGTCCACGCTCACCGACGGTTAGTGAACTCTGGTTATCGGTGACCGGAACACCCTGATTTGTGGTGAGGTGTTCGTCGTTCATAAGATTAGGTGTGAGTTGAAAGTCTAAAAACCTTTGCAGGAACGGCATACCGCCTACCTTAGCAGGGTGGTTATATGGTGCGATTGCGCTTGTTAGTTGTGCTAGGGTGGCGTCATAGGCGGGCTGCTTTAGTGCGCATCCTAGTCAGTCTATCTCGGCGGCAGTGAGCGACCATTCGCTCGACAGAATACGTTTATCGCCTTATCCCGCGGAGCACGGGATACACACCAGTTTTCCGTTTTCAAGTCGTACTCTATGCTCAGAAACTAACTCTCCGCACTTCTGACACGCAACTGACCGAAATACGTGTGCCTTTTTTGGAACATCGGTGATTTCGATGTGCTTGACGTTAAACAGATCCTCCTCAGGCATATTCATGAGTTTTTCGGCGATTATGTCTGCACGTTTCCTGAAGTCTTGCTGCTCAAGTGAAGTGGCAGAACCAGAAGTCACCTTTCTGCGCAGCCGACTCCACGTTGGATCCATGTGCTCGAGATTAACTGAACTATTCAAAGAGATTCGCAGCGCGTCTTCTGCCTCCCTGTTAATGAACGTATACACGTGCTTTCCATAGTCTTTAAAAATAAGATTGCCTTTCCCGAACGTGCAACCTGTTACAACCTGTATAGCGTCGACGCTGCAGCTGTCATTTTCGACGATAGCTATCAGCGCCTCATCGACTGACCTTTTAGACGAAAATTCTCGCACTGCTATCTGTGCGGCACGATATCCGATAATTGTTCCAGGGCAAATATGCCCGTGGAATTCAGTAACTGCTTGAAATGGGATCTCCTTCGCGGTTATCATTCGACCACCTAGCACGTAATTGAATGTCGTCGTTTAATCACCAATTATCCTTAATAAACCTGTTCCAGATACCCTCTCAGGCGGCGTTTAGAGGGCAAGCGCTTTAGCAACAGTGGCCTATCAAACACTTTCAAGCCTAAACAGCGCGATAACGGATCAAAGTGATTAAATACGGGGGAGCGAGTAAAATCATAACGAGATCTCGTTCAAATAATTTGTATGAAAAATGCCTCAGAGCACTATAGGAGCTGTTCATGTTCGATAGTTGTCCAGGGACTTCGCGCTTACGTACGCCGACTCTTACAATCAAGAAATGTCCGAGATGCAACGAGGATATTGAGATTTTTTCATCAGATGTCAAGGTAAAATGCAGCAAGTGTGGCCTTGAGGTTTTTAATGATATGAACCTGTGCGTTCATTGGTGCGCTTATGCCAAAGAGTGCGTCGGTCCAGAACTCTACGAGCAGTTGAAAAAGGACGATACTGAACACTCAGAGCCACCGTAACCTTTAAGCTGCAGAAAGAGTAGGTCGCTCCCGTTTTTCACGGGTGAAACCTTATATCCGCGCGAAAGTAACGTTTGTTGGCAGCTAGATATCGAGATGACGAACGACTAGTGGTGATGAGCGGTGGATAAACTGCACAGCGATGGATCAACCGATCTCTTCGAAATAGTGCCTGACTTTCTCGGCGTTTTTTCTGACGCAGCGTTGCTTATGGACGCTGACGGCATGATTCTCGCCGTTAATGACGCAGCTGAGAAGCGATTTAGCACCGGTGTAACCACGCTTGTCGGCACCTGCGCTTTCGATGCCACTCCCGCTGACGTAGCAGAGATACAAAGAAAGTGGATGAACGAAGTGATTTCGTCACGAGCGCCAATACACGGTGAGGCGCTTCACGAAGGTCGGCGTTTTCGAGTGTCCCTTTATCCTGTAACCATAAGGAACGGCTCTGTAACGAGTGTGCTCATGTTTGAGCACGATGTGACGCAGGAACGCGAAGTTATCGATGAAAAACTGCGCCTCGCAATGCTTGACGCAGCGAATGATGCAATCATCATCTTTGATCTCGATGGGCATATCATTTATTGGAACAAGGGAGCGGAACGGCAGTACGGATGGAAGCAAGATGACGTGCGAGGCAAACTGATTCATTCGTTACTTAAGACCGTATTTCCATCTCCTTTTGAGGAGATCACCGACCGCCTCTTTCGTACAGGGCGATGGGAGGGGGAGCTGGGACAAACTACACGCGCCGGCGTCGGGATAACGGTCATGAGCCATTGGGCTTTGCAGTACGGTGCGCGGAATGTTCCGGACGTAATTCTCGAGACGACAAGAGACATCACCTATCGGAAGCAAGCCGAAGAGCAACTCCGTGCTGCCTCTCTCTACGCAAGAAGCCTTATCGAAGTGAGTCTCGACCCCCTCGTCACTATCAATGCCGCGGGAAAAATCACCGACGCCAACAAGGCTACGGAAGAGGTGACTGGCTACGCTCGTAACAAACTGATCGGCAGGGACTTCAGCGACTACTTTACAGAACCAGAAGTGGCACGCAGAGGGTACCAACAGGTGTTCGCTGACGGTTTTGTCAAGGACTACCCGTTGGCCATTCAAAACAAGTCTGGGGGCGTTACTGACGTAATGTACAACGCCACGGTATACCGCAATGAAGTTGGCGAGGTTCAAGGAGTGTTTGCTGCAGCGAGAGATGTTACCGAACTGAAGCGTGCAGAGGGGGAATTACAGCGTTACTCTGGGCATCTCGAAGCACTTGTCGACGAGCGGACTGCCCGGCTCAAGGAGAGCGAGCAGCAGTACCGTACGCTCGTCGAAACTGCAAATAACATAATCTTTACAACCAACACCGAAGGCAGTCTTACCTTCGTTAACGACTATGGAGCCAGCTTCTTTGGCTACACGCCCGACGAACTTATCGGGCAAGACATTATGATCATCGTTCCGGAGGTGGAGAGCACCGGAAGACCGCTCAAGCCCCTTGTCAACAGCATCCTAGCTGCCCCTGCTGAGTACCATATCAATCTCAACGAGAACGTCACGAAAGACGGACGGCGCGTGTGGATCCAGTGGGCTAATGAGAGTCTCATCGACAGAGATGGGCGGCACGTCGGGCACTTAGCTATCGGCGTCGACTTTACCGATCTTAAAAAGACGGAAGAGGCGCTGAAAAATGCCGAGCGCTTAGCAGGTATCGGCGAGACTGCCGCGATGGTAGGTCACGATCTCAGAAATCCGTTGCAGGTCCTTCAATACGTCGTAGACCTGCAACGTCTCCGCATTGAGCGGATCCCTCCCGAGCAACGCGGTCCTGACGATTGGGAAAGAGAATCTGAGCTTTTTGAAAAAATAAGCGAGCAGGTCTTCTACATGAACAAGATCGTCGGCGATCTCCAAGACTTTGCACGTCCGATCGTCCCTGAGAAAGAAGAGGTCGATATTAAGGGGTTAATCGAAGACGTTGTCAGTTCACTGCCACCTGCAGGCGGAGTTCGCATTGAGGTGCAGATTCCAAATCTGCAAGTGATGGCAGATCCGCATTTTCTTTATCGTGTATTTGCCAATCTCATACTCAACGCCATGCAGGCGATGCCCGGCGGTGGGAAGCTCAACGTTAGTGCGTTTTCGGATGGCGCAATTGCAGTATGTGTAAGCGATACGGGAACTGGAATCCAAGAGGACTTCAAAGAAAAGCTTTTCAAGCCACTTTTTACGGGAAAGGCCAAAGGGACGGGACTCGGGCTCGCAGTAGTAAAACGGATCGTTGAAGCACACAATGGGGAAATTATTGTTGAGAGTGAGGTGGGAAAAGGATCGACGTTCACGGTGAAGCTCCCGATCGTTGAGAAATAATTAAAACGCAAGTGCATCCGAATGCGGAAGGTGCATTTTCTAAAACAGTTGCAGCCCTTATGCCTCTTTTTCCTTGGTTTAAGCTGTTTTAAGCGAAATCTAATTGTGTAAGATTTTTATGCATAAAAGAGAAATTACGTCAAAGTAGGGCAACTCTTGATAAAGACATGCGTCCGATTCGAGAACGTATGAAAGGTCGTTAGCCACTTACACAATTCAGAGCAACGTAAAAAGGAAGGTAGATATGCAAGAGGCGGATGAAAAAAATCATCGAGATTATTTTTTCTGTCAGTTAGCAGCACGCTTAAATCTTGAAGAAGGTCAAAGCGATAACGATGGCTGGGTAGCCGTTCCACAAGCAGCGCTAAAAACAGGTTACAATGAAGATGAGATACAACGCTGTCTTGATCGCCTTGTCGAGGACGAGTGGATCGAAGTCAAAGACTCAACTTACTTTATCCCGAATAGAGCCCGGTTGACTTTGGCCGGTAAAGCACGCGCACAAGTAATCTGTAAGACGCATCATTAGAACAGCGATAATTGCAGTTCTTTGTCTTGGCTGATTTGAGTCCGATAGACTTTTTTAATATTTAGGTCAGATTCTAAAGCGATGAAGGACATACAAAGCGAGGGAAACCTTAGCGATATAGGGCCACTGAATTTACCGACAAAGGACGCTATTGAAAAAAGACGCAGTATACGGAAATTTAAGCGGAAACCCGTGCCAGATGAGCAAATAATGGCACTGATCGAAGCAGCGAGACTAGCACCATCAGCTTCAAATACACAACCATGGCGGTTTAAGATTGTTTCAGACGACGACACAAAGGCGAAACTGGCTGAAGCTGCCTATCACCAATCATTTGTTGCGCAGGCTCCCGTCGTGTTAGTTTGTTGTGCAGACCTGCAAGGCTATTTTGAAGGAATCAAGGCTAGAAGTCAGGAATTTGGAAAGGAGGGGGCGCTTGAGGAGACAATGTTGCGCGTTCTTCGTGGACGAGCCGAACAACTTAAA
>Ga0209429_10000150_pt1 | contig 50095 bp, 49 predicted proteins | sample BarGraNGADG00212_3_FD_184493 | JGI IMG/M metagenome (GOLD analysis project Ga0209429, IMG submission 184493) | Arctic peat soil microbial communities from Barrow, Alaska - Barrow Graham LP Ref core NGADG0004-212 (SPAdes) (version 2) | ecosystem: Environmental > Terrestrial > Soil > Wetlands >... | reverse complement strand
TGGTGGGCCGTACAGGAATCGAACCTGTGACCTTGGGATTAAGAGTCCCCTGCTCTACCTGCTGAGCTAACGGCCCGTGTCGCATTGAAAAACAAACCGGAGTTTAACACTGTCTATTATGCATGACAATTGGAACGAACGGGTGGGGGAGTCGTTTGGGCAGGCGCGCGAAGGTGGTCGCAATGCTGTCGCGACGGCGGCTGAGACGGGCCGTGCGCCCGCTGACGCGACCGGGCCCTGTGGTACAATATTTGCGGGTCGAAAGTCGAGCGAGAGTGGCGGAATTGGTAGACGCGCGGGGCTTAGGACCCCGTGGTTTTTTTGAAACCGTGGGGGTTCGAGTCCCCCCTCTCGCACCAGCCCGACCCGAGCTCGAAAAAGCCAGAGTCCAAAGAGCAAAGCACACCGCGTGTGTGCGATTGTTTTCCTTAGGGGAATTGAACAAGCGCTGAAGCCGGCGCGAACAGCGACAGGAGGAGAGTCACCTGAAGACCGAAGTCACCAAGGGAGAAGGGCACGAGGTAACCCTCAAGGTAGAGGCGGGCCCCGAAGACCTCACAGAGATACTCGAACAGACTTACAAGGACCTCGGAAAGAAGCTGAAGATCCCCGGGTTCCGCAAGGGAAAGGTCCCGAAGCAGGTGATCGACAGCCACGTGGGGCCGGAGTACGTCATGAGCGAGGCTGTCAAGAGCGGGCTTCCGACGCTGTACGTGCTCGGTGTCATAGACGCGGGCATCGACCCGGTCTCCGACCCGAAAATAGACCTGCTGGAGGCCGGCGAGGAAGGCAGGGTCGTCTTCGAGGCAACGGTCGACGTGAAGCCGGAGGTCGAGGTCAAGGATTACATGGGCCTCGAGCTCAAGGCTCCTGACAACGAGGTCACTGACGAAGACGTGAAGGAAGCGCTTGATGAGGCACGCGACCGCTTTGCGACTCTCGAGGTCGTGGAGGCGCGCCCGGCCGTGAAGGGCGACTTCGTGATGTTCGACTACAAGGTCTTCACCGACGGCCTGCCCCTGGAGGGCAAGGCGGGCTCGGACAGGATGACCGAGATAGGCGCCTCCGATTTCCTCCCCGGCTTCGACGAGCAGTTGGAGGGCGCTAGAAAAGGCGACATCCTGGACGTCGTCATCACCTTCCCGCCCGACTACGGTGAGCAGACGCTGGCGGGCAAACCTGCGACCTTCCGTACGATAGTCAAAGAGATAAAGAAAAAGGTGCTGCCGGCCCTGGACGACAGCCTCGCCAAAGAGGTCAGCCACTTCGAGACGCTGGAGGAGTTCAAGGAAGACTTGAGGACGCGCATCTCCCGGATAAAGGAGATGATGGGCCAGCGTCAGCTCCGGGAGGAAGCTGTGCAGGCTCTCATCGACCAGACATACGTCGACATGCCCGATTCCATGGTCGAGCACCAGGTCCAGCACGAGATAGAGGATATGTCGGAGGAGCTCTCGGGCAGGGGGATCGCACTGGACGATTACCTCGAGGCGCTGAAGGGAACGAGATACCAGTTAGAGAAAGCTATCAGGGACAAAGTGGTCGACGGCCTCAAAGCGGAGCTGGTCCTGGACGCGGTCGCAAACGCCGAGGACGTGAAGGTCTCCGACGAGGAGGCCGAAGACTACATCAGGGAGCAGGCGTTACAGGCAGGTGGAGATCCGGAGAAAGTCATCGAGGATGCCCGCCTGCATGACAGGATACTGGCGGTAAAGGCCAACCTCAGACTCTCCAAGGCAGTCGACCTGCTGGTTGAGAACGCGGTCCTCACGGGCGGCAAGCCTCAGGCAAAGCCGGACGAGGCCGCGGAGGTCGCAGAAGCGCCTGCTGAGGGTGGCGGAGCGTCAGCAGGGGAAGCCACGGAGGAAGCGAAGGTTTCAATCGCCGAGACGGTAGCGGAGGAACCCGCTTCCGAGGAGGTCCCGCCGACAGAGGCCGGGGAAGAAGCCGCACAGGCGGACGAAGAGAGGGGTGCCGCGGGCACCGGGGAGGAGCCAGAGGAATCATGAAGGAAATCAAGTCGCAACTTGTGCCTATAGTCGTCGAGCAGACGCCGCGGGGCGAGCGGCAGTACGACATCTTCTCGCGCCTGCTGAAGGAGAGGATCCTCTTCATCGGGATGGAGATAGAGGACCACTTCGCCAACCTCATCATGGCGCAGCTCCTGTTCCTCGAGAGCGAGAGCCCGGAGAAGGACATCAATATCTACATCAACTCGCCGGGTGGCGTCGTCACGAGCACGCTGGCGATATACGACACCATGCAGTACCTGAGGTGCGATATCTCAACATGGTGCATCGGACAGGCGGCGAGCGGCGCCGCGGTCCTGCTGGCGGCCGGGACGAAGGGCAAGCGCTTCGCGACGCCTCACTCGCGGATACTGCTCCACCAGCCCAGCGGTGGCACCCAGGGGCAGGCAATCGACATCGACCTCCACGCGAAGGAGATCCTGCGCACTCGCGATATGCTGGACACGATCCTCTCTCACCACACAGGCCAGCCTGTCGAAAAGATCCATGATGACACCGACCGTGACTTCATCATGATCCCGCCGCAGGCTGTGGAGTACGGTATCATCGACAAGGTCATGGAGCGCCGGGTCGGCAACGACACCTAGACGCCGACACCGCCAGCAGCGGAGGTAAGACGTGGCTAAGTTCTCAGACGGCAGCGATCTCCTGAAGTGCTCGTTCTGTGGAAAGACGCAGAGGCACGTCAAGAAGCTCATCGCGGGGCCGGGCGTGTACATCTGCGACGAGTGCATAGAGTTGTGTAACGAGATAATCGCCGAGGAGCTCACCGAGAGCCCCGAGATACAGCTCTGTAACCTCCCCAAGCCCAAAGAGATCTATTCGTTCCTCGACGAGTACGTGATCGGGCAGGAGCGCGCCAAGACCGTGCTCTCCGTGGCGGTCTACAACCACTACAAGCGCATCCAGGTCGGTGCGAGTTCCACCGACGAGGTCGAGCTCCAGAAGAGCAACATCATGCTGGTGGGCCCCACCGGCTGCGGTAAGACGCTTCTCGCCCAGACGCTGGCCCGCCTGTTGAACGTCCCGTTCGCGATCGCCGATGCGACCAGCCTGACAGAGGCGGGCTACGTCGGTGAGGACGTCGAGAACATCCTTCTGAAACTGATCCAGGCCGCGGACCTCGACGTGAAGAAGGCCGAGAGCGGCATCATCTACATCGACGAGATCGACAAGATAGCACGCAAGAGCGAGAGCCCGAGCATCACCAGGGACGTCTCCGGTGAAGGCGTGCAGCAGGCGCTGCTGAAGATACTGGAGGGCACCGTGGCGAGCGTCCCGCCCCAGGGCGGCCGCAAGCACCCGCACCAGGAGTTCCTCCAGATAGACACCACGAACATCCTGTTCATCTGCGGCGGGGCGTTCTCGGGCGTCGAGGACATCATCGAGGACCGCATAGGCAAGAAGGGCCTTGGTTTCGGCGCCGAGGTGAAGTCGAAGGACGAGATCGACCTCGGCAGCATCCTCGCGAACGTGATGCCGGAAGACCTGCTGAAGTTCGGCCTCATCCCCGAGTTCGTCGGCAGGCTGCCGGTGGTGACCACCCTCCATACGCTCACCCAGGAGCACCTGATGGACATCCTGGTGAAGCCGAAGAACGCGCTCGTGAAACAGTACCGGAAATTCTTCGAGTTCGACGGCGTCGAGCTGATCTTCACGGACGGCGCCCTCGAGCAGATTGCCGAGAAAGCCCTTGAGCGCTCGACCGGAGCCCGTGGCTTGCGCGCCATCATGGAGGAGTCGCTGTTGGGAACCATGTTCGACCTGCCCTCGAGGTCGGACATTGTGAAGTGCGTGGTGACCCGCGAGGTGGTGGCCGAGAACTTCAAGCCGACGCTGCTGACCTCAAGGGCGGACCCCAAGGTCCAGAAGGAAGAGTCAGAGGAAGAAGAAACCGCTTAACGGCGGTCGTTCTCCTCTCTCTTGCCAAACCGCAATACATTTCCGCGCGCGAAGAATAAGTGTAACGAAAAGTGGAAAAACGAACGACGTCATTTCTTACTGGTGAACTTTCCGGCGTAGTCCGCGAGCTTGACCACAGGTGAAGTAGTGACCTCTCCGACCGCCTCCGCGATGAAGGCCCACCGGCCGCCTATCTCATCGATAGTCGCCGTAAGCTTCTGCCCCCTGTCCGCGAACTCGGTGCCCTTGGATTGGATGCGCGCCGCCTGCGCCGAGAGGTTGTCGAAGTAGGGCTTGACGTCTCCGTACGAGCGCTTTGCTCCGCGGTAGGTCCGCGACGCGGCCGTGCCGATCGCGAAGATCACGACAAAGATCAAAGCGACGGGCAGACAGCAAACCAGGATAATCGTCAACGTCATCTCAAGCCCTCCAGTTGTGGGTCGCTCAAGATTCTAACACAACGGCGGAGCCTCCACCGCTGCAAGACCTGACCAACGACTTAATGTAGAATCTGAACAAGTTTGCACGATCGGTGGTGATACGTTTGCCCGACAACGACAAGGATTTCGAGCTGCCTTCCCGGTACGACCCGACCGCGGTTGAGGCCCGCTGGTACTCGCTGTGGGAGGAGCGCGGTTACTTCCATGCCGACGAGGAATCGGACCGTGAGCCGTTCTCCCAGGTCATCCCGCCGCCGAACGTCACCGGCGTCCTGCACATGGGGCACGCGCTGAACAACACTCTTCAGGACATCATCGCGCGGCGGAAGCGGATGCTCGGTTACGAGGTCCTGTGGATGCCCGGCACCGACCACGCCGGCATCGCGACGCAGAACGTCGTCGAGAGGCGCATCGAGCAGGAGGGCACCGACCGCCACGAGATGGGTCGCGAGAAGTTCGTAGAGCGCGTGTGGGAGTGGAAGGAGCAGTACGGCGGCACCATCGTGAGCCAGCTCAAGCGGCTCGGCTGCTCCTGCGACTGGGAGCGCCTGCGGTTCACGATGGACGAAGGGTGCTCGCTCGCCGTGCGCACCGAGTTCAAGGCGCTCTACGACGAAGGGCTCATCTACCGCGGCAAGTACATCATCAACTGGTGCGTGCGGTGCCACACTGCCCTGTCGGACATCGAGGTGGAGCACGAGGACAAGAGCGGCCGCCTCTGGCACGTGCGATACCCGCTCGCGGATGGCACGGGCGAAGTGGTGGTGGCGACTACACGCCCCGAGACGATGCTCGGCGATACCGCGGTGGCCGTGTATCCCGCGGACGAGAGGTATGCCGACGTCGTCGGCAAGACCCTCATCCTGCCACTGATCGGCCGGCGCATCCCGGTCATCACAGACAAGTTCGTCGACCCCGAGTTCGGGACCGGCGCGGTCAAGGTAACCCCTGCCCACGACCCGAACGACTACGAGATAGGCATGAGGCACGAACTGGAGCAGGTGAACATCCTCAACCCGGATGGGACCATCAACGAGAACGGCGGACCGTATGCGGGCATGGACCGCTACGAGGCCCGAGATGCCGTGGTCCGCGACCTCGAAAAAGAAGGCCTGCTGGTCAAGGTAGAGGAGCACCTGCACGCGGTCGGGCACTGCTACCGGTGCGGTACGGAAGTCGAGCCTTACCTCTCCACCCAGTGGTTCGTGAAGATGAAACCTCTTGCGGAGCCGGGGATCGAAGCGGTGCGCGAGGGGCGCATCAGGTTCACCCCCGAGCGCTGGGCCAAGATCTATTTCGACTGGATGGAGAACATCCGCGACTGGTGCATCTCGAGGCAGTTGTGGTGGGGCCACAGGATCCCGGTGTGGTACTGCGACGATTGCGGCGAACAGATAGTCGAGATCGAGGAGCCGAAGGTGTGCCCCTGCGGGTCGTCCAACCTGCGCCAGGACGAGGACGTACTGGACACCTGGTTCTCGTCAGGGCTGTGGCCTTTCTCGACCATGGGATGGCCGGAGAAGACCAGGACTCTGGACGTCTTCTACCCCACATCGGTCCTTACCACCGCGCACGACATCATCTTCTTCTGGGTCGCGAGGATGGTGATGCTCGGGTTGCGCTTCATGGGAGACGTCCCGTTCCGCGATGTTTTCGTCACAGCGCTGGTGCGCGATTTCGAGGGCAAGAAGATGTCCAAGTCGAGCGGAAATGTCATCGACCCGATCGACGTGATCGACGTGTACGGCACCGACGCCCTCCGGTTCACGCTGGGATCGATAGCCGTGCCGGGGCGCGACATCAATCTCGCGGAGGAGCGCATCGAGCACAACCGCAACTTCGTGAGCAAGATCTGGAACGCCTCGCGGCTGGTGATAATGAACCTGGCGGACTATGAAGTCACCGACGCGATGCCGGACAACCTGGAGCTTTCGGACCGCTGGATAATGAGCAGGCTCTCCGGGCTCATCGAGCACGTGGACGCCGGCATGGACGCCTATAACTTCAGCGTCGCAGGCAAGGCGCTGCACCAGTTCTTCTGGGGCGACTTCTGCGACTGGTACCTCGAGCTGGTGAAGCCGAGGCTCTATCGCGGGACGCCTGAGGAGAAGCGCGCGGCGCAGTTCGTGGCGCACCGCGTCCTGGAGTGCTCCATGCGGCTGCTGCATCCCTACATGCCCTTCGTGACCGAGGAACTCTGGCAGAAGCTTCCCGGCACCGACGAGTCCATCATGGTCGCACCGTGGCCCGATGCGCTCGAGTTCCCGCTGGACGACGAAGCAGAGCGCGAGATGGAGATGCTGCAATCGGTGATCGCCGGGATCAGGTCGGCCCGCTCCGAGCATGGCATACCGCCGAACGGCAAGGTGGACGCGGTGCTCGTGTGCGAGAGCGAAGAGTTGCTGGGCATCCTTGAGCGGCAGCTCGGTTACCTGGTCTCGCTCGCCGGGCTGACCGGCGTCGAGTTCGCGCTCCAGACACCGGGCGAAGGTTTCGGGATGCGCGTGGTGGTGGAGGGCGCGGAGGCGTACCTGTCCTGGGAGAGCGGGGTCGACACCGGCGAGGAGATCGACAGGCTGGCCCGGCGACTGGCCAAGGTCGAAGCCGACCTGGTGCGGGTGACCGCCAAGCTCGCAAGCGTTGGCTTCATCTCCAAGGCGCCGGCTCCAATCGTCGAGAAAGAGCGCGAGAAGGAGCGCGAGCTCTCCGAGACGCGCGACAAGCTCACGGAGCAGATACAGGCCCTCAAGCGTGTAATATAGGGGTCAAACCCTTTTATTACACGGACGAGTGACAGTCACTGCAAACAGCGTGTAATAAATAGGTTTGACCCCTATATTACAGGGAGACGAGTTGAAGTACTCCGAGGCGGTAGATTACCTGGACGGCAAGGTCGTGCTGGGCGTCAAGCCCTCGCTCGACCGCATCGCCGCCGCCTGCCGGCTCATGGGAGACCCCCAGAACGAGTTCGATTCCATCCAGATAACCGGGACCAATGGCAAGACCTCCGTATCCCACATGATCGCCGGCATCCTCCGCGCGTGCGGCTTCAGGGCCGGCCTGTTCACCTCCCCGCACCTGGAGACCGTGCGCGAGCGCATTTCTATCAGCGGAAAGCTCATCACGGTCAACCAGTTCGCGGAGACCCTTACGGATATACAGCCGGCGATAGAGAAGGCCGAGAGCGAGCTCTCCGAAAAGCTCACCTACTTCGAGCTGGTGACCGCCATGGCATATCACTTCTTTCGCCGGGAGCGCATCGACGTCGCAGTCCTGGAGGTGGGCATGGGGGGGCGCTGGGACTCGACCAACGTGGTGGACTCAGAGGTCGCCGTCATAACCAACGTCGGGCTCGACCACGTCAACGAGCTGGGGCGCACCCGCGAGAAGATAGCGGTCGAGAAAGCGGGCATCATAAACGAGGGGGCCGTGGTCATCACCGCCGAGAGCACGAGAGAGATCCTCATGATCCTCGCGGAGCGGTGCCAGGAAGTCGGCGCGGAGCTCAAGGTGTTCGGCCGCGACTTCCGCCTGGACTTCCACGTTCCTTACCGGGTCGCCGGAGAGCCGCCGGCACAATACCTGTCTATCCGGGGCCTGGAAGCCCACGATTTCAAGGACATCAAGCTCCCGCTGCTCGGCAAGCACCAGGCGGTAAACGCCTCCTGCGCCGTCGCGGCGTGCCAGGCTTACACCGAACCCCGCTCCAGGACGGACCCCGAGGCCTATCGCAAGGCCCTCGAGGCCAGCACCATACCGGGCAGGCTGGACATCCTCTCGGAGCACCCGCTGATCGTGGCGGACGGCGCGCACAACGTCCTGGGGGTGGACCGGCTCGCCGCCGCGCTCACCAGCGAGTTCGACTTCGAGCGCCTGGTCATAGTAGTCTCCATCCTCGAGGACAAGGACGCGCGCGGCATGTTGAAGGTCCTCGGGGCGATCGCCGACGAGCTCATCGTGACAGAGAACCGCAGCGCGCGCTCCATCAGCGCACAGAAGCTCGCCGACTTCTGCAGGATGGACCGGATCGAGCACCGGTTGGAGCCCGATTTCGCCCGGGCCCTGGCGCTGGGCAGGAAGCTCGCGGGCAGGGATGGAATGGTTTGTGTGACGGGTTCGCTGTTCACGGTCTCTGAAGCGCGCATATTCTTCAGGCACCAGAAGGCGAGTCGCGAGATGAGGCAGGACAGGTAAGGAGGACGCATGGACGACAGTGAGAAAACCCTTCTCATCATCAAGCCGGATGGCGTGCGGCGGGGGCTGGTTGGTGAGATCCTGGCGCGCGTGGAGCGCAAGGGATACAGGCTCGAGAACATGACCGAGATGACCATTTCGAGGGAGCTGGCCTCGAAGCACTACGCCGAACACAAGGGCAAGCCGTTCTACGACGACCTCATCGACTACATCACCGGCGGCCCATCGGTGGTGGCCATCGTGCATGGCGAGAACACCATCGAGAACCTCAGGATGATAATGGGCGCGACCGACCCGCTCGACGCGACCCCGGGCTCCATACGTGGCGCCTATGCTACCAGCGTGACGCACAACCTGGTGCACGGCTCCGATTCGCCTGAGAGCGCCGAGCGTGAAATAGGCCTCTTCTTCGGGGATTCGCGCACTTGTTAACTACTGTTATTATTGTCAAGTTGTGTTAAACTCTCAAAGTGACTTTGGCTGCTTTTTGTGCATAATTGGTTACTTGAGCCAGAAGTAGCCGCACGAAGCGCGGGCTTTGCCGCGCAATCAGGACAGGAGAAAAACCTAGTTGTCGTTTTTGTCTAGGATGCTCGGGGCCGGGTCCTTCGGGAAGGACATGGCGGTCGACCTGGGCACCGCCAACACGCTGGTCTACGTAAAGGGCGAGGGCATCGTCCTCAACGAGCCATCGGTGGTGGCGGTCAACACCATCACAAACGCCATCATCGCGGTCGGTGAGGAAGCCAAGCGGATGGTCGGGCGCACCCCCGCGCACATCGTAGCCATCAGGCCCCTCAAGGACGGCGTCATCGCCGACTTCGACGTCACCGAGAAGATGCTGCGCTATTTCATCCAGAAGGTCCACCAGCGCCGGGCGCTCGCCAGGCCCCGCGTGGTCGTGGCGGTACCAAGCGGCATCACCGGCGTCGAGCAGAGGGCGGTCGAAGAAGCCACCATTCAGGCTGGCGCGCGTGCCGCGTTCATCATCGAGGAGCCGATGGCGGCCGCCATCGGAGCCGGCCTCCCGATCCACGAGCCCATCGGCAACATGGTCGTGGACATTGGAGGTGGAACGACGGAGGTCGCCGTAATATCTCTGGGTGGCATCGTCACCAGCCAGTCTCTCCGCGTGGGCGGCGACGAGATGGACGAGGCGATAATCAGCTACATCAAACGGGACTATCAGTTGATGATAGGCGAGCGTACATCCGAGGCGTTGAAGCTCAAGATAGGCTCCGCTTTCGAGATGAGCGGAGATGGCGAGTTAGAGGACGAGATCAAGGGAAGGGACCTCGCCTCGGGCCTCCCGAAGACAGTGGTCGTTACAGCCGAAGAGGTCAGGCATGCTATCGAGGAGCCCGTGAGCCAGGTCGTTCAGACTGTCAAGGACGCCCTGGACAGGACCCCGCCTGAGCTGGCGAGCGACATAATGGACGAAGGCATAATCCTGGCGGGCGGAGGCGCGCTGCTGCATGGGCTGGAGGAGAGGATCCGCAATGAGACCGGGATGCCGGTCCACACCGCCAAGGATCCGTTGCTCTGCGTCGCAATGGGCTCCGGTAAGTGCCTGGAAGAGTTCGACATAATGAAGAAGGTGTTGATTTCGTCCGCTGGCCAGTAAGGGCCATCCGGATCAGCCATGCCGTCCGCTCCTAGAAGCAATAGAAACCGCATCATCCTGATAGTAATCATCCTTGTCTGCATAACCGTGGTCACGCTGTACGTGCGCGAGAGCGACAAGGGCCCGCTGCACAAAATCCAGAAATTCTTCCTCGACCTGGTTTCCCCCGTGTCCAGCGCTTTCGCCAAGATCTTCAGGCCCATCAAGGACGGGGTCGTGAACCTCTTCCACCTGCCGTCACTGGCCAAGGAGAGGGCCGACCTGCAAAAACAAGTGGCCGAGCTCCAGCGGGAGCACGTCGACACAAAAGAGATGGAGCAGCAGATCGCGGAATACAAGCAGTTGCTCCACTGGTCGGAGACGCAGGCGGAGCTCCAGACGGTGGGCGCGGACATCATCGGCCAGTCCCCGAATAACTGGGAGAGGCTGATGATTGTAAACCGCGGGTCGTCGAGCGGCGTCAAAAAGTACATGTCCGTGGTTACGGAAGCAGGGCTCGTGGGCAGGATCATCTCTGTCGGCTCGCGCTCGTCCGTCGTCCAACTGATGACGGACTCGCGCTCGCAGATCGGTATGCGCGACCAGCGCTCGCGGGAGACAGGCATCGTAGAGGGGAAAAACGACGCTACCGTAAGGTTCACCCCGATGAAGGAAGACGCGGACCTGAAGGTGGGTGACGTCATCGAGACCAGTGGTCTGGGCGGGACGTGTCCGCCGGGCATCGCGGTCGGGAAGATCATCAAGGTGCAGAAGCGCCAGAGCGGCCTCGCCAGGTACGTCGAGGTGCAGCCGTTCGTGCAGTTCTCCAAGCTCGACAAGGTCCTGGTGATCATCACGCCCGAGCCGGAGTCGGTAATCCTCAGGGAGGCACAGTGAGCCGGAACCGTCAGATCTTCCTGATGGTAGTGGTGGTGCTCGCGTTCGTGCTCCAGCTCGCGGTCATGCCCCAGTTCAAGCTGCTCGGCGTGCAGCCGGACCTGATACTGGTCGTCGCCGTGGTGATAGCGGTCCAGGACGGGCCGGTCGCGGGGGCGATAGTGGGTTTCTGCGGTGGCATGCTGCAGGACATAGCGAGCCCGCAGGTGATGGGCGTGAGCGCCCTCACCAAGACGCTCGCCGCCTTCTCGGCGGGGATGCTGAAAGACTTCTTCATGACTTATTCCATTCTGCTGCCGGTGCTGCTGGTGTTCCTGGCGACCATCTTCGAGATGTGCCTCTACCAAGGGGCTCTGGTGGTGCTCGGGCAGGAGCAGCTGCCCCCGTTCAGCGTCGCGACAATCTTCGCGGAATCGTTCTACAACGTCATAGCGGTGCTTGTCGTCTACCCGTTGATGCGCCGGTTCAGGTTCCCCCAGAAAGAAGACTCGATTATCCTCACCAGGCCGAGCAGGACATAGCCGACATGGCGTGGCGGTGGTTGGATGAGGTTGTTTAACAGAACAGGGCTGAGGATCCGGCCCGACGAGACCACTTACAAGCGGCCGGACACCGCTGCCGAGAGCCTGCAGCGCCGGGTCGCCATCCTCGGGCTGATCATGCTCGCGGCGTTCGCGGTCCTCTTCGCGCGTCTGTGGTTCATGCAGATCGTGTCGGGGAACGACTACCGCAAGAAGGCCGAGGGCAACCGCATCCGCGAGATATCCATCGAGGCCCCGCGAGGCAAGATCCTCGACCGCAACGGCAAGGTGCTGGTCAAGAACAGGAACGCGCTCACCATCTCGATCGTGCCCGCAGAGATGCAGGACCAGAAGGACCTCGTCATTCAGCGCCTCTCCAAGCTGCTGGGGATGGGCGAGAAAGAGATTGCCAACAAGATAGTGAAGTCCCAGGCGCCCAACCAGCGCGCCGTGCTCATCAAGAGCGACGTGGGCGAAGAGATCGTCACCTACGTCGACGAGCACCAGAGGGAGTTCCCCGGCGTGATCGCCGACACCCAGCCGGTGAGGGAGTACCCCTTCGGGAGCCTGGCGGCGCACGTGATCGGCTACCTGGGGGAGATCAGCCCCGAGGCCCTCAAGACGAAGAAGAAGGAAGTCTACCAGGCCGGCGACGAGATCGGGCTCTCCGGTGTCGAGGCCACCTACGACGAGACCCTGCGCGGGGTCGTCGGCAAGACGAAGCTGGAGGTCGACGCCAACGGCAACTCCATCAGGGAGATCTCCAACGTCGAGCCGCGAAGCGGCCAGAACCTTCAGCTCACCATAGACCAGGACGTCCAGACCCTGGTGGAGGCGGCCCTCAAGGCAGGTGTCGACCAGGCTCGCACGATGCAGGACCCCAACTCGCCAGGGAAGTACCAGGGCACGGGGGCGTCCGCCGTCGTGCTCGACCCCAAGACCGGCGAAGTCATCGCGATGGCGAGCTACCCGACCTTCAACCTCAACGACTTCACCGGCGGCATCAGTCAGGCGAGCTGGAGCGCCCTGACCGACCCCAAGAACATGTTCCCGATGAACAACCGCGCCATCATGAGCGAGCTGCCCCCAGGCTCCACCTTCAAGGCGGTCACCGCCTTGAGCGCACTGCAGGAGGGCATCGTCACGCCGAACTCCGTGTTCGACTGCGCACACGTTTTCAACGTAGGCCCATTCAAGGACTACCCGAAATACTGCTGGGGCACTCACGGTCGCATCGACTTCCTGAACGGCATCATCCAGTCATGCGACGTCGTCTTCTACACCCTCGGGTACCAGTTCTACCAGCGCCAGGCGCAGAACCAGGGCAAGCCGCTCTGGCAGTGGGCGCAGGACTTCCAACTAGGGAAGCCCACCGGCATAGACCTCACCAGCGAGATGCCCGGACGCATTCCGAGCCCCGAGTGGAAGAAAGAGTTCAACAAGAACAACTCCCAGTACCAGGTCTGGTACCCGGGCGACACCGTCAACATGGCGATCGGACAGGGTGACATCCTCACTACGCCACTGCAGATGGCGTACCTCTACGCGGGCATCGCCAACGGCGGTAAGTTCATAAGACCGCACGTGATGAAGGACCTGCAGACCGTGGACGGCAAGGTCGCGCAGAGCTCCCAGCCCGAGACCACCGCGGAGATGTCTCTCAATCCGCAGATGCTGCAGGCGGTAACGTCGGCCCTCACCGGGGTCGTGCAGGGCAAGGGGACCGCGGCCGCCACCTTCCAGGGCTTCCCGGTGGCGCAGATACCGGTCGCTGCCAAGACGGGCACCAGCGAGATCGCCGGAAAGCAGCCGACGGCGTGGTTCTGCTGCTTCGCCCCGGCGGGCGATCCCAAGTACGTGATCGCCGTCGCCATCGAACAGGGAGGGCACGGCGGCCAGAGCGCGGCGCCGGTGGCGCGCAGGATACTGGAGAAGCTGTTCAACCTTAAGCCACAGGGCCAGATACAACCAAGCGTCGGAGACTAGGCTGGTGAAGCCAAGATGATGGGAAGGACAAGCGGCTCGGCGGAGTTCTCGCCCGGGCTGGTGAGGACGAGTGCCCCCAAGGCTATCCTGGGACGGCTGCCGTTCCGCAAGATGGACAAGGTCCTCCTGTTCTCGGCGCTGGCGCTGGGCGCCTTCGGCGTCCTCATGATCTTCAGCGCCACGCGCGCCGACAACCCTTCTACGTACTACCTCAAGCGGCAGCTGATGTTCTTCATCATCGCTATAGTGGCGATGCTTCTGGCCGCGAGCTTCGATTACCGGAAGCTGATGCCATACTCGAAGATAATATACGCGGTCACGATGGTGCTGCTTGTGCTCGTGTTGGTGTTCCCGGCTCGCCTCGGCTCGCACCGCTGGATACCGCTGGCTTTCTTCGACCTGCAACCTTCGGAGATCGCCAAGGTGGCGGTGATACTGGTGCTGGGGACGTTCCTCGCCGACCGGCACATGGAGATCGGCTCAAACAAGGAGTTCGTCCAGGGGTTGGCCATAGGCATGGCGGCGATGGTCTTCGTCTTTGTCGAGCCGGACCTCGGGAGCACTCTTTCCATCTTCGTCATCACGGTCGGCATGTTGCTCATCGGTGGGGCAAGGTTGAAACAGATGGCCGTGCTGGCGGGCGGTACGGCGGTGGTGGTGGCGGCCGCGGTGGGGCTCAAGCTGCTGAAGGCCTACCAGGTGGCGCGCCTGCTTGTGTTCATCAAGCCGGACATGGACCCGCTCCACAGCGGATACAACCTGGTCCAGTCGAAGATCGCCATCGGGTCGGGACAGTTGATCGGCACAGGGCTGTTCCACGGCACCCAGACGAACCTGAAGTTCATCCCGGAGCACCACACCGACTTCATCTTCTCAGTCGTGGGCGAGGAGCTCGGTTTCATCGGCGGCGCGATACTGCTGACGCTGTTCGGCATACTCCTCTGGCGCGCACTGAAGATCGCGATAACCGCGCGCGACCCGTTCGGGACGATCGTCGCGGTGGGGATCGTGGTCATGTTCTTCTTCCAGATCATGGTGAACGTCGGCATGACAATGGGTATCATGCCCATTACTGGAATTCCGTTACCCTTCATGAGCTACGGAGGCGCGTCCCTCATTGTGAACTTTCTGTGTATAGGTCTGCTCTTAAACATCGGCAGCCGCCGGTTCCCGCAGGGGGCCTGATGCTGCCGACGGTCGCCGCCGGCGTTGCGCCGCACAGCAAGGGAGATTGCCTTGGAAGATGACTCGCAGTACCGGTCGGGGTTCATCGGGCTGATCGGCCGGCCGAACGTCGGCAAGTCCACGCTCTTGAACGCGATAGCCGGCCAGAAGCTGGCGATCACCTCCGACAAGCCTCAGACCACGCGTAACCGCATCCGCGCGGTGGTGACGGGCGAAGACAGACAGTTGGTGTTCGTCGACACTCCCGGCTTTCACAAGCCCCGAGAAGCCCTGGGGGAGAAGCTGAACGCCATGGTGCTCTCGACGCTCCGCGACGTGGACGTCATCGTATTCGTCCTGGACGGCGCGCAGACCATAGGCAGAGGTGACCTCTTCATAGCCGGCGAGCTGGAGAAGGTAAACACTCCCGCGGTGGGCGTTATCAACAAGACGGACCTGCTCGATGAGGCAAAGGTGTTGTCGCAGACCGAGGTGGCGAGGCACCTGTACCCGTTCGACGAGGTGCTTGGAGTCTCTTCCAAGTCAGGCCGGGGCGTGGGCGACCTCGTCGAGCTGCTCGCGCGGTTCCTTCCGGCGGGCCCACAGTATTTCCCCTCCGATATGACGAGCGACCAGCCCGAGAGGGTCCTGGTGGCGGAGCTGATCCGCGAGAAGGCGCTGGAGCTTACCCGCGACGAGGTGCCCCACAGCGTGGCGGTGCTGATCGAGGAGATCAAGCCGCGCGGGGACGACGAGCTTATCGACATCGAAGCCGTGATCTACGTTGAGCGCGAGTCTCAGAAGGGTATCATAGTAGGCAAGGGCGGCCGGATGATCAAAGAGATCGGCACGAGGGCACGGCAGGAGATCGAGCCCCTGGTGGGAAACAAGGTGTTCCTGGACCTCCGGGTGAAGGTGCAGAAGGACTGGTCGAAGAACCCGGAGTTCATCAAGAGGCTCGATTACCAGTAGGTTAACTTTTCGGGGTCAGGTTCGTTTTCTTGAGTTTTCTGTTACGCGACTTGACTTCGACCTCCAGGACTCAAGTCTGACCCCGGCCCCGGCTCGATGTAGTCCACAGACGGGACAATGCGATGGAAGAGCGCAACAGAGTAATCCTCGACACGGTGCGGGACATGCTCGCGCGCGGTGACCTGGAGCAGGCGGTCACCACTGTCTCCGGCCTGCATGCCGCCGACAGCGCGGAGGTGCTGGCGCGCCTCGAGAGCGAGGACGAGGTCGAGATCCTGGTTAGCCTCGACCCCGCCGCAGCGGCGCGCGTCCTCTTCGAGATGGAGGAGCCGCATCAGGTGGAGGTCGCGGCCCGCCTGAGGACCGGCGAGCTGCACGAGCTCCTCGAGCGGATGCCGGTCGACGAAGCGGTCGACCTGCTGGGCGACGTCCCCGAGGCCCAGCGGGCGAGGCTGCTGAAGCTCTTTGGCAGTGAGGAGGCTTTCGAGCTCAGGGAGCTGCTGGCGTACAGCGACGACACCGCCGGCGGCCTGATGACGACGGACTATTTCGCCGTCTCTCCCGAGGCCACGGCCGCTGAGACTATCGACCAACTGCGCCGGGTATCGCCGGAGATCGAGACCATCTACTACGTGTATGTGGTCTCCCAGGAAGGGCTGCTGGAAGGCGTGCTGTCACTGCGCGAGCTCATCGTATCGCAGCCGGAGAAGCGCGTCGGAGACCTGCTGGCTGCCCCGGCGATAACGGTGGCGCCGCAGCAGGACCAGGAAGAGGTCGCGGAGGTCATCAGCAAGTACGACCTCCTCGCCGTGCCGGTCGTTGACGAACGGAAGAGGATGCTCGGCATCGTAACCGTGGACGACGTCATGGACGTCCTCACCGACGAAGCCGAAGAAGACATCATGCGCTTCGCCGGGGCGAGCGGGCTGGAGGAGGAGGCGGGCGCGGGGGGGCTGATGTCCAACCTCGGCCGTCGGCTCCCGTGGTTCATAGTGGCGGTAGTGGTGGAGGTCCTGGTCGCGGGCGGGATTCTGAAGCTTTACTCGCCTATCTTCGCAAAATTCATCGTGCTGGTCTTTTTCATCCCGCTGCTCGTCACCATGGGCGGGAACATAGCGGTGCAGTCCTCGACGATCATGGGGCGCTGGGTCTCCACCGGCGCGCCGCCCCTCAAGCGCAAGACCCTGCGGGCCGTCCTGGGAGAGGTCGCCTGGGGCGTGATGGTAGGGCTGCTCTGCGGCGGGATCGTGGCGGGGATAGCCTTTGCGTTCAACCAGGAGTGGTGGATCGGCATAACAGTGGGGCTATCGCTCGCGCTCACCGTGGTCGCCGCGGCCCTGGTCGGCTGCGCCTTCCCCATCACCCTGAAGGCCCTGCGGCGCGACCCCCACGCGATATCGGGACCCCTGCTGGGCACCACCATGGACGTATTGAGCCTTGCGATATACCTTGTGATCGGAAGGTTGCTCATATGGTAGGCGGAAAGTGACAGACCGATACGGGAGGCAACGGAGATGACAGACGAACTGAGCGTTGAGGGCCGGCCGGGCAACGCGCCGGTGGACCCGGGTTCGCTTTCTACCGAGGACCTGCTCCGGCTCATAGACTACACGCTCCTCAAGCCCGAGAAGACCATCGACGATTACACCGCCTTCATCGCGACCGCGCGTAAGTGGGGTTTCAAGAACGTCTTCGTGCCCCCTTGCTACGTCCCGCTCGCCAGCGGGATGCTCGGGGTGACCGGCATCGGCGTGGGCGCGCCGATCTCCTTCCCGTACGGCTACGCCGCCACCGAGGTCAAGATCGCCGAGGCCCTGACCGCGCTGGAGGAAGGCGCCACTGAGGTCGACCTGGTCATGAACGTCTCGGCGGCCCGCTCCGGGGAGTGGGACATGGTCGCCGAAGATTTTGTCGCGGTGGTGGAGGCGGTACGCGGCTGGGAGCGGCTCACAGTCAAGGGACCGGTTTTGGTGAAAGTTATCCTCGAGACACCCTACCTTGACGACGAACAAAAGCGCGAAGCCTGCCGCCAGGCAGTCAGCGCCGGCATGGACTTCGTCAAGACCGCGACCGGGCTGGGACCGGGCGGCGCCACCGCCGAGGACGTGCGGCTGATGCGCTCCGTGGTCGGCGATGAGACAGGCGTAAAAGCCGCGGGCGGCATCAGGACGTGGGCCGACGCGCGCGCGATGCTGGAAGCCGGCGCGAACAGGATCGGGACGAGCGCCGGTCCGGAGATAGTCGAGGACTTCATCAGTGCCAACAACTGAGCCCTGGATGGAGCAAGCGGGCGATGCGAGCGGCGAGTCGTCCGGCCCCTCTCTCGAGCGGACCCGGCGCGGCAGGCCCGAGTACAAGGATGAGGGTGTGGTGCTGAGGACCTACAGGCTGGGCGAGTCGGACAAGATCCTGCGCGTGCTGACGAGGGAACACGGCAAAGTCTCGGCGGTCGCCAAGGGCGTGCGAAAGACGTCGAGCAGGTTCGGGGCCAGGGTCGAGCCGCTTACCCGCGCGCGCCTGTTCCTGCACCGGGGACGGACACTGGACACGGTCAAACAGGTCGAGATCCTCACCTCGTTCCAGGAGCTGCGCGACGACCTTGACCTGTTCGTGAAGGCCCAATCGATGGCGGAGCTCGCCGACAGCATCGCCACCGAGGGTGAACCGAACTCGAGGCTCTACGACATTTTGCTCCTCGGGCTGCAGTTGCTGAAGGAGTACCCATCCCGGGCCGGGTTCGTCGCGGCATTCTACGAGTACAAGGTGATGGGGTCCGAGGGATTCGAGCTGATGGTCGGCGGCTGCGCCAACTGCGGGGGCGAGCTGGGAGAGGACGTATCCTTCTCCCTGAGGCTGGGAGGACTTGTCTGCGGCGATTGCCGCTCGGGCAGGTTCGTCGACACCGGCAAGCTGATCAGGGTCAGTCCCGCCGGCGCGGGCCTGTTGTCCTGGATGGCTGCCCACAGGCTGGCTGAGTGGCCGGGCGGTGAGTATGAGAGCGCCTCGCTGGAGGTGGGTCTTCTGATGGGAAAGGTGCTGGAGCACTGGATGGAAAGAGAGTTCAGGTCGCACAGGGTGGCCAGGGCGATCCCCGGGCCACCGGCTGGAAATGCGCTGGAGGGTGATAATGTCTGACGTGGAAGGCCTCGACATCCCGAAGAACGTCGCAATCATCATGGACGGCAACGGCCGCTGGGCGACGCAGCGCGGCCTGCCCCGGATAGAGGGCCACCGCGAGGGAGAGAAGGCGGTCACCGCAACCGTCCTCGCCGGCGCCGACATCGGGCTGGAGGCGCTCACGCTCTATGCTTTCTCCACAGAGAACTGGAAGCGCCCCCCCGACGAAGTCCGTTTCCTGATGAACTTCAACCGCGAGCTGCTCGACAGGCGGGTCGCCGAGTTCAACGAGAACAACGTCAAGATCAGGTTCATAGGGCGGAGGGACCGGGTGCCGCGCCCGCTCGCGCGCAAGATGGGCGAGTCGGAAGAGATCACCCGCAAGAACACCGGGATGAAGCTGAACGTCGCATTCAACTACGGGGGCAGGGCCGAACTGGTCGACGCGATGCGCGCGATGGGGGAGGAGATCGCCGCCGGGAAGCTGAAGCCGAAGGGCATCAGCGAGAAGATCGTCGCCAGGCACCTGTACCTGCCGGACGTCACCGATTACGACCTGATGATCAGGACGGCCGGTGAGATGAGGATCAGCAACTTCCTGTTGTGGGAGCTGGCATATGCAGAGCTCTACGTGACCGAGGCGACCTGGCCCGAGTTCCGACGGGACCACCTGGTCGAGGCGATCACGGAGTACAACCGCAGGACCCGCAAGTTCGGTTCGATCTAGACCGGCCAGGACTGAAGGTCAGGACCCGATGCCCACGCCCCCCGGCCGCTCGTCGATGGCCAGGCGTTTCAGTTCCTGCTCGGTGGGGATGCCGACCTCGTTCCACCCGCGCAGCCGGTAATACTTCAAGAGCATCTTGTTGAGAGGGACCACTTTGCCCGTGACGGGCCCCTCGCGGAACGGCTCCCCGATAAACCTCAGCGGAAGGGAGTCGTCCTTGCTGGTCAGCCCCTCCCTCAGGTTGAAGAGCCGCTCGAGCGTGAACGTCCGCTCGCCGGCACGGAGCATCGCGCGCCGGTTGTAGTGGACTCCGGTGATGAACGACAGGGCGCGGTGGTAGTAGTAGAGGTCGACCATCTTGGTCGAGGTGTTGGGCATCCGTCCCGCGAAGAAGCCGACCATCCAGGACGGCATGCTCCCCACCCAGTCGGGTACGGTCACGAGGCAGTAGGCGGCCCGGTGGCAGGCGACCAGGCAGTCGAGAGACGCGAACATGTTCTGCGTGAAGATGGTCAGTTTCACTTTGCCCGGGTTGGTCGGCCCGGGTATCGAGACCGGCTTGCCCAGCGACTCCGAGGAGACCATCATCGAGCCGATGTGGCTTCCGCCCGCGGGGCATGTCGCATACGCGAGGCCCTGGCCCCAGCATCCGCGGGGGTCATACCCTGGCAGCTCCAGCCCCTTCACGACCATGGCCAGGTCCGGGAAGCCGTACTTGAGCACCAGGCTGGTTGCGCCCTCCGCGAGCTCGTCCCCGGGCCCTTTGCGGTTGGCGATGATGTTCAGGAGCGGCCCGATCTCCGCCGCGCTTCCGAACTGGATAGGCAGGTCCATCCGGGCGCGCTCGGCCAGCTCCATGGCGAGGGCAATGGTCCCTCCCGTGCTGATCGGGTCCATCCCGAGCAGGTAGCAGAGGTAGTTGTTGCGGACGATAGCCTCCAGGTCGTCGATGAGCAGGTTGCTGCCCAGCATCACCAGCGGCTGATAGCCCGGCCCTTTCACCCTGAGCGTGCCTGACCTGGTGGCGACCTTCATCTCAGTGGTGCAGTCCACCGGGCAGCCCTCGCAGTCCTGGGCCTTTCTCCGGATCTGGGCCCTGAGGGCGTCGCCGGTTATCTTGAGGTGGCGGTCGAACGACCCGGCGGTGAAGTTTCGAGTCGGAAGGACGCCCTTCTCGTTGGCGACCGCGACGTTGCCCGCCGTCCCGTACTTGGGGAACGCGTCAGAGGTCTTCAGCCTGTCCTTGACCGCGTCGACCGGCTTCTGCAGCCTTTCCCTGTCGAAGACAGGGGTCTCGAAGGAGCCACCGACCCGGATGGCCTTGACCCGCTTGGAGCCCATCACGGCTCCCGTACCCCCGCGCTGGGCGGTGTGCTCGCCGGAGGCGATGGTCGCGAAGCGGACCAGGTTCTCACCGGCCGGGCCGATACAGATGACACTCGCTACCTTGCTCTCGAGGAGCTCCTGGGTGCGCGTGACGTTCGCCCCCCAAAGCTTGCCCGCGTCGCGTATCTTCCAGCGCCCTTCGGTGATGTCGATGATGACAGGGCGCGGCGACCTGCCCCGCAGGATGACACCGTCGTAGCCGCAGGACTTGAGCTTCGAGGCGAAGTCGCCCCCGATGCTGGAGGCGACGATGGTGCCCGAGAGCGGGGATTTGGTGCACACGCACAAGTGGTTAAGCCCGGGGATGCCCAGGCCGGTCAGCGGGCCGGTCATCAGCAGCAGCACGTTCTCGGAGGACAGCGGGTCCACGTGGGGCTCCAGCCCTTGATAGAGCAGCCACGCACTGAGGCCTCTACCGCCCACGTACTTCTGGATTATCTCCTCGGGGACGATGAATTCCTTGCCCGTGCCGTCATTCAGGTTCAGGTTCAGGAGCTTGCCTGTGTATCCGTCCAAGTGAAATCGATCCGATCGAGGACTCGTCATACTTTCTGCAACAACAAGTGAAATGCTGCCCGATGTATTTTACGACAACGGCAGTTGTTAGACCTGTGTGACAGAGTATCCAGTGGCAATCGTCACCGTTATAATCAAGTGTAACCAGTCGGGAGCGGAACCCCCGAAACTCTGTTCACGAAACTCTCAGCGAGGTGACTGATGAAGAAATTGCTGGTCCTTTTGCTGCTCGTGCCCCTGGCGCTGGCGCTTCTGGTGACGCTGCCGGGGTGCTTCGGCCCGAGCGCCGAGCAGATACTGAAGGACGCTACCAAGGCCGATAAAGACCTGACTTCGGTGCATTTCATCGCGGAATCGACCCAGAAGCTCCCCCGCGCCCCGATACAGGCCGGCAAGGTCCAGAAGCAGGTGTACGTGCAGAAGTCGGAAGGCGACATCGACCTGCAGACGAAGGACGAGCGCGTGAAGACCGAGCTGGCACCGGGCATCCCGGTCACCAAGCTCCAGATCGGCGACAAGCAGTACTGGGAGCTCGCGGGCAACTGGTACGAGGTGCCGCCGTCGGTGCAGGAGACCCAGGCAGCGACCCAGTTCCTCTCTGTGTCGCAGTACATCAAGTCCTTTAAGAGCATCAAGAAGCTGGGAGACACGCACGTGGGCGGAGACGCGGTCTGGCACATCCAGGCGGAGCCCGACATGAAAGAGTTCGTTAAGCTGCCTATCGTGACCGACCTGTTGAAAGACCCGAGCGGGAAGCAGATCCGCACAGTCGACGAGCTCGCCGCGGCTCAGATAGTACTCGACCTCTACGTGATGAAGTCCAACCACTTCTTCAAGCGGGAGGACGTGGGGATCGACATCCGCGCGAACGAGGAGCTCATCAAGCTCGGCTATGCGCAGCCCGGCGACAAGGTCAAGCTGCTGCAGAACGTCACGTTCAGCAACTTCAACGAAAAGCTGAAGTTCCAGACCCCGTCGAACGTGAGCCCGCTGCCCGGAAAATAGTAAAAACGCAAAAAGGGGACAGGCACCTTTTTGCATCAATAAAACAATGCACCGCCTCGAAAGCGGTGCATTGTCACATCAGCGAACGGAATGCAAAAAGGTGCCTGTCCCCTTTTTGCGTTTATTCGAATATCTTCTCTTCGTCGTTGAATGCCTCGGGGGCGTCGAACTCGGTGTCGCGCCCGGCCGGCGTAACGTCGGCCCCCATCTCCTTGTAGTACTCGTGCTGGATGATGAGGTTCATGATCTCGTTGGTACCGGTCCAGATCATGATGAGCCTGCAGTCTCGCAATCCCCGCTCTATCGGGTAGACGTTGGTGTAGGCGATGCCGCCCATCGCCTGCATGGCGTGGTTGACCACATGCCACGTCATCTCGGTCGCGAACTTCTTGGACTCGGAGACCATGCGGCGCAGCCTGCCCGCTGACACCTGCCCGCTGTCGATTGCCGCCGCGGTCGTGTACACGAGCGAGCGGGCCGCGTCCAGCTCGGTGATGCACTCGGCGATCTTGAACGAGACCGCCTGGAAGTTCTTGATCTGCTGGCCGAACGCCTTGCGCTTGGTCGTGTAGCGGGCCGCGACCTCGAGCGCCGCCCTCGCTCCGCCGAGCGCGCCCGCCGCGGAAGTCAGTCGCTCGGGGATCATCATCCTGTAGAAGATCTTCCCTCCCTCGTTCGCCGCGCCCACCAGGTTCTCGACCGGGACCCGCGTATCGTGGAACATCACCCGGCCGGTCCCGCCGCCCCGGGCGCCCATGAGCCCGTACACGTGCTTGACCTCGACGCTGTCGTCGCGATCGACGAAGAAGCATCCCAGGCTGTCCCTTGCGGGCGCCTCGGGGTCCGTCTTCGCGTAGGCCATGAAGTAGTCCGAGCCCTCCGCGCCGACGATGAACCTCTTCTGGCCGTTAAGGATGTAGTGATCGCCGTCGCGTTTCGCTATCGTTGTGGCGCCGAAGAAGTCTGAGCCGCCACGCGGCTCGGTCAGGGCCTCGGAGCAGAAGATCTTCCCTTCGCATGTCGGCTTGAGGTATTTCTCCTTCTGCTCGGTCGTGCCGAACGTGTTGGTGCACTCACCCACGATCGACACGAGCCCGTAGAGACAGGCCGGCGGTATGCCGAGGGTCGCGACCTCCTCGAGGGCGATGCACTCGTCGACCCATCCCAGGCCGCGCCCGCCGTACTCCCTGGGGAAGCGCAGGCCCAGCAGGTTTCGCTTCGCGGCCTCGACGAGTATCTCCTTGGGGTACTGTATCTTCTCCGCGTCCATGTCGAGGAGGTACTGCCGGTCGATCGAGCGTGTGAAGTCCCGGACCTCCTCCTGCAGTTCTTTCTGCTCCCCGGTCATCAGGAAATCAAACATAGCTGCCTCCTCGTGCCAGCGGTCAGTGTGGTGTCGACGGTGCCGGCCGGGCCGCTTCGCGCCCGCGCACGGCATCTATTATAGAATAGGCGGAAACCGAAGTGAGGTAATAGCCGCCTATGGCAAAGAAAAAGAAGAAAAAGAAGCCCGGCGGGGCAAGAAAATCCACCTACGCCAAGGGGAAAAGGGTAGAGGAAGAAGAGGCAAAGCCCCTCAAGCGGCCCGCTTCGGGCGCGGGGGTGAAGACGCCTGAGAAGACGGCCGGGGGCGCCGAGCCTTCCAAGGGCTCCAAAGCGGCGGCATCGGGCAAGGGTTCCAAGGCCGAGCCGGCGCCGCAGGCGGTCCAGTGGAACGTGGTCAGGCGCGGCACCCTGGAGATGAAGGTCTTTACGGCCCTGCTGGTCATCATCGGTGTGGCGGTGCTCTTCACCTACCCGCTCGCCATCCAGGACGCGAACACCACCTACAACCAGCTCAAGAAGAGCTATCCCACCGATCTCAAGAAGTTCCAGGAGAAGTACAAGACGCCCGCGGAGCAGAAAGCGCACGCCAGCGCAAAGCCGGTCGCGCCCAAGAAACCGACGTTCGGGGACTTCCTTCTCTACCAGGCGCTATTCCTGTTCATCCAGGGCGCGCTGTTCGCCTTCATCGGTTTGAACGTACAGCGCAGGACCGACCTTCAGACCCCGCTCTTCGATAAAGCGTTCACTGGCGGAGCCACGTCTCGAGACTACGCCGACCTGTTCAAGTGGTCCGTCCCGTTCGGGCTGGCGGTGCTCGCGCCTGCGGTCGCCTCGACGCTCATCGGGAAGTCGCTGGGGTTCGTCAAAGGCTCGGAGTTCAAGAAGACGCCGGCCTGGAAGTTCTCGCTCTCCTACGTCAACATCGCGATCAACAACGAGATCCTGTTCACGTTCCTGATCGTCTCGGCGCTGGTCTACGTCTTCGTGAAGTACAATGACCGCGTCCACCTCGAGCCCCACTGGACGGCGATCGTGATCGCGAGCCTGCTCCACTTCGGCTACATCTACTGGATCAGCAAATCCGCGGGGGAGACGGCCGCAACGAGCGTTGTCGGGGCGGCATTCCTCGCGCTGTCACTCGTGACCGTCCTGGGTTACCTTTACTGGCGCAAGGGATTAGAATACTCGTTACTGGCCGGGGTTATTGGCTTCGGCCTTTATCCGTTCGTGGCCCGATTAATCATCAAGTAGGATTCGGAGCCTTGCATGGCGCTGACGATGCAACAGATCATACTGTCGCTCGAGACCTACTGGTCCGACCGGGGTTACCTGCTCGCCCAGTCGTACGACCTCGAGGTGGGGGCGGGCACCTTCCACCCGGCGACGCTGCTGCGCTGCCTGGGCCCCGAGCCCTGGCACGTCGCCTACGTCCAGCCGTCGAGGCGCCCCACCGACGGGCGCTACGGCGAGAACCCGAACAGGGTGGGCAGGCATTTCCAGTTCCAGGTCATCGCCAAGCCTTCGCCTGAAGACATCATCCAGCTCTACCTGGAGAGCCTGTACGGCCTGGGCATCAACGCGCGCGAGCACGACATCCGCTTTGTCGAGGACGATTGGGAGTCACCGACCCTGGGCGCCTGGGGCCTCGGCTGGGAGGTCTGGCTCGACGGCATGGAGATAACCCAGTTCACCTACTTCCAGCAGGCGGGAGGGTTCGACTGCCGCCCTGTCTCAGCCGAGATCACTTACGGCCTCGAGCGCATAACGATGTACGTCCAGAATGTGGACAACATCTTCGACATCGCCTGGAATGACGAGGTCTCCTACGGGGAACTCTACAAGCAGTCGGAGGTCGAGTGGTCGACCTACGCGTTCGAGGAAGCCGATACCGCCGTCCTCTACCAGCACTTCTCGGACTTCGAACAGGAGAGCAAGGCCCTCCTGCGGAAAGGCCTTCTGCACCCCGCGTACGACGCGTGCATGAAGTGCTCGCACGTCTTCAACCTGCTCGACGCGCGAGGAGCGATAAGTGTCACCGAGCGCACGGGCTTCATCGCGAGGGTGAGGGCGCTCGCGCGCGGGTGTGCCGCCGCCTTCCTGGAGTGGCGAGAGGCGCAGGGCTACCCGCTGCTCGATTCGAGCAAGCCAGAGGGAGGGCGGTGACGTTGGCCGACCTGCTCCTCGAGATAGGAACGGAAGAGTTGCCTTCCTCGGCGATATACGGGGCCCTGGCACAGGTCGAGTCGATGATGCCGGCCCTGCTCACAAAGGCGAGGCTGGCTTTCGAGGAGACCTGGACGCTTGCCACCCCCCGGCGACTGGCGGTGACGGTGAGGGGCGTCGCGGACCGGGCCGCCGGGCAGGTGACACGCAAGAAAGGGCCGCCTCTGGCCGCGGCGCGCGCGGAGGACGGCTCCTGGACGCAGGCCGCGGTGGGCTTCGCGAAGTCCCAGGGCATCGACCCCGACGACCTCCGGATAGAAGAGACCGACAAAGGCAGCTACGTCGTCGCGGTCACCGAGACCGAAGGCGAAGAGGTTGAGGACGTGCTGCCGGGGCTGCTGCTCGAGCTCGTCACCGGGCTGCGGTTCAAGAAGTCCATGCGGTGGGGGAGCTCCGAGGAGCGCTTCAGCCGGCCCGTCAGGTGGCTGGTGGCGATCCTCGAGGACAAGGTAATACCTTTCGAGTACGCCTGCCTCGCGAGTTCCAACGTGTCGCTCGGGCACCGCTATCTGTCGAGCGGGACGGTCACGATCGCGACCCCGCGCTCCTACGAGCACTCGCTCAGGGAAGCGTTCGTGGTCGCGGACCACCGGGACCGCCTCGCGGAGATAATCCGGTCGGCTGAGAAGGTGTCCGCTGAAGCGGGCGCCGTCCCGGTCCTCGACGACGAGGTCCTGGAAGAGGTGGTGCAGCTCGTGGAGTGGCCCGGCGTGGTGCTGGGCTCGTTCGACGAGCGCTTCCTGCGGCTCCCGCGGGAGGTCCTGGTGCACGCGATGGAGTCCCACCAGCGCTACTTCCCCGTGGAGGCGAAGGACGGCTCCCTCTCCAACGGCTTCCTCGCCGTCCACAACGGCGACCCGGCGAAAGCCGACATAATCACCAGGGGCCACCAGAGGGTGCTCGCCGCGAGGCTCGCGGATGCCGAGTTCTTCTTCGATGAGGACCTCAAGCGGCCCCTCGCCGACAGGCTGGACGACCTGCAGCACGTCGTCTACCAGTCGGAGCTCGGCAGCATGGCGGAGAAGTCGCGCCGGCTGGCGAGCCTGGTGGAGAAAGAGTGCGCGGAGCTGGGGGAGGACGGCGAGCTGGCTCTGCGGGCCGCCCGCGCCGCGTTGCTCGCCAAGTGCGACCTGGTCACGCACATGGTGATCGAGTTCCCCGCCCTCCAGGGTACGGTCGGCTCTATTTACGCCCGGAAGGCCGGCGAGGACGCGCGGGTTGCCAGGGCGATCGGCGAGCAGTACCTGCCACGCCGGCTGGGAGACGCGCTTCCCGAGACGACGGAGGGCGCCCTGCTCTCTCTCGCTGAGAAAGCTGACAACCTCGCGGCGTCGTTCGGCCTGGGGCACGTGCCCACTGGCTCGGAGGACCCGTACGCGCTGCGGCGCCAGGCGGTGGGCATGATGCTGATACTCCTCGAGCACGGGTTCGCCTTCCGCATCTCCGAGCTCGTCCGTGCCTCCGCGGCGGAGCTCGAGGGTGAGGCCCACGGCTTCAGTTGGACGGAGGAGGCCGCGGGCGCCTTTGCCGAATTTTTCGTGAGCCGTGAGCGAGTGTTCTTCACGGAGCGCGGATACCGGTACGACCTCGTCGAGGCCGCCCTGGCTTTTGACTGGGACCTCCCGCTGTCGGCGCAGCGGCGCCTGGACGCGCTCGTCGAGGCGCGGGAGGAAGGCCTGCTGTCCCGGCTCTACACGGCTTTCGAGCGCTGCCACAACCTCTCCAGGGGGCAACAGGCGGGAGACGTCTCCCCGGCGCTGCTCGCCGAGCCGATCGAGCACGAGTTGTTCGAGATGCTATCCGGGGTGGAGGACCGCCTGGAAAGCGCGCTCGCTGTCCTGGATTTCGAGGGCGCCCTGTCGGCGCTCGAGCCGCTATGCGAGCCGGTGGACCGGCTCTTCGATCAAGTCCTCATCATGGCCGAGGACGAGGCGGTCAAGGCCAACCGCCTCTCGCTCCTCGCGCGCATCGACGCTCAGTTCAACAGGGTCGCGGATTTCTCACGCCTTACCTGGGATTGAGGGGCGGGTCCGCGAATAAGTGATGGTCGGACATCATTCATAAGGGGGTCAGGGATGGGCACGAAGTACGTCTACGACTTCGCCGAAGGCAACAAGGACATGAAAGAACTGCTCGGGGGCAAGGGCGCGAACCTCGCCGAGATGACCTCGATGGGGATCCCTGTTCCGCCCGGCTTCACCATAACCACGGAGACGTGCGTGAGTTACCTCAAAGAGTGCGAGTACCCCGCGGGGCTCTCCGAGCAGATCGAGGTGCACCTCGCCGCGCTCGAAGGCAAGATGGGGAAGAAGCTCGGCGATGAGAGCGACCCGCTGCTGGTGTCCGTCCGCTCGGGGGCGCGAGCGAGCATGCCGGGCATGATGGACACCATACTCAACCTGGGTCTGAACGACGCCTCGGTCGAAGGGCTCGCCGCAAAGACCGGGAACCCGCGTTTCGCCTATGACTCCTACAGGCGTTTTGTCGCCATGTACGGCGACGTCGTGCTCGGCATGAAGCCTGAGGCCAAGGAGGAGCGAGACCCCTTCGACGTCATCCTCGATGACAAGAAGAAAGAGGCCGGAGTCGAGCAGGACAACGAGCTCTCGGCGGACGACCTCAGAGACGTGGTCGCGCGCTTCAAGGCCGAGATCAAGAACCGCAAGGGAATGGATTTCCCGCAGGACTCCACCGAGCAGCTGCGAGGGGCCATCATCGCCGTCTTCGAATCGTGGAACAACGACAGGGCGGTGGCCTACCGCAAGAAGTACGACATACCGGTGGAGTGGGGCACGGCGGTCAACGTCCAGGCCATGGTGTTCGGCAACACCGGAGACACCTCCGGCACCGGTGTCGGCTTCACGCGCAACCCCGCCACGGGCGAGAACGAGGTCTATGGAGAGTACCTCCTCAACGCCCAGGGTGAGGACGTCGTCGCCGGCATCCGGACCCCCCAGAGACTCGAGGAGCTGGAGAAGCACCTGCCCGAGGCCTATCACGAACTGCTCCGCATACGCGACGTCATCGACAACCACTACCGCGACATGCAGGACTTCGAGTTCACCATAGAGGACAAGAACCTGTGGATGCTGCAGACCCGCACGGGCAAGCGGACGGGCTTCGCCGCCGTGCGCATCGCCCTGGACCTGGTCGATGAAGGATTGATAGGGCCGGACGAGGCGGTGACGCGCGTCGACCCGGAGGGCCTCAACGACCTGCTTCGCCCGATCTTCGACACCGCCGCCAAGGAGAGGGCCAAGAAGGAAGGCCGCATGGTCGCCACCGGGACCAAGGCCGGACCGGGCGCCGCCACCGGCCAGGTGGTGTTGTTCGCCCAGGACGCGCACGAGATGAAGTCCAGGGACCCTGAGGCCAGGCTGCTGCTGGTGCGGCACGAGACGAGCCCCGAGGACATCAAGGGCATGGACGCCGCTGAAGGCTTCCTGACCCAGTTTGGTGGGGCGACCTCGCACGCGGCGCTCGTCGCTAGGCAGATGGGCAAGGTGTGCATCGTCGGGTGCGCGGCGCTGGACATCGACTACGGGAACAGGATGGTGCGGATCGATTCGGGCGGAAAGACGGTGGAGGTCGCGGAGGGCGACTGGATGTCCATCGACGGGACGGCGGGCGAGGTGTACCTGGGAAGGATCGAGACCAGCCCGTCGGAGGTCGAGCAGGTCCTCATCGGCAAGACCCTGGAGGCGGCTGACTCGCCGGTCTTCCAGCAGTTCGAGAAGCTGCTGGGGTGGGCTGACGAGCGCAGGCGCATGAAGATCAGGGCCAACGCCGACACCCCCGGACAGTCTGAACAGGCACTGGCGTTCGGGGCGGAAGGCATCGGGCTGTGCAGGACGGAGCACATGTTCTTCGGCGGCGACCGCATCCTGGCGGTGCGCCAGATGATCCTCTCGGACACCGTCGAGGGCCGCAGGGAGGCGCTCGAGAAGATCTTCCCGATGCAGAAAGACGACTTCGTCGGCATCTTCCGGGTGATGGGAGAACGGCCTGTGACCATCCGGTTGCTGGACCCGCCGTTGCACGAGTTCCTGCCGCACGAGGTCAAGGACATGGAAGACGTTGCCTGCGAGCTGGGTTGCTCGGTCGAGGAGGTCGAGGAGCGCAACCGCCGCCTCAAGGAGGCCAACCCCATGCTCGGCCACCGTGGCTGCCGCCTCGGCATCACATTTCCTGAGATCTACGAGATGCAGGCGAGGGCGATCATCCGGGCCGCCTGCGAGGTCGCCCGCGAAGGCGTCGATGTAAAGCCGGAGATAATGATCCCGCTGGTCGGCTCGGCGAAGGAGATGTCCATCATGCGCGAGCTGGTGGACAGGGTCGCGGGCGAAGTCATCAAGGCAGAGGGCTCCAGCATCACCTACATGGTCGGCACCATGATCGAGCTGCCAAGGGCGTGCGTGGTCGCGAACACCATCGCCGAGAACGCTGAGTTCTTCTCCTTCGGGACAAACGACCTGACCCAGACCACCTACGGCATCTCGCGCGACGACGTCAAGGGGTTCATGCCCGAGTACATCGAGCAGGACATCTATCCGAACGACCCGTTCCAGCGGCTCGACCAGGAGGGCGTTGGCGACCTCATGAAGCTCGCCATCGAGCGTGGGAGGTCCACGCGGCCGGACATCAAGCTCGGGATCTGCGGGGAGCATGGCGGCGAGCCGACCTCTGTGAAGTTCTGCCACCGGCTGGGGCTGGCCTACGTGTCGTGCTCGCCATACCGGGTCCCGATCGCCAGGCTGGCCGCGGCTCAGGCCGCCATCGAAGACTGAAAAAGAGGGGTCAGGCACTTTTTCGCCTATATTTTTCACCGTGCATGGAGGTGCATTGAGATGCTGGTAGTAGGGGTTAACGGCTCGCCTCAGCGTGCCGGGAACACGTATATGCTGCTGGATGCCGTCCTCAAGCGGTGCGCCGAACTGGGCGCGCGCACGGAGATCATCCACGTGATGGACGCGCTCGAGGAGCAGGAGGAGCCTTACTGCGTGGCTTGTGCGTCACCGTGCCCCGAGACCTGCCACACTTTTCAGGGCCTCGCAGACGCCTACGACCTGCTCCGCGACGCCGACGCGCTCGTCGTCGGCAGCCCCGTCTATTTCGGCACTCTGAGCGGACAGCTCAAGGCGTTCTGGGACAAGAGCAGGAACCTGAGAGGCGAGAAAGCGCTGGTGAACAAACCAGGCGGCGCGGTCGCGGTGGGCGCGGGAAGGTTCGGCGGCCAGGAGACGACCATCCGGGCGATACAGGACATCATGTTCGTACACGGGATGCGGGTCATCGGCGACGGCTCCATGGCAACAGGCCCGGGCCACCAGGGCGTGGCGGCCCAGCGACCAGCCGACGAGGACCAGGCCGCCCTCGAGAGAGCGAGGGCCCTGGCTGAGGGCCTCGTCGAGGCAATATAGTTACGTCGTTCGTTTTACACTTTTCTTTACACTTTTCGGACGGCGGTGGCGGTGGAGTGATAAAAAGTGTAAAGAAAAGTGTAAAACGAACGACGTGATATGGAGTGATGATGCTCGTCAGCGAGAGGACTGAACAAAACGAAAAGGCCATGCTGTCGCCCCGCGCGGCGCACGTGGCGGACAGCAAGGGGAGGGAGAGGCCCGAGGAGCCTTGCACCATCCGCACCGCCTATCAGCGCGACCGCGACCGGATAGTGCACTGCAAGTCTTTCAGGCGCCTCAAGCACAAGACCCACGTCTTCCTCGCCCCGGAGGGGGACCATTACCGTACCCGGCTCACTCACACCATGGAGGTAGCGCAGGTCTCCCGGACCATCGCGCGCGCGCTGGCGCTCAACGAAGACCTCACCGAGGCGATCGCGCTCGGCCACGACCTCGGGCACACCCCGTTCGGCCATATCGGGGAGAGCGCGCTTTCGAAGTTCCTGCCCCATGAGTTCAAGCACAACGTGCAGAGCCTGAGGGTGGTGGAGGTCCTCGAGAACGGGGGCATGGGGCTCAACCTCACCTGGGAGGTGAGGGACGGCATCCTGAACCACACCGGCGAGCACATGCCGGCGACGCTCGAGGGTGAGGTGGTGCGGCTCTCCGACCGCATCGCCTACATCAACAGCGACATCGATGATGCCCTGCGCGCCGGCCTGCTCGACCTCTCAGACCTGCCCGCCGGGCCGGTCCGCACCCTGGGCTCGACCTCCAGCGAGAGGATAGACGCCCTGGCGCACGACACGGTGGATAACAGCACGGGCAGCGACGACATCCGCATGAGCGCTGCCACCTGGGCCCTGATGGACGAGCTTCGCGACTTCCTGTTCGAGAACGTATACATCGGGTCGATTGCCAGGACCGAGGAGGACAAGGCCGTCCGCGTCCTGGAGTCGCTCGCCCAGTACTACCTGGACCACCCCGAAGAGATGCCCGCCGAGTACCGGCCGGAGTCGGACAGCGAGCGCGCCCTCAAGGTGTGCGACTACGTGGCCGGCATGACCGACCGGTACGCCCTGACCAGGTACGGCGAGTTCTTCCTGCCCCGCTCGTGGATGGTGGATTGAGCAAGGTGCAACTTCGGGTCCGGTCGAACGATATTACAGCAACCAGACTAAAGGCAGGGATCAGTGTCCCCCGGCGGTAGAATCAAAGACTCCGATATCGAAGCCGTGCGCGAGCGCACGGACATAGTGCAGGTCATCTCCGAATACGTGCCGCTCAAGCGGGCCGGCCGCGAGTTCCGGGGCCCGTGCCCGTTCCACCAGGAGAAAGACCCCTCCTTCTACGTCAACCCCGCCAAGGAGGTCTACTTCTGTCACGGGTGCAAGGAGGGCGGAGGCGTCTTCAACTTCGTGATGCGGATGGAGGGCCTCGCTTTCAACGAGACCGTGGAGCGACTCGCCGACCGCATCGGCTACCAGGTGTCATACGAGGCCTCCTCACCCGAGGAGACCCGCGGGCGCCTCGAAAAGGACAGGCTCTTCAAGTTAAACCAGACCGCCGCTGATTTCTTTCACTACAGTCTCCTGGAGACGCCGGTGGCAGAGCCGGCGCGGGACTACGTCGCTTCCCGGGGTTTCGGCGCGGAGATCATCGAGGAGTTCAAGCTCGGGTTCGCTCCCGCCGGCTGGGACAACCTCGCGGGATTCCTCGCCAAGAAAGGCTTCAAGGAACGGGAGATCGTCACTGTGGGCCTGGGTAAGGAGCGCGGCGGCGAGCAGGGGGGCCGCGGCATCTACGACATCTTCAGGAACCGGGTGATATTCCCCATCCTCGACCACCGGGGCAGGGTGGTCGCGTTCGGCGGACGGCAGATACCGGGCCCGGGCGACGAGGAAGGCCCCAAGTACCTCAACTCGCCGGAGACCCCGGTCTACAGCAAAGGCCGCACCCTCTACGGGTTCTATCAGTCGCGCCCTGCCATCCAGGACTCCAGGGATGCGATAGTCGTGGAGGGCTATACCGACCTGCTCGCCCTGCGCCAGGCGGGGGTTGCGCCGGTAGTGGCGTCCCTCGGAACGGCCCTGACTGAGCACCACTTCGAGCTCCTGGCGCGGTTCTGCGACCGGGTGTACCTGTCCTTCGATGCGGACTGGGCGGGCATCGAGGCGGCAAGGCGCGTCCTCGAGTTCTTCAACCGGTTCAGCATCGAGGTCTTTGTGGTGATGCTTCCCGCGGGAGAGGATCCCGCGACCCTGGTCTCCAAAGGCGGCGCGGAGGCGTTCCTGGCCCTCAAGGAAGGCGCCGAGTCGCTCCTGGACTTCTCGATAGCCAGGATCATCGAGTCGGCGGACACCTCCACGCCGCTGGCGCGCCAGCGAGCGATGCAGGCGTGCGTCCCCGTGCTCTCGAGGGTGGCGGGCGATGAGATGCGGCCCGTGCGCAACGAGCTCATCCGCATGATCTCCGGCATGCTCGACATGCCAGAGGAGACCGTGCAGATCCTTGCCAGGGATGCCCTGCGCCCGCCCGGCTCGCGGGCCCGCTCGAGCGACGACCCGGCGCGCGTGTCGGTCATGAGCGACAAGGTTGAAAAGGAGGCGCTGCAGGTGCTCATCCACGATCCGGTCGCCCTCCTTGAGCAGCAGCACCTGGACGTCGACTTTTTCTCGGACCCGCTGAACAAAAATATTTTGGCGATATTAAAGGAGTTTCCCGTCTGTGACGAAAACGTTTTACTGGCTGAATATGACGCTTTCTTAAGGCGAAAGGTCGATGGGGTCGAGGACGAAGACCTGCGGCGCCGCATCATGGAACTGCTCGTTGAATCGCCCCCGGAGTGCAGCCCTGGATACGAGAACAAGGTCTTCGACAGGCTGATGTACATGTTTCTGAAGCGACGGAAACAGAAGGTCGAGGCCGACATAAGGAAGACGAACAAGAGGCTTGAGCCGAAAAAGTACGACGCCCTTTGCGAGCAGCTTCTCGAGCTCCAACAGTTGATACGCGACCAGTTCCCCTATGACCATGGTTGACCGACGTGGTGGTATGGCTACAGACAAGGCGGGTGATGTCCCCGAATGGCGGAAGACTGGAAAGACCTGGATATAGCAGAAGTGCGCGAGCTTGCCAAATGGGGCAAGGAGCAGGGCGGGCTGTCCACTGACGAGATCGTCGAGCGGCTGAAGACGGTCGAGCTCACCCCCGACCAGGTAGACAGCGTCTTCGTGCTGCTCTCTGACATGGGGATCGAGATAACTGACGCGACCGTGGACGAGATCAAAGAGGAGATGGAGGAAGAGGAAGCCGCGGTCACCAAGGCCGGGCGCAAGGCGGCGGAGCTCGACCTGTCCGTCCAGCCCGTGACGAACGACCCGGTGCGCATGTACCTCAAGGAGATCGGCAAGGTGCCTCTGCTCACCGCGGAGCAGGAAGTCTCGCTTGCCAAGCGTATCGAGGCGGGGGAGGCCTCGAGCGTGAGGCTCGCCTCGGAAGAAAAACTGAACGCGAAGCAGATAGAGGAATTGCAGGACATCGAGGCCGACGGGCTCGAGGCAAAGCGAAAGCTGGTGGAGGCCAACCTGCGCCTGGTGGTCAGCATCGCCAAGAGGTACGTCGGGCGCGGCATGCTCTTCCTCGACCTCATCCAGGAGGGCAACCTCGGCCTGATCAGGGCGGTCGAAAAGTTCGACCACGGAAAAGGCTACAAGTTCAGCACTTACGCGACCTGGTGGATCAGGCAAGCCATCACCCGCGCCATCGCCGACCAGGCGCGGACTATCCGCATCCCGGTCCACATGGTAGAGACCATCAACAAGCTGGTCAGGGTCCAGCGCCAGTTGCTGCAGGACCTGGGGCGCGAGCCGCTCCCCGAGGAGATAGCCAACGAGATGGAGCTCACCCCGGAGAAGGTGCGCGAGATCCTCAAGGTCAGTCAGGAACCCGTCTCACTCGAAACCCCGATAGGAGAGGAAGAGGACAGCCACCTCGGCGACTTCATCGAAGACTCGGGCGCCGTGGTACCTGTCGACGCCGCCGCGTTCAAGCTCCTGCAGGAGCAGCTCGAGGAGGTCCTCGACGACCTCAACACCCGCGAGAAACGTGTCATCCAGCTCAGGTTCGGGCTGCTTGACGGCCAGCCGCGCACGCTGGAAGAAGTCGGCCGCGTGTTCGGCGTCACCCGGGAGCGCATCAGGCAGATCGAGTCCAAGACGCTGTCCAAGCTGCGCCACCCGTCCCGGAGCGGCAGGCTCCGCGACTACATCGAAGACTAGGAACAGGGGTCAGGCACCGTCCACTTTTTTGTCCACCACGTCCTCTGATACTCGCCGGTTTTCAATCACGTTCCGCGCTCTGCCTTCGCGCAGCAACACGCCCGGCGGCCGAAAAGTGGACAAAATAGTGGACGGTGCCTGACCCCTATGTGAGAGGGTTCGAGGTTCCTTTCGCCAAATCGTACTGTGTGTGTCACGGCCAAAGGAGGGGAAGATGTGCGCTGAAGCCTACCATGAGCCTTTCGAGCTGCTGCCGGAGGAAGGAAGAGACCACCACAGGGCACTCGTATCGATGATCGAGGAACTGCAGGCGATCGACTGGTATCATCAGAGGGTGCTTGTGACCAAGGACGGCGAGCTGCGGCAGATCCTGGAGCACAATCGCGACGAGGAGAAGGAGCACGCCCTGATGCTCTTCGAGTACCTGCGCCGCAAGGACCCGGCTTTCACAAAGTACGCCAGGCGTTTCATTGACAGCGTCGGGAACATCACCGAGCTGGAGGAGGACTGAACTCGAAGGCGGACCTGCGCAAAGCGCTCGACGATCTCTACGCCGAATACAACCACAGGCGGTACGTACACCCGGACCCCCTGGAGTTCCTCTACGACTACGATGACGTTCGCGACCGCGAGGTCGTGGGGCTCGTCGCCTCCGCGCTCGCTTACGGACGCGTGGCACAGATCCTCAAGAGCGTTTCAAGCGTTCTCGACGTACTCGGGCCGGCGCCCGCCGAGTTCATCTCCAGCCGATCGAGGAAGCAGATGGAAAGGAAGCTGGACGGATTCAAGCACCGCTTCACAACCGGCGCGGACATGGCGGGACTTCTGGCGGGGGCGCGCGCGGCGATTCTGAAACACGGTTCGCTGAACGATTGTTTCGCAGGAGGGCTTGGTGAATCCGATGAGACGGTGACGGACGCTCTGGAGAAGTTCGTATCCGAGCTCACCGGCCCGGATCCCGGCCTGTGCGAATTTCTCCTGCCTGCGGCGGCAAAGGGCAGCGCCTGCAAGCGCCTCAACCTCTACCTGCGCTGGATGGTGCGCAGCGACGAGGTGGACCCCGGCGGCTGGACCGGCATCAGGACTTCGCAGCTCGTGGTGCCCCTGGATACCCACATGCATCGCACCGGGCTGGCGCTGGGACTCACCAGCCGGAAGCAGGCAAACCTGCGCACCGCTCTCGAGATAAACGAAGGCTTCAGGAGAATTGTCCCGGACGACCCCGTGAGATACGATTTCTCCCTGACGCGGCTCGGCATAAGGTCGGGCGACTCGCTGGAGGAATTCCTGGCGCGGGTTGAGCAATCGTAAGGTTAGCAAGCAAAGGCTGTGATAGAAAACGTCTGACGCCGGCCGATGGCTGCAACGGGACAGGGTAGTATCAAGGAGGAAGAATGGCACAGCTCAAAGGTTCACAAACCGAGAAAAACCTCATCACGGCGTTTGCCGGTGAGTCTCAAGCGAGGAACCGGTACACCTACTTCTCGACCAAAGCGCGGGAAGACGGCTTCGTCCAGATAGCGGACATCTTCGAGGAGACCGCGAACCAGGAGAGGGAGCACGCCAAGCGCTTCTTCAAGTTCCTCGAGGGGGGCACCGCTGAGGTGAACTTCCCGTTTCCCGCCGGCGTGATCTCCACGACGTCAGAGAACCTCAAGGCCGCCGCCGCCGGCGAGAACTACGAGTGGACTGAGATGTATCCGGGTTTCGCGAAAGTCGCCCGCGAAGAGGGGTTCGAGCCCATAGCCAAGGCATGGGAATCGATCGTGGTGGCCGAGAGGCAGCACGAGAAGCGCTACCTGGGGCTCCTCGCGAACGTCGATGGGGGCACGGTATTCAAGAAGGACAAGCCGGTGGTCTGGCGCTGCCGGAACTGCGGCTATCTTCACGAGGGGCCCAGCGCGCCCGAGGCATGCCCCGCGTGTGCCCACCCCCGGGCTTATTACGAACTACTGGCGGAGAACTGGTAAGAGGGCGAAGGTGCGGATGTCTGCTGTCCGCTAGGAGAAGCTGCCCGGCCGTCGAAACTTTCTGGTAAATCAAGCCAGGCCGGGATCGATAACACAGCGAGGTGGGGTCCGGATGCTCACTGACAGGATGCAGGAGGCGCTGAACGGTCAACTGAACGCCGAGCTCTATTCCGCTTACCTCTACATGTCGATGGCGGCATTCTACGAGTCCATCGGGATGCCCGGCTTCGCGAGCTGGATGCGCGTGCAGAGGCTGGAGGAGCTGGTGCACGCGATGAAGTTCTTCGACTACATAGTCGAGGCCGGCGGGAGGGTGCTGCTGGGTCCCATCGAAGGGCCGCCCACGGAGTGGGAAGGCGGGACGCTCGGCCCGTTTGAGGCCGCGTACGCGCACGAGCAGAAAGTGACAGGCTTGATAAATGCGCTGGTCGACGTCGCCAGGGAGGAGAAGGACGAGGCGACCGAGGAGTTCCTCCAGTGGTACGTCGACGAGCAGGTGGAAGAAGAGGAGTCCGCGAGCTCCGTGGTCGAGAAGATAACGGCGGCGGGCGACTCGTCCGAGGAGCTCGAGAAGCTGGACGGCGAGCTCGCGATGCGTAGCTAGCGCGGGCGTGATGGAGTGGAGGGGGTCGCATGGCTGAGAAGCATGACGCGGTGAGGGTGAGCGAGCACGTCTACTGGGTGGGAGCCATAGACTGGGACATCAGGGACTTCCACGGGTATTCGACGCTGAGGGGCTCGACCTACAACGCCTACCTGATAATGGCCGACGAGGCCATCCTGATCGATACTGTCAAGAGGCCGTTCAAAGACGAGCTGATGTCCCGTATCGCATCGGTGATCGACCCGAAGAAGATCAAGTACATCATCTCCAACCACTCGGAGCCGGACCACTCGAGCAGCCTTCCCGAGGTCATCGAGGAGATCGCGCCGGAGAAGGTCTTCTGCTCCAAGCTGGGGCTGAAGGACCTCGCGGGTTACTACGACCTGCCGGGGCTCGAGGCGGTGGAGAACCTGTCGACCGTGAAACTGGGCGGGGTCGACCTCACTTTCGTCGAGACCCGCATGATCCACTGGCCCGACTCGATGATGACGTACCTCGCGGACGACAAACTGCTCTTCTCGCAGGACGGCTTCGGCATGCACCTGGCGACCAGCGAGCGCTTCGCGGACGAGATCCCCGAGCGCTTGCTCTACGAGGAGAACGTGAAGTACTTCGCCAACATTCTGCTGCCTTACAAGCAGCTCATAGTGAAGCTTCTCGACAAGGTGGAGGAGCTCGGCATCCCGATCGACGTGATCTGCCCCGACCACGGGCCGATCTGGCGAAGCGACCTGGACAAGGTAATCATCCAGTACCGCAAGTGGTGCGCCCAGAAGCCCACGGCGAAGGCTGTCATCACGTTCGACACCATGTGGGGCAGCACCGAGATGATGGCGCGCGCGATAGAGGACGGGCTCGAGAAAGAGGGCATAGACGTCATCGTCCTTCCGCTCAAGGGAAGCGACAGGAGCGTCGTCATGACGGAGGTGCTGGAGGCGGGGGCGTTGCTCGTGGGCTCGCCGACGATCAACAACAATATCTTCCCGAGCGTTGCGGACGTCCTCACTTACATGAGAGGGCTGAAGCCGGCGAACCTGGTGGGCGCGGCGTTCGGCTCCTTCGGCTGGAGCGGTGAGGCCGCCAGGCAGGTCAACGAGTACCTCGAAGGGATGAAGGTCGAGCTGGTGAGCGAGCCGCTCAACCTTCCCTTCCGTCCCGACGATGAAGGCATCGCGAAATGCAGGCAACTGGGCAAGGACGTCGCGAGCAGGCTGAAGGAAGTGATCGAGAGTGGCACTTGAGATGGACCCGAGGGCGATGTGGAGCTTGAGCTACGGCATATTCATCGTGTCATCGTGCTTCGAGGGCAAGGCTAACGGGCAGATCGCGAACACGGTGTTCCAGATATCCGCGGAGCCGGCGCGCGTCGCCGTGGCGATCAATAAGGAGAACTACACCCACCAGTTCATCGAGAAGAGCCGGATGTTCAGCGTTACGGTGCTGGACGACGAGACTCCTATGAAGCTCATCGGCGTCTTCGGCTTCAGGACCGGCAAGGACGTAGACAAGTTCGAGGGCGTCGAGACTATAGAGGGCGACTTCGGATGCCCGGTGGTGACCGAGCACGCTGTATCGGTCTTCGAAGCGAAGGTCTTTGACAGCGTGGACGTGGGTACGCATACTCTGTTCGTGGCCGACGTGGTCAACGGAAAGATGCTCACCGACAAGCCGCCGCTGACCTACGCGCAGTATCATGCCAACAAAGGAAAGGCGCCCGAGAAAGCGCCGACCTACCGCGGGGCGGCTGGAGAGAAGGCCCCGACCTACACCGGCGTAGAGCCGCCCAACGCCCCGACTTACAGAGGCCCCGAAACCGGTAAATGACAAGGCTCCCGGCCAGAGAGGAGAATCGATGAAGAACTACGTGTGCGCAATCTGTGGCTACGTGTACGAGCCCGCCGAAGGAGACCCGGACAACGGCGTGCAGCCCGGAACCGCTTTCGAGGACCTGCCGGACGACTGGGTCTGCCCCGTCTGTGGAGCGGACAAGAGCGAATTCTCGCCTGAGTGACGGTCGACAGCCGGCGGAGGTGCCATGGCAACCAGGAAGATAGTGAGCATCGATGAGGAGAAGTGCGACGGCTGCGGCCAGTGCGCGACCGCGTGCGCCGAAGGCGCGATAGAGATAGTCGACGGCAAGGCGAAGCTCCTCAGCGAATCATACTGTGACGGGCTGGGCGCCTGCCTCGGCGAGTGCCCTCAGGGCGCGATAACGATCGAGGAGCGGGACGCCGCGGAGTTCGATGAGGCAGCGGTGGAGAAGCACCTCTCGGCAGCATCTCCCACAGCCTGCCCCGGAACCGCGCCGCAGAGCATCGAGCGCTGCGAGCTCGTTGACGCGAAGGGCGAGATCGCGTCGGCCTCCGGGCTGCCTTCGCGCCTGTCGAACTGGCCGGTCCAGCTCATGCTGGTCCCCACCAGGGCCCCCTACTTCGACGGGGCGGACCTGGTGGTCGCCGCCGACTGCGTGCCGTTCTCCTATGCTGACTTTCACGAGAGGTTCATGCAGAGCAAGACGCTCGTCATCGGGTGTCCGAAGCTCGACAGCGCCGAGTTCTACAGGAAGAAGCTCGCCCAGATATTCATCCAGAACGACATCAAGTCGATCCAGGTCATCTACATGGAGGTGCCTTGCTGCTTCGGCCTGGTCCACCTGGTCCACGAGTCTCTCAAGGAGTCCGGCAAAGACATCCCACTCGAGCTGATCAAGGTGGGCATCAAAGGCGACGTCATCGAGACGATACCTGTCTCGAGTGGTGATAACTGATGGACGTCATCTGTCCCGGACAGAACACCCTCTTCTGGAAGCCCGAGGACATCTTCGATACCCCGTGCCCCGTCTGCGGGGAGACGGTGGAGTTCTTCAAGGACGACGCGTCGCGAAAGTGCCCGTCCTGCGGCTTCCGCTTCCCGAACCCGAGGCTCGACCTCGGTTGCATGGAGTGGTGCCCGTACGCCGATAAGTGCGCCGCGGCGATGGCTGAGGGTAAGTCCCCCGGAATACCGGCGGGGGAAGGGGAGCCGCCCGAACCGGACGGCGACGGCAACTGATATCATTAGGTTGCGCGGCTAACACAAGCTTACGGGAGGCGGAGAATGATCAACGTCGTAAAGTATGAGAACGTCCCTATCGCCGACACGCCTCACCAGGTCGACGTCAGGCAGCTGTTCGAGAACGACCACGTGGCGGTAGTCGAGATCAAGCTGGGCCACGGCCAGGGGCTCAAGAAGCACGTCACCCCGGTGGACGCGCTGTTCTACATCATAGAGGGCCACGGCATCATTGAGATCGGGGAAGAGCAGGAACAAGTATCGTCGGACATGCTCATCATCAGTCCCAGGGGAATACCTCATACTATGAGGAACGAAGGCGACGAGCCTCTCAGGTTCCTGGTCATCAAAGCGCCGGCCGCAGAAGCAGAATAGGGGAGAGGCCACCTTCCCGCGTTTTTGCACCAACCCGCGCCGTTCTCTATAATTGGACTTCGTAACTGCGGATTGCACCGTTCCCCGGTAGCTCAATCGGTAGAGCAACTGGCTGTTAACCAGTGTGTTGCAGGTTCGAGTCCTGCCCGGGGAGCCAATCTTCGAATTCCCATGACCTCTAGTCAATTATTCACGTGATTGCAATGGGAATTCGAAGATTGGCTCCCCGGGCAGGACTCTGGGGGGCGATGGGGGCACCGCCCCCAAATAAACTTCAAAAATGGGGGGGGTTCCGTAGGGGGGGCGCGAGCCCCCCATGCGGGAGCGGAACCCATCTCAGCAAACCAGCGCCTACTTGGAATCGCCTATGGGTGAAGCGACGTCCGCCCGGGGAGCCCCCAAATCATGTTCCCCGGGCAGGGCTAATGGTGAAGCGACGTCCGCCCGGGGAGCCAAATCGGACGAAGTCCCGATGTTTTGGCTGGCTTCTACGCCCTCTTAATGGTCAACATTGATGAACCTGCTAAAACGTTACTTTCCGGCTCTAAGGCCGAACTCGTGATAAGGTGATGATGTTGGAGGAGGCACTTAGGGAATACCGGCTTGAAGGAGACGATAAGATGTCGCGCGCACAAAATACGAATGATGGGTTTGAATTAAGGGAATCGCCTGAAAAGGGCGAAGGGATTTTCGCTACTAAACCTTTCGAGGTTGGTGACACAGTAATGGTTGGCATTATTGAAGAAGTCATGAGTGCGAATCATAGTCATGCCTCACAGATAAGCGAAAATGAGCATGTACTTCACGCAGGATTGATAAGTAAGGTCAATCATTCCTGTGGCCCCAATTGTGGCATCAGAGTAAATGAAACTGGCGCACATGATTTCATTGCGATGAAAGACATCAGCGTCAACGAAGAAATAACGTTCGATTATGCCATGAGGAACTATACTATCGACCATTTCCCGCAGCAGTGCATGTGTGGCTCGGCGAGATGTCGCGGTAGGATCACGGGATGGCAAGACTTGCCGGACGAGAAGAAGAAAGAGTATGAAGGTTTTGTGGCTCCATACCTGCTTGAGTTGGACGCAAAGCATTCTTGAGAGGGCGGGGACGGATACGGTCTGAAATAACTTCACGAGTTTGTCGCCACGCTGACGGCATGGTTTGTCCAGTTTTGTCCTCAGTTCCTGAAATGCCACTGCACAGGAAAATGGACTGACTTGACCGGCCATTAGCCTATCTCAACAGCTGAATCACGGTGCCCCTCGCACCCCGTGGTAAGATTTCGGTGTCGGCAGCGGCAGTTGGGGAATTCCGTGTAAATAATGGAAGCGGGTAAAGTGGAAACTGGGAAACAGAAAAAGTGGATGCTGGGAAACTTAGAAGATGGAAACTTGAATACTGGAAAGATGAAAGAGCGAAAACTGAGAAGGCGAAAACTGATAAAGCGGAAGCCGAGGGATGGGAGGCGTGAATGGGGAGCCGGGGTAGGGGGGCGGTAGACAGGTAATGTCGATGGATCAAGAAGTTCTTGATATTGAGGGAGGAAATGATGAAGAAGCTGCTTATGGGCCTATTGTTGGTAGCCGCCATTGGCGCGGTTGTTTACTTCAAGATGAATAAGGGATGCGCTCCTTGCTGCGACACAGACGAGAAGTGCTGCTCGTAGACATGCCAGCATGACCATTCTTTAAGCTGATCAGTATTACGATATTGCCGATGGAATTCGGCACAGTGCCAGCATGAGGGTACGAGACGGCTTGAGCAGGCCCACGTCGTCGTAGTGGTGAAGCGTGCGCACGCTGACACCCGCGAGCTTGGCCAGTTGCGAGATCGAGTATTCCATGAATGGATTATGAACCATGACGTAGCGTCAGGGTCAATGGAGAAGCGGAATCCAGGACAGCAAGAAAGAGACTATGAATCAGCGCCGGCTTCAGCCCGCAGCTTCTACTTCGTCCGCCCTTCACGCCTGCACTTCTTCACTATTCGGTCCAGGTACAGGTCCACGAACTTATGGGAGATACCGTTCAGTCGATAGAGGAGCTTGGTGTCGAAGTCCATCATGATCGTGAACTTGCCTTTTTTGAAAGCGGCGATGAATGCATCGGCTACCTCAGCGGAACTCATCGTCTTCGCGCTTTCCGAGATAGCGTTGCACTCCACCGGCCTGGTCTCGAGCTCCACCGCGTGCCCGGGCGTCTCGGTGTCGGGAGGGTACAGTACCGAGACTTCCAGGCCTTTGCTGCGCAGCTCCCGGCTGACAGCCTCCGCCAGCGAGATGACCGCGGCCTTGGTCGGTCCGTAACTCGAGTAACCGAAAATCCCTGTCACTCCGACGGTCGAGGACACGAAGACGACCGCGCTCTTCTTGTGCTTCAGCAGGTGAGCAAGGGCGGCCTTGGTGGTGAAGACGGAGCCGAGGTAGTTGGTCCTGTCGGTCCTCTCGAAGACCTCGACGTCCTGGTCTTCAAAGTAGTCCGGGATGTAGATGCCCGCGTTGTTGACGACGACGTCGATCCCGCCGTTATCATTGGCAATCTGCTCGATGGTCTGCGAGATGACGGCCCAGTCACCCACGTCACCCTGGTATCCCTTGACGGTGCGACTGCCCCGCACATCTTTCTTGAGGTCCTCGACGGAGGCGTCGAGCTTCTCCTTGTTACGGGCGATGGTGAACACGTTCGCGCCTTCTTTCAGGAAGGCGCGCGCAATCTCAAGGCCGATCCCGTACGACCCACCGGTGATCACCACGTTCTTTCCGTTCAGGTCTTTCATCTGGTTTCCCCCTCGGGCATCAGTACCGGACCACCCGCAATCGTATTCTCTTCGCGATCAGCTCCCGACGGTTACGCCCGCGCCGGGAAGGAGTTTCTTTCCATACTCGTAGGCCCTCTCGACCTCACCGTCGGACAGCGGCCCCTTCCGTCCGCTCACGCCCGCCCGGAACGGCTCGGCAAGGGGTTTGAGCCCTTTCTCCTCGAGCGCCTTGTGGATGTCATCGGCCGCGATGGGGTCGCCCTTGGGCAGCCACTTTGCGAGGCCGGTCCCGAAGGCCGCGAAGCGCGCCGTGCCGTCGCCGACGTCGAGGTCCTTCAGGAAGCGCCTCACCGCTCCCGCTGAGCGGCCTGCCCTGGTGGGCGAGCCGATGACGACGAAGTCGAGTCCGGACAGCGTTGCCGCCGCCGTCTTGACGTCGGTGATGGCCGCATCGGCACCGGAATCCACGAGGCCTTTGTGGATGGACTTTGCGACCTGCTCGCAGTTGCCGTACTTGCTGTGATAGATGACCGCGCCCTTCATGCCTTCCACCTCCGCCGGTCTGGTATAGTCCGCCTCATATCATCTCACCGCGTGGTGCGATGTCAATGCAAGGGATGTGACGGAACAGTGGGCGTCAGCGATTGATGACCGTATCTCAGCCTTCGCTATTCTCGAGAGTCGCCACCAGCCATGCCACGTTCTCTGCGAAACGCTGGACAGTCTCCACGCCTTCGGTGTCTTCCCAGACCTCTCCCGGCATCCTGCCGAAGACCATGTTCCAGTAGTTGGACCCGGCGACGATCATGTCGTTGATGAGGAAGAACATGAGCAGTTCCTGTATGGTAGCCGTGTGGCCGCCCCGGCGAGCGACCGCGATGGGCCCTCCCACCTTGCGCGACAGGAACTTGCCGTTCGCTTTTGACACCATCCCGATGCGCTGGAGAGCGCACATCACGTCACCCCGCGCCGTGCCGAAATACACGGGCGTGCCTACGATGAAACCCCGCGCGCCGTCCCTGAGCTTCTTGATTATCTCGTTGACGATGTCGTCGATCGCGCACTCGCCCGTCTGTTCGCACTTGCCGCACGCCTTGCATGCCGCGACGCTCTGGCCAGCGAGAGACACTACCTCGGCTTTGACCCCGTTCTCTTCGATGACGCGCGCGCAGTCCTTGAGCAACTGGGCAGTGTTGCCGTCTTTCTTGGGGCTCCCACTGAGCAAGAGAACTTTCTTCATCATCGCACCCCCGGTCTACTGGTTCTGGCTGAGTTCCTTGAGCAACTGGTCGAGACGGTCTGAGGACTGTCGGATGCGCCCGATCGAGGCCTCCAGGCCCGTGACGACGCTGCCGGTCTCTTCATCGGTCGGCCCGCTCAGCCTCTCGAGCCCCGCGATTATCACAGATATGTCGCGAGAGAGGTCATCGGTGGCGCGGACCAGTTCATCCCGCTGCTTCCGCCTCCCCGCCTGTACCGGGGTGTCCAGCGCCCACTGCCTGATCATGGTCACGTGGTCGAGATACTTCCGGTACCTGAACAGGTAGCGGTCGGCGATGGACGCACCCGGGGTCCCGGTCGTCGAGGGGCTCGGCGGGTTCTCGGGCCCGTCCGCCACGACGTCGAGCGACGCGAAGCAATTGGAGGCACCGCTGCTCGGAGGGCCGTACGTGTCGGTGAGGTCCTTCAACAACGAAGAAGACGTAGTGGAAACGGTCTTCAGGGTCAGGCGCAGGCCGGACGTCAGAAAGACCAGGTTGACCCTTGCGGCGTTCTTCGAAAGCGGAAACGAGAGTTGGATCGATTTACGAGGATGGCTTGCAACGGGGGGCTTCGCCTTATTCACCTGTTTGTGGGGTTTCGCGGACGTGCCGGAGGTGCTGTTCCCGGTAATGGACACCACCAGCACGACGACGATTGCAGCAGCCCCCACCGCGACGACCGCAATGAGCCAATGCCCTGAACCTGTAATGCCTTCCCACCAGCCGCGGGTCGGTCTCCGGTCGTGGTGATGCACGAGGAATTCGGGCGGTTGAGACTTGTCGCCCCAGCCCGGAACGGTGCTGTTGTTCGGTCGAGCCTCTCTTCTTGCCATTCCTACCCCAGCCGTGTCGGGCACTGGCGCCCGAGGCCCCCGCCCCCGTGCGTCCCGTCCGTGAAACCTTGTTCGATGGCGCGAGGATTGTTCCCCCCGGGTCCGCGGCCCTGAAGAAGCGAAGGAATAAGATTATAAGCCAAGCGCAAGGCGATGGCCAACCGACACGACGTCTCGCGGACGGCGCCGGGCCGCGTCAGTCTGCTATCATCACAGCACAGCAGTCCACCGGGCCGAATGGAGGAGCGATGGCAGAGGTAGAGAGCGGAGACGGTTATATCGAAGCGGGTGCGGGCCTGCCCGTGGTCATGCTCCCGGGGATGGAAGGCTCGAGAGAGTTCTGGCGCTACCAGGTGGAGGCCCTCGCGCCGTCGTACCGCGTGGTGGCCTGCGACCTGGCGGTGAGGAAGCCGTCGCTGTCCAGCACCATCGCCGACTACGCCGCAGACACTCTGCGCATCATGGACTCGCTCGGCATTAACAAGGCTGTAGTGGTCGGAGAGTCGATGGGCGGGATGGTCACGCAGCACATCGCGACCCACCACCCGGAGCGCGTTCTAGGGGTCGTGCTGTGCAACACGATGGACAGGCCGCGGCGCGGCGGCTTCGGGCTGAACATGTTCACGCTCGCGACCTTCGTGCACAACCTGGCGTTCCTGCCGTTCCTGACAGACAACATGCGCAGGGCGATACTGCGCTGGGTCGGCAGGCACCACGGCTTCGTGATGGACCCCACCCCCGGAAACGAGATGCTCATCGACTACCTGTTCGCGCACGGGACCGAATGCGGCGGGCCCGCCTACCTGGACAGGATCATCGCCGGGGGGAAAGCGCGGTACACGGAGCTGCTGTCAGGCATATCGGTGCCAGCGCTCGTATTGAGGGGGACCGAGGACAGGCTCGTCGGTCCAGGGACCGCATGCGAGATCGCCGGCAGGATACCCGACGCGGAGATCGTCCTTATAGAAGGCGGGGGCCACTGCTGCACCCACACCATGCCGGAGGAGAGCACCGGCGCGATCCGCTCCTGGCTCACCAGGCACGGCTTCGTCTAGGCGGCATCGACCCGCGACGCGCTTTTGGGTGGACAAAAAAGTGGACGGTGCCTGACCCCTGCCTTGACCCCTGCCTTGGACGGTGCCTGACCCCTGCCTCAGTCGGATTCTGGATCTTCGAACGTGCTCCTCATCCCTTCAGGGATGACTACCTCAGCCGTTCCAGCCGAGCACTCCGGGATTGCCAGGACCAGGTTGGCGATCCGTTCGTATGGCACGGTCAGAAAGACAATGTCCGGCGCGTACTTCTGCATCCGTCTTGCCGTCCAGTCGCCCAGCGTGAGGTTGGTGTTTCCCGTCACTACAGGATAGCTGATGGCGGCGTGGCAGAGAGAGCCTGTCAACTCGACATGCGGGGGCTTGCCGTCCCAGTAGTGGTCCAGCGTCACCAGCCTGCAGGCGCTCTCCGCGTTGCAGACGAACACGACGATGTCCGGCCTGATGGGAGCCGCGTCCATAGGGCCGAGGAAGATGCGGTCGCTCATGCCTGTCGGCGGGGGAGAGCCGAGGGTCTGCATCCTGTGGAAGCTTGTGATCGAGGCGGTCAGCTTCTCGCCGCGGGTGAGAAAATGTTGCAGCGCCCTTCGCCCCTGGGCGGCGGGAGGCTCCGAGAGCCCGCAGTGCCAGGAGCCGCCCGGACAGGCAGACGTCTCCTTGTCGATGACGAACGGTTCACCCGCAGCGGCGAGCTTCAACGCCCTGCACATCCACATGCGCCGTTTCTTCTCGACCTCGACCTCCTCGTTGGTGAAAGTCACCGCGACGGGCTTGCTGTCCAGCCCCAGCGTGCCGACTATCTCCTCCGACTGGCTTTTCCACAACTCGCTCACGCTCGTCACCCCCTGCGACGAAAGATTAAACCATGCAGGTATAGTAAAGTGCTGGCGCGCCGCAAGCGCAAGTGCGCCCCGCCCTGAAAACAATTAGAATTCGTAGCGTCGGCTTCCCGCCGGCTCACGGTCAACGAATCGTGGAAAGAGGATGCGCTTGATAGTAGTCAGGCCGGTGGTCGATAACAACGCCGTCGAGAGCTTGAGGGAACGCACCCTGTCGGTGCTTTCCGGCGGCACCGGGCGCGCCAGCAATGAGACGCTCAGGGCGCTTGACGCCGCCATCGAACGCGCCGTAGAGGTCGCCGAGCCGTGCGGCGGCTACCGATTTGCCCGGCTGGTCGACGTTTACGAGGACGGGGTCAAGACGATGTTCGGCGCGGTCGAGAGCACGAAGTTCGCCATGATGGCGCGCGAGTCCTCAGGCGACCCCCGCGTCGCGTTCGCGCTCTCCACGGCCGGCGCGTCACTCGACGCCGAGCTCGCGCTCGACATACCGCTCCTCGAGAAGTTCGTCCTTGACGCGGTCGGCTCCGAGCTGGCCGAGATCGTCGCCGACATGGTCGAGGCGGAATGGAAAAGGGACGCAACGGAGCAGGGCCTGGAGTCCAGCGCGCGGATGAGCCCCGGGTACTGCGACTGGCTTCTACAGGGGCAGTCAGTGATATTCAAGGCCATCGACGCTGAGGCGATCGGCGTCAGGCTTACCGACAGCTTCCTGATGATACCGGCGAAGTCGGTGTCGTCCGCCGCGGTCCTCGCCGAGCGCGTCCCGCTGAGAGTACAGTGCCTGACGTGCACGCGGGCCGACTGCCCGTTCCGGCGCGCCCCACAGGACGAAGCGTGGTCGGGCGCAAGGCGAACCGCTCTCTCAGGAAACGGAGAGGAGGCGGAGTGAGGAAGTACGGGTGGTATATTTTGGTCGGGGCCGGGCTGCTCGTCCTGTCAGCCATGCTGTACTCGGTGCACTATGCGATCTTCCGCAACGCGCACCACATCTACCTCTACCTGCTGGGGGACCTGGCTTTTCTGCCCATCGAAGTCTTCGTCGTCGCGCTCGTCGTGGACCGCCTGCTCTCGGCGCGGGACAGGCGCGCCACCATGGAGAAGCTGAACATGGTGATCGGGGCGTTCTTCAGTGAGGTCGGGACCGAGCTGATAATGCGGCTGGCCGCCCTGGACCCGCAAAGCGACGAGAAGCGACGGGTGCTCAAGGTCACCGGCGATCTCGATGACCAGGCCTTCAGGAAAATGAAAGACGCTATATCAAAGCTCGATTTCAAGGTGGAGCCCGCGCCCGCCGATTACGAGGGCCTCGAGTCGCTGCTCGTAGACAAGCGGGATTTCATGGTGAGACTTCTGGAGAACCCACTGCTCCTCGAGCACGAATCGTTTACGGATGTCCTCTGGGCTGTCTTCCACCTCACGGAAGAGCTTGCATGCAGGCCGGGTTTCTCCGCTCTCCCCGACAGCGACCTGGCTCATCTGGCGGGCGACAGCGCGAGGGCGTACGGGCGGACCACAGCCCAGTGGCTCGATTACATGCAGCATCTCAAGAAGAGTTATCCGTACCTCTTCTCGCTTGCGCTGAGGCGCAACCCGTTCGATCCTGAGCCGTCGGTGCTCGTGAGCTGAGGCATGCCGGGCCCTGGCCGAGGTCT
>Ga0209429_10000148_pt1 | contig 50204 bp, 48 predicted proteins | sample BarGraNGADG00212_3_FD_184493 | JGI IMG/M metagenome (GOLD analysis project Ga0209429, IMG submission 184493) | Arctic peat soil microbial communities from Barrow, Alaska - Barrow Graham LP Ref core NGADG0004-212 (SPAdes) (version 2) | ecosystem: Environmental > Terrestrial > Soil > Wetlands >... | reverse complement strand
ACTTGACCAAAATCTAATTAATTTTGATATCTTAATTGCTACACCAAAGTTTATGCCTCGACTCGGTAAATATGCCCGTCTACTTGGACCAAAAGGCTTAATGCCTAACCCAAAGAGCGGTTCTGTTGCAACTGACGTTGCTAAAGCCGTCTCAGAAGCTAAAGCTGGTAAGGTCGAATACCGCGTTGATAAACAATCTATCGTTCATTTAAGCATTGGTAAAGTATCATTCGGTGCTAAAAAACTTGAAGAGAACGCCAACGCCTTCTTTGAAAGCCTACGTTCACAAAAACCAGCCAGCCTAAAGGGAGTTTACGTTCACTCTACCTCAATCAGCACCACCCAAGGTCCTGGAATCAAAGTTATAAACGTTGTCAGTTAATTTATCACTAAATAAAGGAAAGCTAAAATAATATGGGTGTCTACAGTAATACTGAGATAAAGCAAGCAATAGCCGATGGTACAATCGTATCCATTCCTTACAATCCTAAACATGTATCCACTGCAAGTCTTGATTTTACATTGGGTTATTATTTTTTCAAACAAGAACCCGAAGGTGATGTCCATATTTATAATCCATTTGATGAACAAGAAGTCCATCGCTATTTTAAGGGACCGCTTAAAGCCATTTCTCACAAAGAATGGTGTGAAAAAAACGGACATGACTTATTTTCCAATATCCCAGAAGACCAACCGATTATCGTTTTAAAGCCCGGTGAGCGCATCCTAGGTCACACCCATGAGTTTATAGGAATCCGCGCTAATGGTGGCGCCTGTGAAGTTAAATCACGTAGTAGTTGGGGTCGTAATGGCATAGCTGTTTGTTTTGATGCTGGCTGGATTGATCCTGGATATATAAATCGTATTACACTTGAAATCTATAACCTTAACCAGCACGAATCAGTCGTTTTACCAGTAGGTGAGCGTATTGGACAACTCATTTTTCACCATACTGGTCCGATAGAAGGCGATTATAGCGACGGCCGCGAAGGCATGAGCGGAAAATATCAACACACCGATAATTTGGAAGAATTGATTAGAACTTGGTCACCAGAAAGAATGTTACCACGTGCTTATAAAGATGAAAGAATATTACCACCAGTAATCGACGGGTTGTCAGAAGGGATAAAATAGATGAAACTTGGTAAATATATCGTCATCGAAGGCCATGATGGCACCGGAAAATCTACTCAAGTAGGAATATTACGACAAAAACTTCTAGAAAATGGCATTGAGTCAATTGAGTTTCACGAACCAGCCGGAAACCCTATTGCCGATGTAATAAGGACTATATTAAAAAATGGCGATCTTGATCGCGATCCAATGACAGACGTATTATTATTTAGCGCCGCCAGATGTGATATTTGGAAAAATCTTGCACTTCCAGCACTGGATAGCGGTATATGGGTAGTTGCTGCACGCAATTATTATTCGACTCAGGCTTACCAAGGATATGGATCTGGACTTAAGCTAGATGCAATTGAATCAATAACTCGCATATCAACAGATGAACGCTACATAAAACCGGACTATGCATTTATTCTTGATTTGGATGATGAAAAAGAAAGAGCCAAGCGAATTAATAATAGGGGTAAACTTGAAAATCCGGATACATTTGAATCAAGACCGGAAGATTTTCAAGACAGAGTAAGACAAGGCTACCTTGAAATTGCTAAAGATCGAAATATACCAATCATTTCCGCGAATAAGCCAGTAAAAAATATTTCGGACGAAATCTGGAGCTATATTGAACCAGATATCACAAATAATAGATAAAGCAAATATATACTTCATAAAAGGCTACAGCAAACAATACAAACAACTTTTAGTATATAATTTAAGACTAAAATAAAATAAAAATACTATTAAATATTTATCTTAATAATTACCATAATCACAATATACTTTCAGTTTGCACAAAAATGTATTTATATTTATAATAGCAACAGCGCAAAAACACTGCCCTTTAAAAATGTATTCGTAGCATCTTGTTATCCAAGATACATTGCTCTTTGATTTTCAGGAGGTGAAAAAATGAGCAGGGCTGATGAGGTTTATAGGGATCTATTAAAAAGAGTTCTGACTGACGGAGTGTCAAACGAGGGACAAGAAGTTCGACCTAAATGGCCGGATAATATTCCGGCTTATACTCGTTCTGTTTTCTTCGCGACTGCTACTTATGATTTATCCGAAGAGTTTCCGATCCACACACTTCGCCCAACGGCATTCAAGAGCTGTATCGAAGAAATATTATGGATTTGGCAACAAAAGTCCAACAACATCAAGGACCTGAAGCCCAAAATTTGGGATGCATGGGCCGATGAAAGTGGATCGATTGGCAAAGCCTATGGCTATCAACTGAGGCAAAAACATATATTTCCCGAAGGGGTGCTCGACCAAGTCGATCATGTTCTTTATTCCCTGAAATACAATCCAGCCGACAGGGGCATTTTGACAAACATATACAATCATGCAGACCTTCACGAAATGAGACTACGTCCATGCGTTTATGCGTGCACGTTCGACGTGGATGACGGCAAATTGAATGTTCAGGTAGACCAACGCTCAGCCGACCTCATAGTTGCAGGAGGATGGAATTTAACACAATACGCAGTTCTGGCATATATGCTAGCACAGGTCTCGGGTTTAAAGCCGGGCATACTTGCGTACGCTATCGCAAATGCACATATCTATGACAGACATATCGAAATTGCCGAAGATTTAATTATGAGAAAGTCATATCCAGCTCCAAAGTTTATTATGAATACAAATGTTACAAATTTTTACGATTTCAGGTCAAGTGACTTTGCTCTTCAAAACTACCAAACTGGAGAACAAGTAAGAGACATCCCAGTTGCAGTGTAACCGCGCTACCCGTCCTAGCAATAGGACGGGGTTTTTCATTTTAATATTATTTAATTAAAACAAATTGACAAAATATAACCTAATCTGTTAGAATGCATCAAGACATTACCAAAGACAGTAGCCGTTGTGAGTGAAAATCGAACAACTTAATCCGCTACCGAGGAATCATGTAAAACATACATTTTTCGATATAGGTCTTTGGCAGTGCGAGTTCCAAAGACTTTTTATTTGGGAACGCAACTGTCTAGAACGTTGACAATTTGGTCGAATACACTAAAAATATCAATCAAAGAAAGGATTTTTATGGCCGTTACACGCAGTAAAAAGAATACTTTGGTTGCAAAATTAGCTGAATTATTTGCTAGCGCAAAAGGCACAGTTGGGGCAACTTATACTGGTCTTTCCGTTGCAAATCTACAAGAACTTCGTGCTGCTGCACGGATAAGTAGCGTAGTGATAAAGGTGGCTAAAAACCGTCTTGTCCGCGTTGCTTTATCTGAAAACGATAAATTCAAAAGTGCCGACACAAGCCTACTTACTGGTCAATTAATCTACGCTTTTAGTAGCGTTGATGAAGTTGCTCCAGCTCAAGTTTTAGCCAAGTTCGCCAAAAGCCACCCAGAGTTAAAACTGGTTGTTGGTTTTGATGGATCAGGTTCATCACTTAATACGGCAACTGTCACTGCACTCGCTGCACTACCAACCAAGGATCAACTCCGCGGTCAATTGGTCAGCGTTATCGCCGCACCTCTTACGGGCTTCCTCGCTGTCATGAGTGGCGCACAACGTGGTTTCACACAAGTTGTATCGAAGCACGCCGAATCACTCTAATTTTGTAATCATATAATTAATTTAAAGGAGAATATAATCATGGCTGACACAGAAATCAAGCTATCTGCTGCACAAGCAAAAATCGTTGATGAACTCAACAAACTCTCAGCTCTCGAGTTGAGCCAAATCGTAAAGCACCTCGAAAACGAGTGGGGCGTAAGTGCTGCTGCACCTGCTGCCGCTGTTGCTGCACCTGCTGCCGACGAAGCTGCACCTGCTGCTGATGCAAAATCAGAATTTAACATCAACCTAAAAGAAGCCGGAAACCAAAAAGTTGCTGTTATTAAAGCAGTTAAAGAAATTACCGGACTTGGATTAGGCGAAGCTAAAGCTCTTGTAGATAGCGCACCATCAACTATCAAAGAAAAAGCCACTAAAGAAGAAGCCGAAGCTGCTAAAAAACTGCTCGAAGAAGCAGGTGCAACTGTCGAACTTGCTTAATTTAGCTAATCAATAATTATTCGACCATTTTAAAAACGATAAATACCGCTCTATTATAGGGGCGGTATTTATTTTGTTAAAATCTACAACATTTTTTCACTTATCTCATAAAAAATTGTGGAAAACTGGTAAAATTATTGACAATTTACCAGTTCGTTGATATACATAAGATAGTATAATTACAAAAATAGACAAAGGAATTGCGAGTTACCATGTCTGAATTACCAGAAAAACAAGTAAAAAGATTATATACCTTGATTTCAGAGGCAGAAACTAATCTTGCTGCTGCTAAAGAATTACTATTAAGTATTTTAGGCGACGATGGCACAATTATTACACCCCACGTCAGCACTAATGAAGATGCCAGAGGCAAGGTTATCGAAGGTGTCTTTGACGGCCAAAAAATGGCCGGACCAGATGGCAAAGAATACCCAGTACCAGCTAATTATGCCAGCAAATCAAAACTAGTTGAAGGTGATACTCTTAAATTAACAATTACCGATGATGGCAGTTTTGTTTATAAACAAATTGGCCCAGCTGAACGTAAGCAAATTATCGGCACATTAGTCCAACATGACGGCGCTTATTATGTTGAAGCAAATGGTCGCGAATATCGCATTTTACTCGCCAGCGTAACGTATTTTAGAATCAACGTCGGTGATCAAGTTACAATTATTGTCCCAGTTGATAATCCAGACGCTGTCTGGGCTGCTGTTGAAGCCGCTTTATAATCTATAATTACACGAAATCGTTTCATCACGTTATAATCTAATTAAACATTAATATTATGGAGACTTTATGGAACCAAATATACCACCAGTCCAAATACAACAACCAACTACCCAACCATTTAAACAAGTATCAAATAATAAAATATTAATTTATATAATTATTGCTGTTATTTCAGCTGCTATCTCCGGAGTGGGTGTGTGGTATTTTATGAATCAACAAGATGCCAATGACAAAAAAATACTTACATCGCAAATTACAACCAAAGACACAACCATAGCTGAACTTCAAAAAACAATTAGCACGGCTACATTAACGCCAACAGCCACAATTCCTAACAATTTAGAGTCGCTGAAAACATTTTGTGCCGAAGATGGAAAATATAATGTTAGCAATTACTATTTTGCATCTGTCAGTAATGGTCTTTATGGTGGCTGTAATGTTGGTCCCGCTGATGGTAACATCGGAGGATTCTATAAGATTACAAAAATTGTTGACAATACCTGGACATTAATAACTGCTGCCCAGCAATCAACTAAAGCATATCTTGAGGAAAACGCAATCCCATTGAATGTTGTAATAAGCCCAAATGCTTATAATCTACTCCCTTAATTGATATAAAAATAATCAAAAAAACCGTAGAAAATATTTTCTACGGTTTTTTATTTCTCTATTGCATTCCATAAGCAGAAGCATTATATTGGATTCATCACATGAGGTGAAAACAAAAAGAGTTTAAAAAAGAGAGTGTAAATATATGGCAAAAATCCATTTTAAGTATGGGGCTATGAATAGCGGTAAAAGCGATACGCTTATTAAAACTGCTTATAATTATAAAGAAAATGGCCTTGACGTTATTATTATCAAGCCATCAATCGACACTAAGGGTGGTAAATTTATCGTCGCCAGAAGTGGTAGTAAGATGAAAATTGATATATTTGCGACACCAGATCTTGATATTAGAAAGGCCATAAATACCTATGACAAAGAAAACAATCTAAAAAACCTTTCCTGCATTTTAATTGACGAAGCTCAGTTCCTTAGCCCAAAACAAGTTGACCAATTATATGATATCGCCAAAATTGACAAGATATCCGTAATTGCCTATGGGCTTCGCGCTGACTTTAAAACCGAATTATTCCCTGGCAGTAAACGACTGTTCGAAATTGTCGATAATATCGAAAAGCTACCAACAATGTGCCAATGTGGATCCCAGGCTGAATTTAACTGCCGCATGGATAATGGCGAATATGTATTTGAAGGCAGTCAAGTCGCAATCGACGGAAATAAGACTACAACATATCGGTCACTATGTGGCGCATGCTATCAAAAAGAGAAAAATACAAAACAGCCTAAACCACAACATTCTGATCAACCAATTAAGCGTATACTTATAGAAAAAGAGGGGATTTAAGACAATGTCCAAAGCATTGTACCGCAAGTATCGTAGTAAGACACTTGATGAAGTTATCGGTCAAAAACATATCACCGACATTTTATCGCGTGCCATTGCCCAGGGCAAAATATCGCACGCCTACCTCTTAACTGGTCCACGTGGTGTCGGTAAAACATCAGTCGCTCGTATTATGGCTCACGAAATTAACGGTCTAGTTTATGATGAAGAAACCACTAATTTAGATATTATTGAAATTGATGCAGCTAGCAATAATGGCGTAGAGGACGTTCGTGATTTACGCGAAAAAGTCCAAATCGCACCAGTTTCGGCTAAAAAGAAAGTTTACATAATTGATGAAGTTCATATGTTGTCAAAGGCTGCTTTTAATGCGCTACTTAAAACTCTAGAAGAACCACCTGAACATATCGTTTTTATTCTAGCAACCACTAACGTCGAAAAATTGCCGCCGACAATCATTAGCCGAACTCAACGTTTTAATTTTCGCCCAATTACAATCGACGATGCAACTAAACATTTAGCCTATATTGCAACCCAAGAAAATATTAAGATTACTGACGACGCCTTAAGGCTTATTGCCGAACGTAGCGACGGAAGTTTCCGCGATAGCATTAGCTTACTTGATCAATTATCAAGTCTGGTTGATATCGAAAGTGACAAAACGATTACGCCAAAATTAATTGAGGATATCTTGGGATTAACATCAAATAATGTTGTAGATCAATTAATTGAAGCAGTTGAATCCCATAATCTAGCTAAAGTCGTTGAGATATTGAGTAGTACATATAATGACGGCATCAGCAGTAACGTGCTAGTAAATCAGTTGACTAACGCAATCAGCAATCGAATCGCTGATAAACCTCAATTATTACCGCTCCTTGATGATTTAATTGATGTTACAAAAAGCCCACAGCCACAATTAAAATTGCTCAGTGTTCTTGGCACCGCCGCTTCACCAAAATCACCACCAAAATCTGTCGCATTATCTTCTACTATCTACGAAGTCAGCGCCTCGATTGCCGAACTTGAAAAACAAGCTGTCCAAGATAGACCAGTTGAATTAACTACTAAACGAAAAAATATTTTAGATGTTAGCGATCGAGCCGCTGGCATCACTTCTATTAAAGATATCCTGGGACCCAAGTCTGAAGTGGCGCCGGGTCTATTTGATTGGTCTAAATTACTTGAATATACTCGACAAAATTTCATTGCACTCTTTAGCGTATTGTCTAAATGCAGTTATGAACTCGATGGCAATAATTTGACATTATATACAGGCAGTAAATTTTACAAAAATAAACTCGACGACACAAAATATACGCCACTTCTAGCAAAATGCCTACAAGAAATTGGCGTTTATGGACTAAATATCCACACACTTCCCACAACTATTCCACCTACCGATAGCCAGGCTGCCGCAATTACTGCTATTATGGGCGGAGGAGTAGAGGTTTCATTAGAACCTGTATAAATGACAGATGGCAAGTAAAGAAGTTGTAGTTGGTAAAATTCCGCCACAAAACATCGACGCCGAGAAAAGTTTACTAGGCGCTGTTTTGATTGACGAAGAAACCTTGGCAGACATTTCAGAACACGTTACGACGAAAGATTTTTACGAAAAACGCCATTCTATTATTTATGGTGGCATGATGCGATTGTACGAAAATCATCGACCAGTCGATTTATTGACATTGACTGAGGAGTTAAAGCGCAAAAAAGAACTTGATACAATTGGCGGATCAGCTTATCTAACTGAACTAACAAACTACGTCCCAACCGCCGCTCATGCCGAAGCTTATGCCGAATTAGTTGCCCAAAAAGCCGTCCGTCGTCGCCTAATTAAGGCTAGTAGTGAAATATCAGAACTGGGCTTTGATGAAGAGACAACTACCCAAGAATTACTTGAAAAAGCCGAAGCTGAACTTTTTTCGGTTAGTGATCAATCCCTCAAACAAGATTTAGTTAGTATCGAAAGTATTTTGACTGAAAGTTTTGACCGTATGGAAGAATTGCATCGCAATAAAGGCGCACTGCGTGGCGTCAGGACAGGTTATCACGACCTCGATAATATGACTGCCGGACTCCAAAAAAGTGATTTAATTATTCTAGCTGCTCGTCCTGCTATGGGCAAAACGACCCTAGTTACAAACCTGGCCTATAATGTCGCGACAATCGCCAAACAGCCTGTTTTATTCTTTAGTCTCGAGATGAGCAAAGAGCAACTAGTCGACCGCATGTTAGCCGATGCTTCTGGCGTTGATGCTTGGAATATTCGAACTGGAAATTTATCTGACGATGATTTTAGTAAACTATCTGAAGCTATGGGCGAACTAGCCGAAGCGCCAATTTTTATTGATGATACACCAGGTTTATCCGTTCTTGAAATGCGCACCAAGGCTCGCCGAGCTATGCACGAACAACCACTTGGGCTAGTCATCGTTGACTACTTGCAGTTGATGCAGGGAAGTGGCAGTAGTAACAATTATAGCAACCGTGTCCAAGAGGTGAGTGAAATATCACGTGGTTTGAAGTTGATTGCTCGCGAACTTAATGTGCCAGTTATCGCATTAAGCCAGTTATCACGCTCAGTCGAATCGCGTAGCCCACAAATCCCCCAACTAGCCGACTTACGCGAATCTGGCTCAATCGAGCAAGATGCCGATATTGTCATGTTTATCTACCGTGAAGCTTACTATAATCCCGAAACAGAGCGCGAAAATATCACCGATTTAATAATCGCCAAACACCGTAATGGTCCAACTGGCAAAATTGAACTGTACTTCCACCCAGAACGATTGCGCTTTATGTCACTTGATCATAAACACGATGCATAGATTAGTCGTGATATAATTAATCCAAACATGAATAAGTTTCATATTACTGATTTGTTTCTTTATCGTTGGCGATTTGTTATTGGCTACAGCCTAATCGCAATTAGCCTTATAGTTGCTCTAATAATTGCTGGGCTATATTTACCAGGCGGAATTTCTAACCAAGAAATGCAATCGGTTGTAAAAAGTAATTTATTAAATATTACTAATCTTAACTCTGCCGATGTTATCAACCTTCCATACCACTTATTACAACATGCTTGTATAACATTATTTGGCGTGTCGATTTTTACTATTAAATTACCCTCAATTATACTGGCGTTCTTTTCGGCAATTGGAATAATTTTGATTTTAAAACGCTGGTTCAAGCCTAGCGTTGGCGTTCTTGCATCATTGGTAGCTATTACAACTGGTCAATTCTTATTTATTGCCCAAGATGGTACGTCAAATATTTTATACTTATTTTGGTCAGTTTGTTTGTTATTTTTAGCAACTCAAATAGCTTATCAAAAGAAATTAAAATGGCTGTATGTAATCGGTTTATGCATTTCCATCGCGCTAAGTCTATATACGCCACTTAGTGTCTATTTACTTATCGCTTTTGGAATTGTCATTCTTCTTCATCCGCATCTTCGATATATTATAAAAAGAATACCACTAAAACCGCTTATCTTTGGAGTTGTTTTAGTCGTGGCACTAATAACGCCATTAGTTATTGCATTAATTAAGACTCCGAATCTAGGCCTGACATTACTAGGCATGCCATCGCACCTGCCTAATCTTTCTGCCAATTTAAAATCACTCGGAGCTGAGTATTTTGGTTTTAACAAACCCGGTGGATTAACACTAATGACGCCATTCTTTGAATTAGGTTCAATGCTATTAATCGCAATTGGAGTATTTAACGTTATAAAAACTCGAATAACAGCCAAAAACTACGTAATCGTATCGTGGGTTGTATGTTTAATACCGTTGATGATACTTAATCCAAACCTGACGAGTATTACATTTCTGCCATTAGTTTTACTTCTGGCGACAGGTTTAAATACGTTACTATCGTATTGGTACAGACTTTTCCCAAATAACCCATACGCTCGAATTGGCGGGCTAATACCATTAATGATTTTAGTAACTGTTTTGGTATTTTCTGGTGCTAGTCGTTTTATTAATGGCTATAAATATGATCCAAGTATCGTGTCAAATTTTTCAAATGATTTGAATATAATACCTAAAAACACAAAGAATTTAGTAGTTTCTAACTCTGAACTAGCTTTTTATGAATTTGTCACAGAACATAGTAAACTATATGCCGTTTCAGCTATGCCAATAAGTGATAACTTTTTAGCAACTCGTAAATCAAATCAAAATTTTAGCGGATATGAAATTAAACAAATAATAACATCATCAAGCAATAACGACAGCGACCGATTTTACTTATACACAAAGATTGCTAAGTAAAGTATACTTAAGATAGTAATTTATTTGACTAAGGAGTAATACAAGATGGCATTTGATCAAATTAAAATGATGAACAATTTACGCAAAGCCCAAAACGAACTCAAAAAAGAAATAGTTGAGGTTGAAGCTGGTGATGGTGCCGTTATAATTCAGGTAACCGGCGAATTAAAGGTCAAAAAAATCAATATCGATCCTAAAAAAATCGATCTTGATGATATTGAACAACTTGAACATTGGCTAGAAATCGCTCTTCGCGACGGGCTAACTAAAGCCCAAGAAATCGCTGCTGCAAAAATGAAGCCACTCATGGGTAGCCTAGGTAACCTTGGGCTATAGGAGACTGATTTGTCACAATTACTTCCTTCAGCACTAGTAGACGCTATCGACGAACTTGGACGCCTACCTGGTGTAGGCGCTCGTACGGCTGAGCGTTATGCTTATTTTTTATTGCGGGCTGATTCACATATTAGTAAAAATCTAGCTGATACTATATCAAAACTTCATAGTGGTGTTAAAAGTTGCCCGATAACATTTGCTTTAATCGATGCTAATGAAGATATGTCTGAACTTTACAGCGACCCATCCAGAGACAAAACAATCGTAGCAGTCGTAGAAGAACCGCTTGATATTATTGCTCTGGAGCGCACCGGACAGTTTAATGGTACTTACCACGTCCTTGGTGGCGCAATTAGTCCGATTGACGGAGTTGGACCAGAACAACTTCATATACCGGAATTAATCGAACGTATAACAAAGGACAACGTTAACGAGGTTATTATCGCCACCAATGCTAGTGTTGAGGGCGAGTCAACTGCTTTATACCTACAGCGACACATTATTGATGCTGGCATTGATGTCAAACTAACAAGATTAGCTAGAGGCATACCAGTCGGCGTCGATTTGGAATACGCTGGTCAAATAACATTAACCCACGCCCTAGAAGGCAGACGGGCATTTTAAATGTACGAAAAAGCCAAAGAACTTATCGATTCAGCAAAAAGTATTATTATTATTCAAGCCGAAAACCCCGATGGTGATTCACTTGGTAGCGCCTTAGCGCTTGAAGAAATCTTAGGCGATATCGGGAAAGATGTAATTTTATATTGCCCGATTGAAATCCCTAAGTACCTTCGTTATATCAAAGGCTGGGATAGAGTGATAAATGATTTTGACACATCAGTTGATTTAGCAATAATCGTCGATACAACGGCGGATGTTTTAATTTCAAAAGTTCTTGATACGCCTGGCGTCCGCCATTTTTTGGAAACTCATCCAGTACTAGCCATCGATCATCACATTTCGGTGTCAAGTTTAAGCTTCGAACACATTTTATTAACCGAGGAAGCCGTTGCAACTGGCGAAATTATTTACGACCTAGCTATTAATTCAGATTGGAAAATTAACCAACAAGCTGCCGAAAATTTAATGATTGCAATTATGAGTGATAGCCTTGGTTTAACTGTCCAAGGTGTTACAGCACGGACATTCTTCACCGCCAGCAAGTTAGTTGAACTTGGCGCCAGCAATTACGAAATCGAATCGCGTCGTCGTGAACATATGAAAAAGTCGGCTGAAATCCTTAAATATAAAGGCGTTTTAATTGAACGAATCGAATATTTCTTGGATGGTAAATTAGCACTGATTAAGATTCCCTTTGAAGAAATTCAACAATACAGCGATCAATACAATCCTAGCGTATTAGTGCTAGACGAAATGCGTCTAGTTGAAGGTGTTGAGCTTGGCGTTGCTATAAAAACATACCCAGACGGCAAATTAACCGGCAAATTGCGTAGTAATTTGCCAATTTCAGCTATGGTAGCTGGCTACTTCGGTGGCGGTGGCCATGAATATGCAGCTGGCTTTCGCGTTCACGAATCTATTGATACAATTATCCCAGAGTTAATAAGCGCAACCGACAAAGCGCTGAAAGAATATTCTTCAAATGACACTCAAATTTTATAACACCCTAACTAGCCAAGTTGATGAATTCGTTTCGATTATTCCCAACAAGGTTACACTTTATACTTGTGGTCCGACTGTCTATAGTTATCCACACATAGGTAACTGGGCAGCATACATTTATTGGGACACCTTAGTGCGAATATTGATGGTAAATAAGTATGATGTTACGCGAGTGATGAATATCACTGATGTCGGACATCTAACTAGCGATGCCGATGATGGCGAAGATAAACTTGAAGTTGGCGCTCGTCGTGAGGGCAAGACGGCTTGGGAAATTGCCAAATTTTACACTGATGATTTTATAAATGGTATGACAAAACTTGGCCTGATTATTCCGCAACACATAGCTAAGGCAACTGATTATATTCCTCAACAATTAGATTTAGTAAAGACTTTAAAAGAAAAAGGTTATACCTATCAAATAAGTGACGGCATTTATTTTGATACGTCTAAATTCCCAACTTATGCTGATTTTGCTCACCTTAATCTTGAAGATCAAAAAGCTGGTGCTAGAGTCGAATTTAATCCTGAAAAACACAATTCAAGTGACTTTGCGTTATGGAAATTTACGCCAACTGGCGGAAAAAGAGATATGCAATGGGAAACACCGTCAGACTTATTAGAATTGACATCAAATAACGAAACCATAATAATGGGATTCCCCGGCTGGCATCTCGAGTGTAGTGCTATGGCCTTAAATATTTTAGGTAATACGATTGATATTCACACTGGAGGTATTGATCACCTTCCAGTACACCACACTAATGAAATAGCTCAATCTGAGGCCGCTACTGGCGTTCGTTTTAGCAATTATTGGTTGCATAATAATTTTCTAATGGTTAATGGCGCCAAGATAAGTAAATCTATTGGTAACGTCTATACACTATACGATATCGAGGCTAAGGGTTTTTCGTTACTTGATTTTAGAATGTTAATTTTGCAAGGCAGTTATAGAAACGAAGGTAATTTTACTTTCAAGAGTCTTGAAGCTGCCAAAAATCGATTACGCAATTGGCGAAATGTCGTGGCCCTAAGGCATCAAATTCACGATACAATCCAAAGTAATAACGAAAAAAATATATCACTATATGCGACCTCTGGAGCAATTATCGAAGCGATTGATGATGACTTGGGTACGCCAAGCGCTCTAACAATTATCGACGATACTTTTAACAAAATAGCCAAGGCAAAACTGACAGATATTGATAGACAATCATTTATACAATTAATCGAAACAATTGATTTGACGCTTGGGCTACAGCTGATGCAAACTACTCCAGATATCTCTGATGACTCCAAGGCGGTTATTTTAGAACGTAAAAATGCCCGTATCCAAAAGGATTGGAATAAATCCGATAAATTACGTAATGTGCTATTGTCTGATGGTATTGTTGTTCGAGATAGTGAACAAGACAGTATTTGGGAATATAGAGCTTAATTATTAATTTTTATTACAGGTATTACTGTAGAAGTTTATCTGAAATATTTTTGAAAAACCCTTTTTTATCAGACGGTTTATTAACATTAGTAAAGTAATCTGAAGCTAAGATATTTACACAACCAGCGATTGGGATTGAAATAATACCACCTACAATACCAAACAGATAGATACCAACAGTAACTGATATTAAGACTGCTAACGGCGAAAGACTAATTTTCTTTGATTGAATCTTTGGCGAAATAAAGTTTGCCTCAATTTGTTGATAAATCATAAAGATAATTATAAATACGATAGCTGCCGTTATGCTATTTAATAACAGAATAACTCCTACTAGAATTGCACCGATTGTTGACCCAAACATTGGAATAAGTGATGAGATAAATACGATTGCCATAGCCGGTATCGCAAGGCTTGATGGCACACTAAAGAATAAACTTAGCATGAATACTAATAATCCAGAAACAAGACTGGCAATAGCCGCAACAGATAGTTGTCCATTAATATATCCGGTAACAACCGAATACATCCGCTGTAATACTTGACTGTGCCTTTCCATTTGATCTTTATCTTTATAAACACTCCATAAGCGTTCCAACCAGGTTGGCCCTTCTACAAGCATTAAAAACGATAAAACCAGCACCAAAATAGTAGCCGCAATCACCGAAAATACTGACCCAATACCATTAAAGAGTACCGTGCCAAAACCTGAAGCAAATTGAGTAGCTCCATCTTTAATAGAATTAACTACTTTTGTAAATTCAGGCTGAAGGTTATAGTGATTAATCAATGAATTTACACCATCATATTGCTTGGAGGCAGAATCAACTAAATTTGGTATAGTTTGAGCAAACTTAACCGTTTGATCAATAATTGGCGGAACAATCAAAAAGGCGAATAAACCAATTGCCAGAACGACAACAATAAACGAGATAGCCGTACCTAGGACACGACTTTTGCTAGGTAATAGTTTTGCCAAACGATTAACCGATGGACTAAGCGCTATCGCAAAAAATAATGCCGCACCGATGATTATTAAGGCAACACGAGCACTATATATAGCAAACGCCCCTAATACGAAGCCGATAACAACTAACCAAAACCGTACAAATGTCCTTGTGTCAATTTCAATTTTTACTTTCATAAGCGTATTATAGCATTAATTAACAGGTTGGTTTATATAAATTTTATTAAATATTATTATTTAAGCGATTACTAAGCTATACATGGTGTATAATGAATATATATGAGGATATTAATAGTTGAAGACGAACACAAAATAGCACATGCACTTAAAAGGGCACTTGAACAAGAAAATTACGCCGTAGACATATCATACGATGGCGATGATGGCTATGCCATGGCAACCACTGAACCATACGATTTAGCAATAATCGATCGGATGATACCCGGTCAATATGATGGTATTGGCATTGTAAAGGCAATGCGAAAAGCCAAAATTCACACACCAGTTATTATATTAACCGCTAAGGGTACTATCGCTGACCGTACAACCGGCCTTGATTCAGGCGCTGACGATTACCTAGTTAAGCCATTTGCTCTAGAAGAGTTATTGGCTCGAATGCGTGCGCTTCTAAGGCGCCCAGTTGAAGTACAACAAACTATTCTTACTGCTGCTGATTTAACACTAAATACCGTGACATATGAGGTTAAACGCGCTAATAAGCTTATCGTTTTAACAAGCAAAGAATTCGCTCTTCTTGAATTCTTGCTTCGCAATCAAGGACGACCAAGCAACAAAGACACAATTATCAGCCACGTTTGGGACTACAACGCCGACGTTTTACCTAATACAGTTGAAGTTTATATGAAATATTTACGTCAAAAAATAGATGACCCATTTGATGGACCACATCTGCTCCATACAGCGCGTGGCTTTGGCTACCGAATTGAAGCCTAATAGAATAAATCTAATGTTTCGATCAACGACCTTCCGTTTAACTGGATGGTATCTGTTGGTGTTAATGTCGCTTAGCGTAATTTTTAGTGTTGTAATATACAGAGTAGCCTACGTCGAAGTTGAGACTCGCTTAGAGCGTTTTCAAACTACATTACAAGGCCCTAATGACTTGGCTCCGCATATTACAGTTGCAGATGACATACGTAACACTGAATTAAATCAACTAAAAGCAAATTTATTAATTGAGCTGTTTTGCGTAAACATTTTTATATTAGTTAGTGGTGGCTTTGTTAGTTATTTCTTAGCCAAGCGTCATCTGTTACCAATCGAAAAAGCGCATGAAGCTCAATCACGTTTTACTAGTGATGCCAGTCACGAGCTTCGTACTCCACTGGCAATTATGAAAACCGAAATTGAAGTGGCGCTTCGTGACAAAACCGCTACTCCTGAAAATTTAAAAGAAATATTGTCAAGTAATCTTGAGGAAGTCGATAGATTATCAAAATTAGCCGAAATGTTACTAAGCCTATCAAGACTAGAAACAAACAAGCTAAAACTTGGACCAGTGAACCTTAATAAAATCGTCAAATCTATCATAAAAGATTTTAATCAACCACTAAGTCGTATTTCTTTTAAATCTAAAAAGCAGCAAATTGTAAATGGCAATGAGATGGCAATTGCTGATTTAGTTAAGATTTTAATTGATAATGCACTTCAATATAGCCCTAAAGATTCTAAAATTTTAATTGATATAGACCAACAAGATAACTGCGCCAAACTTGAAATTAAAAATAGCGGTCCTGGTATTCAACCAGAGAAACTACCCCATATTTTTGACCGATTTTATCGTGCTGATTCATCGCGCACACACGGCGAACACAAAGGCTATGGTTTAGGTCTGGCACTTGCAAAAAGTATCGCTGAATTACATAACGGCGAGATTATTGCAACCAGCACGCCAGATGTTGAAACAACATTTACTCTGTTATTAAACCTTCATTTTTGTATCCAAGCAAAAACTAAGAATTGATTTATAAACTGTATTCATATTACTTAATTGCAAAAAAGGGGAATCGATGAATATAGTTTCTCGGGGTGTTAAAAATGCTCTGCGCAGCCCACTTCGTTCAGGATCAATCGTATTAATGTTGGCTATTAGCATATGTTTAATATTAAGTATGCTAGTCGCTAGAAGTAGCGTCGACGCAAAAATAAATGAGGTTAAATCAACCGCCGGGACAAATATAACAATCAGCCCAGCTGGTGTTATGGGTTTTTCTGGTGGAGGCGATGCTTTAACTAACGAACAATTAGCAACTATTACAAGTACTGCACATATATCAAGCACTTCGGCAACATTAACTGATCAGTTAGGCACAACTGATACTAATTTGACAGCTTCACTTGAAATGGGAAATTTTGGAGCTCGTATGATGCGGTTTGAAAGTACTAGTACTTCAGGTAGTGATACTACAACTACCACAAACACTGATTCAGCCAGCGCAGCCAATTCAACTACTGAGTCTGCTCGTCCAGCACCAACACCACGAATAACCGTAACGGGTACTACAAATCCTAATTCCGTTTCAACAGATGGTAGCGATTTGAATATCACCAGCGGCACAACAATAAATGGCACAAGTAGCGAATTAGTCGCCCTAATCGGTGATAGTCTAGCTACAAAAAATAGCCTAACAATCGGTAGCACTTTTACAGCCTACGATAAAACAGTAACTGTCAGTGGAATATTTAAAACAAATAATACCTTCCAAGATAGTGGAATAATTATGCCACTTGCTGCCGTTCAAACGTTAACTGATCAGACTGACGCAGTTAGTAGTGTTATTGCAAAAGTCGACAGTAGCGATAATGTTAGTTCGACTGTTACAGCTCTTAAAACAGTTCTAGGAACAAAGGCTGACATAGTTAGCCAAGTCGAACAAGCCGCTGCTAGCGTTTCGTCACTTGAAAGTATTTCAGGTTTAGCTTTAGCTGGCGTCATCGGCGCCACAATTGCCGGTGCAATCATAATCTTACTTGCGATGATTTTAGTCGTACGTGAACGACGTCGTGAAATTGGCGTACTAAAAGCCATAGGTGGCTCAAATCGAAAAGTTATTGGACAATTTATTATTGAAGCTTTAACGCTAACTATCATAGGTTCAATCGTTGGACTAACATTTGGCGTACTCGTTAGCGGGCCAATGACCAATTCACTTGTCAGTAGTAGTCAAACAAGTAGTAACTCAACAACCACCCGATCAGGCCCAGGTGGCAATGATAGTGCAGCTAAAATGATAGGTAGAGGATTTGGTCAAATTAGCAACAATATTACCCAAGTTACCAGCAGTATAACACCTACAGTATTTATTTTATCAATCAGTATAACACTTCTAATTGCGATTATCGGTAGCGCCATTCCAGCTTGGTTTATTTCCCGAATTCGTCCAGCAGAAGTATTAAGGACAGAATAGGAGTATTTTATGTTAGTAGTCAAAGATCTTACAAAGAAATTCATTAGTGCCAGTGGCGATGTCACAGCCATAGATAACGTTAATTTAACTGTTCAAACCGGTGAATTTGCCAGCATAATCGGTAAATCGGGTAGTGGTAAAAGTACACTTTTAAGCATGCTAGGCGCCCTAGATATCCCTACGAGTGGTAGCATTGAAGTCGATGGTGTAGATATTGCCAAATTATCCGCCAGCAAGCAAACAGCCTATCGTGCCAAAAAGATTGGCTTCGTTTTCCAATATTATAATCTAATTCCTAATTTAACCGCCCTCGAAAACGTCATGCTGGCACTAGAGTTCGGTGGAATGCCAGCCAATAAACGTAAGGCGCGCGCTGTACAATTATTAAATGACGTTGGACTTGAACCCGACCAACAATTACGTAAACCAACCAGATTAAGTGGTGGCCAACAGCAACGTGTCTCAATTGCCAGGGCTCTAGCTAATCGTCCAGCTATAGTTCTAGCCGATGAACCAACCGGCAACCTAGACAGTGAAAATGGCAAAAAAATATTTGATTTATTACATAAATTGTCACGTAGTGAAAAAACAACAATTCTAGCTGTTACTCATGACATGGATATTGCCGGTAAAACTGATCGAACTTTTAAATTAAAAGATGGCAAAATTACAATTTAATATCTTTGTTTTCACGATTTATTAATCGTTTACCGGTAGCGTTGGCGATTTTCCACTGCAAGATTGCAATCGCGATGATAATCACTAGCAGTGGCCATGTATTTTGCCAAGCTGGCATCGTAAAGTCAAAAAAGTCGCGAATATAGCTTACGCCAAAACTTGGTATAACTACTAAAACTACCATAGCTGTATACAATAATCGCGCCAGACGCGACTTGGCCGTTTGTTTGATATCAAACATTCGTGGCACCAAAAATACCAAATATATGCCAAATAATGTCGCAATAATCACGGTTGTAGTTGATGCTCCGCTTGAATCAGTCGGATGTATTAAACGAAGATATGTGTAAGTAAATGTCACAATTAAGCCGGAAAGTACTGCGATTGGAGCAACTGCCAATAGCGTATCGCGCCAAAAATTACGTGGTGACAAACGATGACGTGGCGAAGGTGTAAACAATGTCCACATAATCGTTGGCAAAGTTACCAAAAATATATTCATAAACGTGATATGACGTGGTCCAAACGGATAAACTATACCAATCGCAAGAGTCGATAATAATAAAATCACAGCATAGATAATTTTGTGGAAGAATAGGGCAGCGATAAGTTCAATTGCTTGGATGACTCGGTTGCCTAATCTCATACCCATTGGCAACGAATTAAACGAATTGTCCATCAAAACAATATCAGCCACTCGTCTGGTAGCCACCGCGCCAGCAAACATCGCAACACCTAAATCAGATTTTTTTAGTGCCAAAGCATCATTAACACCATCACCAACCATACCGGTAAAATGACCCAATTTTTTGAAAGTCTCAACTAATCGTTCCTTTTGCTCCGGTAAGACCCTAGCAAAAATTGTCGTTTTGGACACGACCGAATCCCAATCTTCGTCGCTAATATCTTGTAGCTGTACACCAGTTAAGACATTTTGGTGGTTGATAATACCAGCCTTTTTAGCTATATATTTAACAGTATCGGGGTTATCGCCACTGATTACGCGTAAACTAACGCCGTTTTGCTGCAAATAAGCAACCGTCTTTTCAACGCCTTGACGAAGCTCATTAGACAGCATAACTAGCCCTACAGCCGTTGCAGAGCCCTCTGGCAACTGTTTTAGTGACATATCAGTGTTGTTGACCACTGCCACTAATAAAACTCGCTTGCCAACTTTAGCGAGTGATGCAATATGTCGCTTTTGCTCACCTGTTAAATTAGCCAGTAAACCTACAAATTCCGGTGCCCCCATTAAAACACTGTAAGTTTTACCATCAACAGCCACTTTTACACCGCTCAGTTTGCGCGTCGACGAAAAGGCCAATGTTTGAATCATCTCATATTGTTCTGGCGCAGGTAAGCCAGATATAACCGCTTCACCAGTAGCACTACCATTGCTAGTTTCCTTGGCAACAATTCCGACTAAACCTGGAATGTGTGTCGCATTTTTATCAAATAATTCTAATCTTTCAAAACTGATTTCATCGCTCGTAAGTGTGCCTGTCTTATCAATACATAAAACGTCGAGTAGCGCCATCGCTTCAATTGCGGCTAATTTTTGGGGCAATACCTTAGCTCGTGTTAATTTTATTGAACCGTAAGCCAATAACAGCGTACTAGCTAACAATAACCCTTCAGGAATAATCGTAACCGCCGACGATGTAATCGTTTTAAATATCTGCACGGCGTCTTGCCCAGATAGGGAATAGACAACAAAAATTAATATTGCCAAGACTAACGCACCATAAGTCAGCCAAGTAATCGCATGTGAAATTGCATGTTGAGTTGGTGTCATCTGCGGTTTATAGCGCTTTAATGTTGATGCCATAGACCCAACTTTCGTTTCCAACCCAATCGCCGTTACACTCATGGTTGCATTACCAGCAACGATTGCACTAGCCGCATAGGCAATTGATTTTATAGGCTTTTCAACTGAGGCCGACTCGCCAGTTAAGATACTTTCATCAGCCTCAAGTCCAGCGCTAGCTATTATCCGACCGTCAGCTGGTACTTCATCGCCAATCTGAAGCTGAATCTTATCACCAACTACTAATTGGTCAAACATAATTTCTTCGATCTTGCCGTTTTCATTAATACGTCTGGCGCGCGGAGCGCTCATTAATTCAAGCTTCTTTAACTCACGTCGAGCTCTAACTTCTTGGACAATCGCCAATAAGGTATTGAGAATAACGACGCCAGATATAAAAAAGGCATCTCTTTGTTCGTTTAAGATTAAAAGAATAGTTGCCAAAACTAAAATTGCAATCACGATAGGTGATAAAAAGTTACGGCGCAATATTACAAAAAAATCTTTCATATGCACTTATTATTATAGAGGTTTTAAAGATAAAGATAAACAGTGTTGTAAAAAGATGGGTTGTTAAGTTGTTGCTCAGATTCATGAGTCATAATGATAATGCAATAAAAAGAAAAGGAGGGTTCTAAAAATGAACACTACTATAACAGAGAAAACAATTTTGCTTAGTAAAAAAGGCATGAAAGAAATTAAGAAGAAGATAGTTCAGCTCGAGCATGATCGTCAAAAAACACTGCAATCGCTCCATGATATTGATAAAACATATGGACGCGATGAGCATTTAAATAGAATCAACATGGTATTTAACCTAGAATGCATCGAAGCCGAATTAGCTGATAAACAACTAGTTTTATCAACAGCCAAACTGATACCAAAAGCCCGCAGTCGTCTGCAGGTTGCAATTGGATCAGTTGTCGATTTAATTGACAAACAAGGTAAAATATTCCGTTTTACAATAGTTGACAGTGTTGAGGCAAACCCAAGCGATGGACGGATTTCGACCGTCAGTCCATTGGGCCAGAACTTAATTGGTAAAACCATTCGTGATATTGTCGAGTGGCACAATGGTCTAAAAACCAACCAATTAAAGCTTGTCCGCATAATTTAGTAAAATTTTAAAAAATAACTCCGCTAGTCAAAGGACTGATGGAGTTATTTACCTGACTCTCAAAACCCCAACGCGGGTGGCGTTCGGCGGGGCGGCACCCGATTTACTACAAAATGGTAATCCATTTTTATAAATCAGGGGCGGACCGGGCGACAGGACCCGAGGGGGTTTTGAGAGTCAGGTTTATTTGTATTGACTAAGAAGCAATCCCCAATAGCGTCCAGTCATTACCGCGATTACTGGTTCGTAAAAAATAATTTGCCATCCCATCGGATAGGGTAATTACTTCGTCAATTATGCCACCATGGCGCACTAGACAACGCAATCCAGCATCAATAAAATTGTAAGTTACACCCCTAAATTCCATTCGACGCGGATAAGCACCCAAATTTTTTCTAAAGCCAACAGCAGTTACGTTAACTTGTTCGTTGATATCTACTTTGCTCATAACTGTTTCCTCCATAAATTTTATACATTTTAATAACTACCGGTATATTTTTTGATAAAAATTGACCAGCTAGCGGATTATGTAACAGTAATTCAGATAGGAGATGCAAAACCGCTCAGTTCGCAATTCTTTTGACTGATCATGCTTGGTGTATGTATCGTTTATTCGGAGCCTCATAGAAGAGGACGATAACGTTTATGGTGGCTTTATAAGCCTGTAAGTGAAAAGGTTTTAACCAGTACTCACATGACTGCGTCTAGTATACATTGGGGCATATTGAACCCGTCAATAGTTAATTTACATATAATTTAGCTTAAAATAATCACTAATTTTATAGTTTTAAGTATTCTGGTATATTATAAGTATATGAATGACAAAAAAAGCTATGAGGAATTCAATATCAAGGGCGAAGATCTAATTGCCAAGGTCAAGCAACTGATCGCCGAGGGTAATGTCAGACGCGTTATTATAAAAGACAAAGATGGTAAAGTTTTAATAGAAATACCCCTTACGATTGGTGTAGTCAGCATTGTACTAGCGCCAGTTTTAGCGGCCGTTGGTGCAATTGCCGCATTAGTAACTGAATGTTCAATAATCGTCGAACGCAACAAATAATTTCCAAGGTCCAACCTTGGAAATTACAACAGTTTATTAAATCAAGGCATATAACTACGGTTACAGTAGAATTTAAGCAATGACTTGGTATATTAGTATCGCACATGATAAAATTGAGTAGTAAATAGAGGTGTTTTTAGTGTTTAATAAAAAAGCAAAAATTAATCAAAATTCGACAAGCCGGCTAGCCGATTTTAGCTATATTTCTGATAGCGATATTTATATGGATAGCGCTTGTCAAAGTGTTAGACCACAACCAGTTATTGATGCAATCAGTAATTATTATCAAACTTACAATGCCTGCGGTGGACGTGTTAAATACGATTGGGGCCAAAAAGTTGATGCCAAAATCGAAGCAACCCGCGAAGAAGTTATTGATTATCTTGGCTTATCACAAAAAGACTATGTCTGTTCATTTACGCTTAACACAACCTATGGTATTAATCTGATCTTGAGCCAACTAACTAGCGGAATTTATAAACAAATAATTACCAGCGAAATTGAGCATAATTCGGTATTTTTACCAACAATTGAGTTAGCAAAACGACTTGAAATTACTAGAAAAGTTTTAGCCCGTGCCGACGACGGTAGTTTAATTTACATAAAACAGGACATATCTGAAGCTATCGTAGTCGTTAACGCCACCTCAAATATCGACGGACGCCTATTATTAAATGTCAAACAACTTATCAAAGAAGTTCACGATAACGGCGGGATAATCATTATTGATGCCGCCCAAGCTATGGCTCACCACCATGAATTATTAATCGGTTGTGGGGCTGACGCTATCTGTTTTTCGGCCCACAAGATGTACGCCGCCAGCATGGGTGTTATTGTCATTAAAAAAAGTCTGCTTAAATCTTTGGATATTAAGTTCACTGGCGGTGGCATGGTTTCGTCTGTCTCAGAGAATACTTACAAATTACTACCAGATGATATGTCTAGCTGGTTAGAGCCGGGTTTGCAGTCTTATGCCGAGATTATTAGCTTGAATCAGTCAATCGATTGGTTAAAAACCGTTAAACCGCAAGGTCTAAAACCAGCCGAATATATCGAAAAACTTTCAAGACAATTATTTGATGGCTTATCAACTATGCCAAATCTTAAGATATTCAACAAATCACCAGCGCCAGTTATTAGTGTTTACAGCTCAAAAATCGATGCTCATCGCTTAGCAATATTTTTATCTAGTAATGGGATTATGGTCCGAAGCGGCTATTTTTGTTGCCATTACTATTTACTGGAAAAACTCAAGCTACCACCACTTTTGCGATTTTCAATCGGTCTTCACACAACCGAAAGTGATATAGTTAAAACACTTGAAACAATCAAGAAATTTTTATAGGGGGTAAATATTAGATGTTTTGTATTGCTGCTTTTATCGTTTTGGCAATTATCAGTATTTTTTCGGCTAGTCATCGAAAATTAGCTAAAAAAGCCTGGGGTTGCACTATGCACCGAATAACATTTCGACCATGCGACACCTCATTTAAAGAAGAGACAAAGAGCAAATTACTCAGCCACGTTGCTAAAAGAACCCCAAAATTAGTCAAAGCCGCCGATATCGGTATTGAGGTCGCTTCCTTCGCGTTAGTAATTTTAACTATCTGGAGTATTTTATCGGTAATGTACAGTGGCTTAAATTTATTCGTATGGGGGACATGTACACCTAACCAGGCATCATCTTGTAGTCTGGGCGCTGAAACTTGCTCAATCGACAAAATCGATAAAAGCTTTTGGGAATTGACCAGCGAAGGCAAGCCCCTTGATTGGTTTGTCGCCCAGGCCGAAACATTAGGCAATACCATCGCTAATATTCCAATTAGGTTAAAGACGTGGAACGCCGAAAATTATCTGCCACAAAATGTATCATACTATTATAAAAAAGATAGCACTAAGCCAACTGCCTTAGAAATTGTCGATCCAGGTTGTTCGGTTTGTGGACGTTTATTTAAAAACATTAAAGACGCTGGATTTGAAGACAAGTACAATTTAGCATATATCGCTTACCCGATTAAAAACCCGTATGAAGAAGGCGAGTATAAGTTTGCCAATTCTTATACCGTTACTAGATATCTTGAATCAATTAAAATTAATCCGCTTAATAGCCTAAAGATTCCAGCCGATTGGCAAGTTATAGAACGCATTTTTACATCAAAAGATGCTGATAATATTTCTTACCAAATTAAAATTAACACAATGCTAGATAAAACCCAGACTGAGGCTTTAATCCAAACTTGGCTAGGCGATATCGGTTATTCGGCTGACCAGATTAAACAAATTATTGCCGACGCCAATAGCCAAAAAGTTACCGATATAATTAATAAAAATTACGAAATAGTCGACAAAAAAGTCAACACAGTCAAGATACCAACTATCATATTTGGTGGTCAAAGACGTGATGGTTTAGTCAGTGTCCAAGATTTAAAATAATTACCACAAAACTTAATATATAATAAACAATGAATAAACCACTTTATTAATTTAGGCCGAGGGTATAGCTATGAATATAATTGAAACAAAAAAATTGACAAAATATTATGGCAAATCAAGAGGTATAGTCGATGTCGACTTATCTATTAAAGAAGGTGAAATCTTTGGATTTATTGGCCCAAATGGCGCCGGCAAATCAACCTTTATCCGAACAATTCTTGGATTAATTCATCCAACAGCTGGTAGTGCGACTGTTTTTGGTAAAGATATCACTAAATTTGGTCCGGAGATAAAAGAGGAAGTTGGTTATTTACCATCCGAAGTTTTTTACTACGACGACATGAGAGTAATTGATTTATTGCGCTATTCTGGTAGTTTTTACAAAAAAGAGCAGACGGTTATCGCCAAAAGGATTATAGATTTAGCAACTTATTTAGATTTAGACTTAAATAAAAAAATCGATGATTTATCATACGGCAATAAAAAGAAAGTAGGTATTATCCAAGGTCTACTCCATCAGCCAAAACTGATAATTCTAGACGAACCAACCGGCGGACTTGATCCACTTATGCAACAGCGTTTTTTTGATTTGCTGCGCGAAGAAAATAAAAAAGGTGCAACAATTTTATTTTCATCCCATATCTTAGGTGAAGTTCAAAAATTATGCGATCGAGTGGCTATTATTAAAGATGGTAAAATTATTAAAACTGAAAAAATTAGTAATCTAATCGAAAACACCCACAAGCGATTCACGCTAGAAACTACCACCAGAGTAGATAAAAGTCGCTTCACTGGCTTAAAAGGCATTAGCGACTTAAAAATTACAGATCATTCGATTAGATTTTTGTATCAAGGTAAAATTAACGATGTCACAAAAATAATTGCCAGTTTAAACCTGACAAATATGTTGGTTGAAGAGCCTGATTTAGAAGAAATATTTATGCATTATTATCAAACAAGCAAGTAAGATGAATATATTTTTTAGAGAATTAAAAGCTTATCGCAATTCGACCATAATTTGGATTGTATCGTTATCGCTTCTTGCGGTTGTCTTTTTATCAATGTTCCCAATATTCACCAAAGACGTCGAAACGACAAAAAAACTTTTAGAAAATATCCCACCAGCAATGGCTAGCGCCGTCGGTTTATCGATTAATAGTTTGTTCTCAATCTACGGCTTTATGTCATGGTTGCTGACTTTTATAACAGTTGCGGGCGCCGTCCAAGCTATGAATTTAGGTGTTGGAGTATTGTCAAAAGAAGAAACTGGCAAAACAGCCGATTTTTTATTGACAAAACCAATTAGCCGAACCAAGATTATTTTTCAAAAGCTTTTGGCAATTCTATGCCTGATTATCATTACAAATATTGCTTTTTGCGTGATTGCTTTTACTACTGCAGTTGCCGTTTCGTCTATAAGTTTTAGTGTCACTACTTTTATCTTGATACTTTTAAAACTAATTCTAATTCAGATAATATTCTTAGCACTCGGCTTTTTACTATCTGTAATAATACCAAAAGTAAAATCATCGATTACCATTTCGTTACCAACGGTTTTTACGCTATTCATTATCGGCACACTTGGTGAAGTGCTTAATCTAGAAAGTGTTAGGTATATAAGCCCTTTTAAGTTTTTTGATTCGAATTATATAATCAGCCATAACGCCTATGAATTAAAATATTTAGTTATTGAATTTATATTTGTAACCGCAGCAATTACGTTTGCGTATTTTATGTATATTAAAAAAGATATTAAAGCGGCAGCATAAGGTGAAACCTATGAAAATATTTTTATACGAACTAAAATTTTACCAAAAAGCCCTAATCATGTGGTGTATAGGCATGATTGTTTTGGTTTTTCTCAGCATGGTTAAATACAACACGTTTTCTGGCGCCGGCCAATCAGCTGCCGATTTATTTGCTCAGTTACCACAATCTATTCAGACAATTTTTGGCTTAAATGGTTTTAACTTAACACAGGCTAGTGGCTTTTTTGGCATTATGTTTATGTACATAGCCCTAATGGCGACAATCCATGCCGCTATGTTAGGTGCTGGCATCATTTCTAAAGAAGAAAGAGATAAAACATCTGAATTTTTATTTGCAAAACCAATCTCGCGTTTTAAAGTAATAACATCCAAAATTAGCGCTGGCTTAGTCAATATTGTAATTTTTAACCTAGTGACTTTGGTTTCATCAATAATTACAGTCGAATATTTTACAAAAAACAATTCAACTGATAAATACATTATTTTATTAATGTGCGGGCTAATGATAATGCAAATAATATTCTTTTTTATCGGTACTGCCGTAGCAGCATTAGTCAAAAAACCAAAAACTGCTAGCTCAGTTGCAACCGGCGTACTTCTGGGCACATTTATAATGACTTACTTAATTAATATGAATAGTAGTTTTGATGGCCTAAAGTATTTAACACCATTTAAATATTTTGATGCTCAAGCCTTACTCGCCAGCAGTAAACTAGATATTATTTATGTCTTAATCTCAATAATTTTAATATTTATTTGTACCGTTGTTACATATTTAGCTTATAAAAATAAGGATTTAAAATAAACTTATGGAACTTCGAGTTGGATCGTGGAATGTCGAGGGAAGGCTAAGCGATAGTGGAGTTACGAACCGCGGTAAGCCTAGTCAGATTGTTGCAGCCATTAAAAAGCTTGACGCAGATATTTTAGTTTTACTTGAGGCTCACAGTGAAGATTCAATTGATAATTTGACATGCCGTAAACAATTAAATGACATGGGCTATTATCTAAAAAGTGTTAATTATCAAGATGATATGACATCACGCAAAGACACGTACGCTAAACAATTATCACTAATACTATTAAGTAAACTGCCAATTGATAAATTTGAAATAATAAGATTAGGTGATTTTCGTAATGCATTTGTCGCAATAATTCATAATGATAAAGCCAACTGGTCATTACGGGTTATAGGTTTACATCTGGATGATCGACTTGAATCGACCAGATTGAAACAGATTGCCGATCTCTCAAATGTTATCAATCAATCTAGTCTGCCAACAGTTGTGATGGGGGACTTTAATGCTATGCACGGTGACGATTTGTGGCCGGCTAAATTTCTAAATTCTAAGTTTATTCACAAACTTTCAGGTGTAATTTTACCTAAAATTTCCAAAAAAGCAGTTGGAATGGCTAGTGGCGATACATTGCACATGTTGCAAGCTCGGACTAACTTGCGCGATGCTGACATGCAGCATAAACCAACCACAACACCAAAAATGCGCGGTCTAGAATGGATGCCCAGTATACGTTTAATCCAAATCGATCATATTTTTCTATCTTCCAATATCCAAGTCGAGCAATTTCAAATAGCCCCAGACGCTGGCGCCGACCACCGTGCAATTACTGCAATATTACAATTGAGCGACACACTCGACGACATAGCGACATCTGTACAGTAGAGCCTAGGTGTTATAAAATAAGGCACATTGGGATGTCGCCATTCGACTGGCTCATGATTTACAACCAAGTGGTAAGGTGAAGATTGCCTGTGGCAATCTGCAAGACCGGAAGCCGGATGACGAACGTCACCGACTGAGGTGGGGTCGCAAAAAATTAAGAATTAATTTTATTGTGACATGGCTTCTGGGACCAGGCTACCAGAAACGCTAGTACCAATATATTTTACAAGTTATAATGATAAACGTGATGGGATGTCGCCAAGTGGTAAGGCACTGGTTTCTGGTACCAGCATCCGGGGGTTCGAATCCCTCCATCCCAGCCATTCGACTCGCTTTGCTCGCTCATGGCCATGGCCATAGTGACAAAGGGAGGCGAATGTCCTGAGCGTAGTCGAAGGACTATTTATTATTTATTAGAAACTTAATATATACTTAAGGTATGTATTGTTTATATATTCTACGAAATATTCATAATCGACTTTATATAGGCCAAACTAACAGCCTCGACAGAAGATTAAAAGATCATCGAACTCGTCAAGGTGCAAAATTCATTAAAGATTATGGTGGTTTCGAGCTAGTCTATATTGAGCAATTTCAATTACGAATTACAGCTATGCATAGAGAAAAGCAACTTAAACATTGGACTAGGGCCAAAAAAGAAGCATTGATTTCAAATAATCTTGAGCTATTAAAGAAATTGTAGGCGAGGCGGGGTCGCGGAAATTTATAAGACAAATTATCTGTGACCGAATCCCTCCATCCCAGCCAAGATTTACACCAAAGGTTACCTAAGTGGTCATAGATAAAAGACCCGATAACAGTCTTCTAATAGCGATTTAGTTCAGATTTGAAAAAATGATTGTAAGAATGGTACATTCTACTCTGCACTTTCACCTACAAGCCGGCGTGAGTTCGTACTAAGTGAGTTAGAGGCAGAATATATGCATTTTAGCAATAATGAAGGTGTTTTACTAAATGATGCGTACGATTCATATGGTACTATCAGGTACTATCAGTCGGCTTTTTGGTCTTTATTAAGTGAAGTTTAGGAAAAGCCTTGGAAATTCGTTCATAGCCAATGACTTTCTTATTCAAAATAATTTGATATTTTTTATTTAGATCATCGAGTTCTTGCAAATATTTATTTTTAAAATCGATAGCGGTAATCACATTGTCAGAAATATTTTTACCGATTAAATCCGAAAGTGATCTGATTCTATTGCCAGTTTCCTCTAGAATCCTAACTTGCTTCATAACCTTTGATAATGAGATAATCGTCACAATCGTATCAACAACCAAAATTAGCGGTAGTAAAATCACAATGATAATACCGACACCAGTTGGTATCCAATGGACAAAATTAATAGTAAATGGTTGCAAAATATACATAACTATAACGCAAGCAACACCCCAAATCAGCGACGTCTTTAGGCAGACATAACCTTTTATATTGAAGCGTTCATTAGAATAATTCCACCACTTCTGCTTAAAATTTTTTTCTAATATATAACTAGTTGTAAATTCCAGGAGGGTAGCCAGCAACATCGATCCAATAAATAGAATTGACAGGCTCCACTTAAATGGCGTCAAAAAAATTATAACCATTATCACGCCAAAACCATAAATCGGACAAAACGGGCTATTCAGGAAGCCCCTGTTAACAAAATTGCCAGTCTGAACCGTTGCAGTAATTACCTCGCCACACCAGCCAATAAAGCCGTAAATAAGGAATATCAAAATTAGTTCATAAAAAGAATAGCCTAACAATTACTTACCTTGGCTTCTTGATAATTTAAAAAATTCAGCAATTGTACAATATTTATCTACTAAATTAATAATCATGGATTCGCAGTATTTTGGCGGGATAAATGTCAATGGCCACATATGCTTTTTTATAATATCACATTCAATCTTATTAATTTCAAAATCCCTTTGGGCATTTTTAAGAGCCAACCGAGGATGACTAACACCATGTAAAAAAACAGTTGAATCATGCCAGTCATAAAGAAAATAATCGTGCAGCAATCCGCCTCTAGCCGCGGATCGATAATCTAATTTCAAAATTTTACAAATGACATAGCTACCGTATGAAACACTTTTGCTATGATCAAGACACGACACATGGCCATGTTGCATAAATTGAGACATCAAGTTCACATTTTGACAAGCAAACAAATCTTCAACACACTTTTTATATCCACATTTGGAATATGTCATTTCTTAATTATAACATGGGGTTATTTTTAAAGATTATTAAAAATCACGGCCCTGTGCTTCATCGCGAAATTCTTCTAAAAATTTCATCATGAAATCGTAGCGTCTGGCAACCATTCTTTAAGCCATAGATGTATACATCAAGTCTAGCTACTCCATTTGAAAAACTATCCCGTCGTGCATACTAGCTTTGTGCTCACCAGCTGGTCAATGGGAGGAACGAGATTTATCGAGCGATATCCCCCCATTTCAATATAAAATCAACTAACATAAAAGGTAACACACAATAACACCTATAATGGACGAACCTTTTAAAAAAATAGCACATAAATAAAAAAGGGGTAGAATGCGTAATAACGCATTCTACCCCTGCTGACCTTTGGGACATATATCCCCCTAATGTCAGCTAGTTGCCGTTGCCGCCTCGATCTCGTTGGTGTCTACCGGACGAGAGAGAGCGTACAACAGGACGGTTAAAGCCATCAAACCCAGGAACCAAAACGGTCCACCATGGATTATCAGCTTCACGCCGCCTATAACTTTGTCGGCTGGCTCAAAACTAGGATCTATTGTGCCGACCGCATCGCCCTTCGTTGCCAAAGTGCCATCAGCATTCACCGCAATCAAGCGATGAGTGACAACACCATTCGGCGTTTGGAAGGAGATGGGTTGACCAACTCCGTATTCTCCTCTATGAATCAGAATTACGCTGTATGGCGTTATAGTCGGACTCATAGAGGCTGTAGTAACAACGCGAACTTCGTAAGGTATTACCCGCACAGTCATAAGAGACATCGCGAGTAGAACCATTACCAGTAGCGCGGTGGCTACGTAGAACAAAAAAGTAATAATCCGTTTCACGATTACCTCCCAGATTGTACTGTACATTGTACTGTACAGCTCAAAGTTCGTAGGGATTGGTAGCATTATCTGCCACCAACCCCCTAGTCGAGAGTCTTGTGTCTAGATCAGATCGATACCACTTACGGATGCTGACCAACCTGAGTTGCGACGATCTGGTAAGACACGGCGGGCAAGGTCAGGCCCTCTAGATTAATGTCTGTGAGCTCTCCCGTAAAGCCGAACGTGCCCGTCATCGAGCCAGTGGCACCGACGGGAAGCTGCTGATAGATCAGGATGCCGCCTTCTGGTATAGAAGGCCAGCCCAAGTTGGTCGAGGACCAGTCCGCACCACCAGAGCTCGTGAAGGCAACTGTGCCGTACGAGCCAAGTTGATTGAGCGCAGTCAATCCAGTCGAGGTTGGGAATTTAAGCCAGATGTCTTCAGGGCTCGTGCCTGTGTTCTTGAAATACACGGTGGCCGACTGTGAATCACCAGGGAGCAGATTGTTGAACGAGAAGTTCAAACCCCCGCCAGTGTCAGCGTTGACGCCGGCATTGACCTTGACCGAGCCGATCGTGCCAGTGATTGCACCGGTTTTTGTGTCACTGAAGTACGCACCGGACAATCCGATGCCGACCATAGCGGTCATAATAATACAACTCATTAATCCAACCAGAAATGTTCTTCTTGTTCTTGTTCGAGATTCTTTCATAATTAGAGCCTCCTTCTTGTAAAACAGGCAAGATTGCCTACGATTACTCCCCATGGAGCAATACAATTTTATATAGTACACTAATTATATCTATACGTCAACAAAACCGTAATTTATAGCACATTTGTACTTTCAGGATAAATACGAGAAGTGAAATGCGACGAATGCCATGAGCAAATAGCATAAGTCGAAAGACTTATTTTTTTCAAGGCCTGATTGTCAATAACAAAGCTCTAATGTACTATAATTGCAACAAGGAGTTAATTAAAACTATGCCTGACGATATTAAAACCCCCAATTACGTAAAAAGAAATCGCAGATGGGTAACAGTTAAACGACATTTGCCTATTATTTTGAAACCGCTAGCTGTAAGTATTATTTTGACTCTTATTTGGCGACTTATTCTATTCCCTAATAGTATTCATTTTCAAGATTTCGCCGGTGAGCCGATTATGTTCATAATTATCCCAATGGTAGCTTTTATCTATGTTATTTTTTCAGGTATTGCCGTAACATCTGTTTTTGATCAATACAAGATTATTTCGAAGTGTGTAGTAAAAAAAGATTTGGATAGTTTTCTAATATATCGTGATGAACAATTGCCAATCATGATACACCTTTTAATCGGTACACTGTCTGTAATCATTATTGGTTCTGTAATGCTTTTCGACTATCAGGGACATACAATAATAGCAATGTTTACAATTATGGCTATTGTGTTTGTTCTGCTTCTAATATGGATCGTTACAACTGAGCTTGATAATTTTCAAAAAAGTATTTGGTTTAAAGCGAAAATCCCACCTGAATGGTTTGAGATTGATATTGATAAGTTCTTTACAGATAAAAATAAAGACATTCTGGATAAAGAATAACTATAAGTAAAATGTACCAGACCGGTACGCTCAGCCAAATAACCCTAAAACAACTTAAACTCAAACCCATTATTTCTGTATTCATCAATATATTGGCTTAAAATACTAGTACTGGTTTCTGATATGCCGTGTAATAATATTATATCGCCAGGGGTTGTGTATTTGCGGAGTAAATCCATAGCGGTTTCTTGCGATGGTTGCGCGGTGGTATCCCAGTCGTTATAGGCGGCGCCCCACATCATGGTTTTATATCCCAGCTCATTTATTAATCCCATCGACCGTTCGGATATTGCACCTGCTGGTGGTCTAAAGTAATAGACAGAAGGTTCAGCGCCAACAATACTAATGTATTTATCTTTCCAAGCCTCTAGATCATTCATGATAATTTCGGTAGATGTATCAAGATTTTGCGGTTGGTTCAAATGGGCGTAAGAGTGATTACCTACGATATGACCTTCAGCTAGCATTCGCTTAATTAAATCTGGCCTAGTATTCATAAAGTCGCCTGTTACAAAAAAGACGGCTTTGATATTTTTAGCACTCAAGATATCCATAATGGTCGAAGCTAAATTGTTATAATCATAGCCACAATCGAATGATAGATACAAATTATTACCAGGAATATTCCAATAGCCGTTATATTTACTAACAAAAGTCGACGGATATTCGTGACTCCAATTGACAATTGTATTACTAAGGCCCATCACATCTGCAACGACTGAAGTAGTGATAATTGGAGTCGAAACTGATGATGTCGCGTAGGGATCTTGAGGGTCAATCCAACCACCAGGTATGCCACTAGTTCTAGTTATATTTGCCATACCGTTGAAGCACTTAAAGATTGAATATTCCCCAGCATGATAAGTCCCAGTTGGGTTAGATTTTGATTTGGCATCGGCTGAATTATTGTAAACGAGCGCGTCGCTGACTAAAATAAACTTCGCATCGGTAGCTGTATTAGTTTCGCAAATAATGGCCGGCTCGGAATCTGTTGGTGTTGTATCAGGTTCATTATCAATCGGGGTGTTATTAGCTACTGGATTATTTTCGGTTTGATTATCAACTTTTGTGGTATTAGTTGAAGCCTCGGAATTATTCTTTATATCTGATTGGTTATTGTAATTTATCACAAAAAATACTGCCACAGCAACGACCAATATAACCAGAGAGCCAATTATTAATATCTTTTTGGCATGTACCCTTGTTTTTAACATATATTAGATTCTTGATTTATCCAATCTTAGCTATATTTTAATTTAAAATTTATACGTTAGCAAATAATTTATATATTACGAGATAGCTCATTAATTAAATATCACAGTTCAAGGCCAATATTGTTAATGATGGTAGTGTCTAGTATTGTTAAGTCGTGGATACAAGCAAAAAACCAAAATTTAAGCTAAAATTTACTAACTTTTTTGGTGGCCTGGGTTATCTTGGCTGTGCAGCACAATGGCTTTGGGTAGTGTTGCTCTATTTCAGCTATATCCAAAGGTTTATATCATTAGTGACACCTGTAGCCAACGTAAAAATCGTCGAGGTTGTGCCTGTTATTGCTCAACCAGTCAATCCATTAATGTTTGTTGTCGGCTCAATCATTTTGATCACCATGATTGCCATAACTATATTCGTAATAGTGAAAATGCCATCAACAATCGCGAAAACCGGTCAAAAAATCGTTCATAAATCAACCGAAAGTGTAATTCCAATAATACTTAATATTCAGAATAAAAAAGAGACTAAAAGAAATAAACTAAAATTATCTTTTGGTCTTATTTTAATTTTTAAAACATTACTAATTATTATTCCTGTTATTTTTACTTACACATCGCAGTTTATCAAAGACAGCACGTTTGATTTTTATATTGCAATGTACGTTAGCATATTTCTTTTAACAATCAGTATTTTATTATTTGGAATTCAATATTTATTGGCGAAATTGTTTTTAATTAGTAGACAAGATATCTCCTAAGTTCAAATAGGCTAGTGCGGTTGGGCTATTAAAACCAATAAATTTAATATTATAAAATATTAATCTCATTTAGAAAAAAATCTTTAATATATCGACTTAATATCGTTAGGGAAAACGCAATTGATGGGCCGTGACCCACTATATTCAGCTGATTTGTTTTAATATTCGCAGGCTTGCCATATTGCGTTGCAACGATTTGATCATGACACGAATAAATTGCGATAATTTTGTTTTTTTGTATCTTGATTAATCGCCTGAAGCGTTAATTGTAATTGATTAATCGACGCATTAGCTAGCTGATTATTTATACGTGGGATAGGTGAATAGGGCGTACAAATAGTTACTACTTTTGCTATTTTCGAAGGTCGATTGGCTAGAATATTGACAGCAACTGTGCCTCCAGCGCTAGCACCAATAACATAGACACACTCACTTTGGATATTATCAATAAAATCAACTAAACACTGTTGCAACACATAATTTTCAATTTTGTCATTTTTCCAGCCATATTTAAAAACATATGTTTTAAATCCTAGAATAGCCCAAATAGGCTTTACTAATACATAAAGCCACTTACGGTCTCCTAACCCAGGGACAATGACTAGGTGTCGCTTTGCCATCAAATTTTACCTTTAACATTATCTACGATTTTAAATAATGCAACCCATTGGTTTAGCTTCATTTGTGATGGTTTTATGCCTGATTTAAGATTAATTTCGTTAATCGGCATTTTTGCAAATATTTTTGGATCAGAATAACAACCCTCGACTAAACGACGATAAGCTAGCATTCTACTACGTTCAATCAAAGGTTCGAGGCGATGGATTATTTCGATAAATACCGTGTCGACATTAGGATGTGGCCAAAAATCCGTTTTTTGTAAGCGTCGGCGAATTCGGACATTGAACTCTGGCCCAAGCATCATGCCTAATTGACCTTTAAATCGATTTGAGTCCGAGATTAGTTTTTCACCAAATTGTTTTTGCACAATTAAATACGTCGCGATGGGTGGGTTATCTGATTCGATAATCTTATGGATAATCGGCGAACTAAGATGAAAGGGGATATTAGCAAATATTTTATACGGCGTTTTGGGCAAAGGCATAGTCAAAAAGTCGCCTTCATAAACCGTTACATTACGATACTTAGTCATATTATCGCGCAGTTTTGTAGCCATGCGTGGTTCAAATTCAATTGCCACGACCGAATCGCATTTTTCAGCTAAAACAGATGAAATCACACCACTCCCAGCCCCAATGTCATAAACAATATCCTCTGGGCATATCGAAGTCAGGCCAATCAATTCTTTTACGAGTTGTGGACTACGAATGAAGTTTTGTGAATAACTATCTAATCTTTTCATAATGGGATGGGTTAATTTTGTTATTATACAACTTAATTGACTAAAATCTAAGACATAACCCCTATGTCGTGCTATTATTGTATGGATATAAATATTAAATGACTGGATAAACATTATGGCTAAACACAAGAATTGGCACGGTGCAAACCGAAAACGGATGATGAAGAAGAAACTCTTGGCAAAGAAATAGATATATAATTAAATTCAAAATATGAATAAAAAAACTTTACCAATTGTTAGTGTTAAATTAGACAGCATTGTTGGTGGTGGGCGAGCGATTGGTACACTCGAAAGTGGTTGCAAAATATTTGCTTGGGGTGGATTACCAGGTGAAACCGTAAATATTCAAATGACTAAAAAGAAGTCAAAACTCGCCGAAGGTGTAGTAACCGAAGTTCTAGAAGCTAGTTCTGAACGAATTGCACCACGCGACGAGTCCAGCTATTTATCAACTAGCCCATGGCAAATTATGACATTCGAGGCCGAACAGCGCTATAAAGCCGCCTTAATCGAAGAGGCTTTTGAACTTCATGACATAGTTTTACCAGATGCCATTGAGGTTTATACTGACAATAAACAATACGAGTATCGCAATAAAATCGAGTTTAGTTGGTGGTGGGATAAAGAATCCGAACAACTTGATTTAGCTTTCTTTCGTCGTAGTACGCACGGTAAAATTCCAGTTAATGGCACTAGCTTGGCAAATCCAAGCATTAATCGTGCCGCCACCGCCATGCGTGATTTATTGCGCAAAAACCCAGACGTCAGAGCATACAATCTAAAAACTTTATTGGTTCGTTGTGATAAAGATGGCAATATCGCAATGCAATTATATGTAAGCGACCCAGATTTTGCGTTATTTAAAGATACTGATATTAAAAAACTGAAAATTAATGGTTTTGAATTAATTTTCTCTAATCCAAAAAGTCCAGCTAGCGTCATAACAAAACGTCTACAGTCATGGGGAATAACTAATTTAACAGATACGATTTTGGATGTCCCATTTAATTACGCTGTCGAAAGTTTTTTCCAAATTAATATACCCGTCTATGAACAAGCTTTGCTAGATATGAAAAAATGGGTTAATTCAAAAAAACCAACCATCGATTTATACAGTGGCGTTGGCACAATTGGCTTAACTATTGGCGGTCCAAAAGTTACATTAGTTGAGATTAACGAACCGGCTGTCCTCGAAATGAAACGAAATATATCAATACTTGATCGTGAAAAAGCTGTCAAAGCCATACTTGCACCAAGCGAAAAAGCCCTCGAATATATTACGCCCGATGTAACAATTATTGTCGATCCACCTCGTGCTGGATTACATGATGACGTAATAAATAAATTACTCGAAGCTACACCTGAACGTATTATTTATTTATCATGTAATCCTGTAACTCAAGCTCGTGATGTAGCGAGATTAGGTGATAAATACGGTGTTCGTTATCACAGAGGCTATAACTTTTTTCCTCGAACCCCACACATTGAACACTTAGCTGTACTTGATCTAAAAAAATAGTTTAAATAAGTTTGTATTATTTTACTTATGTTTGTTATACAATGAGTTTATAAGAAATAGGTAGATACATTTTATATAGCCTAGGGGTAAGAGTATTATGCTAAAATTTAATAAAAAAATTATTATAATAATCGCTTCTGCGGTATTAGTTTTGGCCATTGCTATTACGACCACTTTGATACTGGTAAATATCAATCCGGCTGACAATAAAGCGAACGTCGTAACTAAAGAGCAAACCGATACAATTAAAGCGCAGGCAATTGAAGCTCTACAAAATAACGACACCGCAAAGGCAAAAACTTTGTTTGAGCAAGCTAAGCGCCAATACGACGAGCTTAATACAACTGGCGTAGCAAATGAAGACCAGGTTGACGTCAACGCACAGCTAGGGCTGCTAAACCAGCCAACTGAGACAAATACAACCTCAAATTAATTTACGTAATTATAATTAACAGGTAAACAATAAACCTAGAAAGAAATTATGCATAAAAATTCAAAAGCCTTCACAATAATTGAGTTACTGGTTGTCATATCCATTATTGGAATACTTACGACTATTAGTGTTATCTCATTCCAGCGAATCCAAACAAACACCCGTGACACGCAGCGATCTTCAAAAATAACCATAATTTCCGAAGCGCTTGAAAAATATTATGACAAAAACGGCGAATACCCAAGCTGCGCCAATATGACAGAGTCCGCTAGTGCAGTTTCAATAAATCTTGGAAATATAAACCCTGATGTATTAAAATCCCCAAGTGCAGCCGTTGGTACTAATTCGATATCATTTTGTGATGATTTAGCGGCTGGAATTGATGCCATTGCCTACGTAGGCGATAGCAGCGAAGCTTGCATAAATGGCGGTGCTTGTACAGAATATACGCTTGAATATCTGGAAGAAGGCACTGGCAATATTAAATCTGTTTCTGGCCGCCACGTCGTCACTGACCCCCTTATTCCAACAGTTCCTGCGTCACCTGTCATAGTTGTTACATTAAACGGTATCAATGTTCAAGCAACAATAACTCCAGTGTCATGTACGCTTGGCACGACCGAATATGGCATAGATTATCGCCTTAATGGTGGCAGTTGGACAAGCCATACTGCATGGTCGGCTACATTAACTGCATCCCAAGCCGCCAGTGATGGCGTTTTATATGGTTACCGTGCCCAAGCAAGATGCTATGCCGATCCTACGCATATAAGTAAGGTCGTTACTGGATCTGAAGATACATATATTGATCCGATTACCGCCCCAACTGCTCCAGCCGTTGCAGCCGACACTGTTGGCGCAACCACAACTTACTCATGGAACACTCCAACCTGTGCATCTGGTACTTCGGCAAGATATCAATACCGCTATACTATAACGCCAGCCGGTTATGATTCTAATTTAGTGGCCATTGCCGCTTCACCAGTAGCCTTTACAACTTCAACTGAAGCTCAAACTTATACAGTTGACGTTCAAGCTCAATGCTACAACACCAACACCACTAGTAATTGGAGTAGTATTGGTACAACTAGTTACTATAGACCAGTTCTAGTCAGTGCTCCATCAGCTCCATCTATTGCAGTCGCCCTAAATGGCGCCAATGTTGAAGCAACCATAACTCCAGTAACCTGTACCGTTGGTACAGTTGAATATGGCATAGATTATCGCCTTAATGGTGGCAGTTGGACGGGCTATACGGCATGGTCGGCTACATTAACCGCAACTCAAACCGCTAACGATGGTGTTCTTTATGGTTATCGCGCTCAAGCAAGGTGTTATGTTGACGCTGGTAATATTAGTACGGCAACTACCGGTTCTGAAGGTACATATATTGACCCAGTTGCTGCTCCAGTTGCTCCAACGGTTTCCGCAAGTACGGTCGCGGCTACGACGACATATTCTTGGAACACCCCAACTTGTGCTGCTGGTACCTCAGCTCGTTACCAATATCGCTATACTATAACTCCAGTTGGTTATGATTCTGGCTTAATTGCCGCTGCCGCTTCGCCAGTAGCCTTTACAACCTCAACCGAAGGCCAAACATATACAGTAGCCGTTCAAGCTCAATGCTATAATACTAACGCATCAAGTACTTGGAGTACGGCAGGGTCAGATAGTTACTACCGAGCAGATGCTCCAGTTAGCCCACCATCAGCTCCAGCCCTTGCCGTTGCCTTAAACGGCGCCAACGTTCAGGCCACAATTACGCCAGTTACTTGTACGACTGGTACGACTGAATATGGTATCGACTACCAACTTAATGGTGGTAGCTGGACAGGTTATACAACTTGGTCAACAAACCTAACTGCCTCTCAAACCGCTAATGACGGAGTACTTTACGGTTACCGCGCTCAAGCCAGGTGTTATCTGGATGCTACCCACATCAGTACAACCGCTACTAGCACAACGATGACATATACCGATCCAATTGCCGCTCCGGCAGCACCAACAGTAACAGCTAACACTGTAACTGACACGACGACGTATTCTTGGACCGCCCCAACTTGTGCGGTTGGTACCTCAGCTCGTTACCAATACCGCTTTACTATAACTCCATCAGGTTATGACTCTGGCTTAGTGATGATTGCGGCCTCACCAGTAGCGTTTACGACTTCAACGATAGGGCAAACCTATACAGTTGCGGTTCAAGCTCAATGTTACAATACTAACGCTACGAGTGCTTGGGGTGCGACTGGTACGGGAGTCTATACAAGGCCATCTGTGGTATTAAATGAATCAATTATAGCCTATGGCGAATATAATACTGATATGGCTACTGACATAGCCAATACGGCAGATGGTGGCTTCATTATGGTTGGCAAGTCAAACAGTTTTGGTTCTGGTAATGACGTGATATTAGTTAAATATTCACCAAGTGGCACCATTGAGTGGACTAAAACATGGGGTGGCCCCACTACTGATAATGGTGCTGCGGTGATCCAAACAAGCGATGGCGGTTATGCTGTAACGGGATATGCTTATGGTTTTGGATCGGGACTTGAGGATATGTTACTAGCTAAGTTTAACTCAAGTGGCAATTTATTATGGGATACCGTCTGGGGTGGAACATTGTCTGAATATGGCATTGATCTTGTACAAACTAACGATGGCGGCATAGTTGTGGTTGGTGAAACCGAAAGTTATGGCGCTGGTGGTTATGATGGTTTTATGACTAAATTTAGCTCAAGTGGTAGTTTGTTATGGGATAAAACTTGGGGTGGGACATCTGAGGATTGCTTTAAATCAGTCAAGGAGATTAGTGACGGTAGTTTAATAGTAACTGGCTATACTGCGAGCTATGGAAGTGATCCTGGCATCTATCGAGATATGGTAATAGCTAGATATAGCTCAAGCGGCACATTAATCTGGAATAAAACCTGGGGCGGCTCGTCAAGTGATCAAGGCAACTCAATTGTTTTAACAAATGACGGTGGCTATGCCGTTACGGGAGAGACTAGTAGCTACGGTACTGGTGGCGATGTATTTATGGCTAAATATGACTCAGCCGGAACGTTAGTTTGGAACAGAATATGGGGAGGTGTAAATACTGAATATGCTACTTCAATTACTCAAACTAATGATGGTGGGTTAGTTATGACTGGCTATACTCAAAGCTTTCACGGTTTATCCAATGACACATTCTTAGTTAAATATAGTTCAGACGGTACATTTTCTTGGAATAGAACGTGGGGTGGATCAAATGGTGTGTCTGGATCTTATGATTGTGGGTATTCGGTTATAGAAGCCCCAGACCATAGTTTAATAGTGGCCGGTTCAGTAGGAAGTGTAAGTTATGGAGGTTACGATTTATATCTAGCCAAATTTACGTCGGAAGGCGTAATGCCAATGTGTACGTCTGATCATTGTAAAAATCCATTGGCGACCAAATCCAGCCCAACAGTCACAATTACAAGTCCGACAGCAACAGTCACGACGCCATCGGGCTCAATATATAATCCGTCTGCTACAGTGTCAAGCCGGTCATTATTCACAACAACGGTGGTAGCTCCTATGGGGCCACAGACCCCCGTAAGCCTACCTGTGCTAGTTCCAGTAACCTACCTAACATATGCAGGTACGGCTCCAACCACTACTGCGGTAGATAATATAGATAATGGCGTTGCGACCTATGATGCTACTTATTTTATTGCAGACGTTAACTCTACAGGTACGGCTTTTTACGATATTACAAATATGCCTAGTGATTTCACTAATATAACATCACTTACATACAATATTAGATACAAAATTACCCCATTAGCTAATGATATTGAGACTCTATCTTTGCAAATATTTAAATCAGACATGACAACCCCGTTGACGGATTTAGTTTTGGTAAAGTCTGCTACTGGTGCTCCCGTAAGTGAAGTTTCTACTGGCAATATTACGCTTACTGGTACGGCAATGGGCAATACAAAAGCCGATTGGGATGGTGCGGTTATTGGAATTACCACCAATCATACCGTTACAGGCGGTAAAGACAATTCAATTTGGTCAATTAATGAAATTGAGCTAAACGGTGTTTATAATAATTATCATTGATATTAATTAATTATCAGTTTTTTTATATAATAAATAAGGAGAAAATCATGAAACTAACAAAAAAGAAATTAATCTACATAGCAATTGCAATAGTGGCGGTTGCAGCCATTACATTTGGAACGGTTTTCGTAATAAATTTAATTAAAACCAACCAACAAAATTCGGTTGTAACAACCGAAACTGCTGGTACCAAAAAAGATCAGGCTATAGAAGCCTTGAAAAACGATGACAATACTGCTGCTAAAACTTTATTTGAAGAAGCTAAGTCACAATACGAAGAGTTGGGCGATACAAACAACGTCGTTGATACCGATGCGCAGTTATTCTTGCTTGAACACGCCAACGATGCAAAATAAAAATTAGCTTGTTCTAATACGTCGATAGGCAAATTTTACGGCTGGACGCCAGTGAGTTTTAGCATCACTATCAAATCGATAAACAACGCCATTTTTTACTTCACTAATCAAAATTAGAGCTGGGTTGTATGGGGCCAGTGTTTTGTAATACATAAGATCTTCCTCGGTAACGTGACTACGACCCGGAAAAACCTCATGAAACTTACTTAGGCCGACTTCATTAAAATAATTTGGACGGCCCTTTGGAGGCAAATAAATATCAGGCTTAAGATCCATATTCGATACAATTTTTTTAACATCCTTTAAAAGTAACTTAGATTGAGCGGTTATAAATAAGTATAGTTGCTTTTTACCAGTTAAAAATAACGTAGCTTCGGCAGTTTGGCTAACTGGCGTATGCAATAAAATTGCTTGCCTAACATCAGCGTCAACCCCAAACGACTCTTTAATGGCACGCTCGACAGCTATCTCGTCATACATTTTATCGCTCATATTAACACTATTGTAACATCATCTGTAATTTTGTCACCCCATCTCGCGGGTCCTGTCATCTATTCTTTTCTTACCGCCCAACACCCCACCTTATTTTATCCGGGCCACTCTACTTGTGACACTTTATGTCAGCACGTGGCTTGCAGCTTTAATCAATAGCTGGACTACCGCGCCACATCCCTACTAATATTAAAGCGTTACGTTTTGGCGTGCTTTCTGATAATTTGAAAGTATTATTATCTTGGCATAAAAAGAAATCACGGGTGGCGTTCGGCGGGGCAACCCCAGTTTACTACTCCCGCCACGGCGGGATATAAACTAGGGGTGGACCGGACGTCAGGACCCGCGAAGTACAGAGGTCATATGACGTTCTTTGGACGGCAAAAAAGAGGGAGAGTTCGTGTTCGATTAAGGACAAAACACGTCCAATCAACTACAATGAATGTAATGGATTTTTCTAAAAGGTATGCCAAACTAAATACAGCCCAAAAACTGGCAGTCGATACAATTGACGGACCGGTTATGGTGATTGCTGGGCCAGGCACAGGCAAGACTGAACTTTTAAGTGTCAGAACTGCTAATATTTTACAAAAAACCGATACTTTGCCAGAAAATATTTTGTGTCTGACGTTTACCGATAGCGGTGCTAATGCCATGCGTAAACGCTTATCCGAAATTATCGGCAAAGATGCCTACAAAATCGCCGTTCACACTTTTCATAGTTTTGGGACAGAAGTAATCAATCAAAACAGTGAATATTTTTATCAAGGCGCTAATTTCCACGCCGCTGATGCATTAAGCAGTTACGAAATCATTCGCGATATCTTTGAACAACTTGATTACAACAATCCAATTGCCAAAAAAATGAACGATGAGTACACTTATTTATCTGACAGTTTAAAGACTATTTCGGAACTAAAAGAAAGTGGTTTAGTTGGCGACGAACTTCGAAAAATATTAGACGATAACAACGCGGTTATTGAAAAAACCGAGCAATTGCTAGCGCCAATTTTTGCCAACCGAATTAATAAAACAACAGCATTGCAAGTTGCAAAAAATATTGATGCCATAAGAAATAGTGGCGAGAAAATGAGTTTGACTACAATTATTCCGCTATCTGAAATAATTGCCGACTCAATACTGACTGCAACTGACGAAGCGATTTCGTCAAATTCAACCAAACCAATGACGGCTTGGCGCAATCAGTGGTTCATCAAAGACAGTAGTGGCAACTTTATATTAAAATCACATGAACGCCAAACAAAACTTCGTGCCATAATTTTTGTCTACGAACAATATTTATCTAAAATGCAAGAAGCATCACTTTATGACTTTGACGATATGATTTTGCGCGTCGTTCATGCCATGGAAGTATTTAATGATTTGCGCTTTAACCTTCAAGAAAAATATCAATATATTATGGTTGATGAATTTCAAGATACCAATATGGCTCAAATGCGCATATTGCATAATTTGACCAATAATGAGGCTCAGGGCGATACGCCAAATATATTAGTAGTCGGCGATGATGACCAAGCTATCTATAGTTTCCAAGGCGCTGATATTAGTAATATTCTTAATTTTATGACCAACTATCCAAAGGCAAAATTAGTAAATTTAACCGATAATTATCGCTCAACTTCTGATATCTTAAACAACTCCAGAAACGTAATCACACAGGGGCACGAACGGTTAGAAAACCGCATTAAAACCCTAAATAAACAACTGATTTCAATCGATAAGTCTAGCAGTACAAGCACATACCTGCACGAAGCCGAAACAATTAACGACGAGCGACACTGGCTAATAAACTCGATTAAATCACAAATTAATTCAGGCAAAAAGCCGAACGACATTGCTATTTTTACGCGCCGACATGGTGAAATAAATAACTTATTACCGTATTTCTATCAAGCTGGCATTGCCGTTAATTACGAACGTCGCGACAACGCGCTTGATCTTGCGCCAATTAAACTTATCGAGCAATTATCTCGTTTATTAATTGATATTGCAAAAGGCAATCATGATGCCATAAACGCTAATTTACCAGAAATTCTAGCTCATAAAATGTGGGGAATTCCTGCAATTCAACTCTGGCAGTTGAGTTTAAAATCTTATGATAATCACACACGCTGGCTTGATAATATGGCAACAGTGCCAGAATTTAGCCCAATATACAATTGGTTAATAAACACTGCCATAACAATCTTCGATACGCCACTCGAACAAATACTCGATACGATTATTGGTAAACCTAGTATTTTGGATGAAGAAGAATCATCGGCTTTCATAAGTCCATTTTATGATTTTTTCTTCAGTAAAGATAAGCTCGAAAATAGCCCAAGCGAATATCTGACATATCTTGAAGCCTTGCGCACTATTCGCTCCAAGTTACGTGAATACCGACCAAATCAAACGCCAACATTACTAACATTTATTGATTTTATTAGCTTGAACCGCAAAATTGGCGGCACAATCAGTGTCATCCGTCGATCAGCCGAGGCTGATAATGCCATAAATATTATGACCGCACATAAGTCGAAAGGGCTTGAATTTGAGACAGTTTATATCATTAATACTGTCGATTCAATCTGGGGAGAACGTGCCCGTAGTCATAATCGATTAATTAATTATCCCGAAAACTTACCACTTGCACCAGCTGGCGAAACCGACGACGAAAGATTGCGATTATTCTATGTTGCAATGACACGCGCCAAAAAACAATTGCACATTAGTTACAGTTTAAGTGATGACAATGGCAAAAACACAATTAGGGCCGGCTTTTTAATGGGCGATAGTTGGCAGGCTCAACCAATTAAAACACCTGAAACCACCGATACGCTCATCGAAACAGTTGAACTTGCATGGTATCAACCGTTAGTCGACCCGACAACCACAAAAATGAAGGATTTGTTACTACCAACTATTGAAAATTACAAACTAAGTGTTACTCATTTGCATAATTTTCTTGATGTATCGCGCGGTGGTCCAGCTATGTTCTTATTACAAAATTTATTACGTTTTCCTCAGGCCAAAAGCGCGAATGCCGCCTTTGGTACCGCAATCCATGGCACATTGCAACAAGCCCACGCACACCTTTCTTCAACTAGCAAAAAACAGGCGATTGAGGATATAATATCCAATTTTGAATCAAACCTGGCCGGACAATATCTAAGTAAAAAAGATTTTGAAAAATTTTTACGCAAAGGCAGTGATGCATTGTTGGTATATTTAGACAAAAACTACGATAGTTTCAAAATTTCGCAACAAACAGAACTAAATTTTTCTAGCCAACATTCGATTGTTGGCGAAGCTCACTTAACAGGCAAGTTAGACCTCGTGGATATTGATAAAATAAACAAAACAATTACCGTCACCGATTACAAAACCGGCAAACCAGCCTCAAGTTGGAATGGCAAAGATGATTTTGAAAAGATTAAACTTCATAATTACAAACAACAATTACTTTTTTATAAATTATTGGTCGAAAATGCCAGAGATTATCGTGGCTACCATGTCGAGCAGGGGATTATGCAGTTTATTGAACCAAATTCTTCTGGTGCAATACTGTCACTTGACACTGATTTTGATAAATCAGAACTAGACCGATTTGAGAAATTAATTCATGCCGTATGGACTCATATTACTCAGCTAAATCTACCAGATATATCTAATTACGACCCATCTTACAAGGGTATATTGGCTTTTGAACAAGATTTAATCGACAATATTATATAAGGGTGTTGACACCTTTTATCGACTCTGATAATATTACGATTAACGTAGCTGAGCGAGGCGAAACAGATGAGCGTAGTCCCATCATACATAAAAATGAATCGTTGTATCACAATGAGTCATTGTGTCAAACACTTCGTCGCCCATGACTCGCTACGGAACTCCGTGCAGAGCTAGGCCGGCCCTAACCCAGACCAGCTTTGGCAACAAAAGCAAGAAACCCAAGAAACCCAAGATCTGATCTTTTCGATCCTGAAGGCGCGATGTCAAAATACAAATTGGTCACGCGACCGAACCCGATCGAAGAAATCTACGTTTTTACCCTCTTGCTTTTAGCTCTGCACCCCATTTCAACGCCCCAGTCCTGTCGTCTTTTATGACACAGGCTGGGGCTCTTCTTTTTTTATAGCCAATTCGCATATTGACAAATTAGGATTAATATACTACGATAGTAGTTATTACAGATTGAAAGCCGTGAATATACGACTTTCTGCTGAAATATATAGGGTCATTTATAATCTCTGCCAAAAATTATTCACGAAAGGTGGTGAGAAAATTGGCAGGAAATCTGACTGATGCCCGTAAACGGGCAGAGTGGGAACTAAAAAATGCGAAAAATGCGGGGGGCAGACTCCAAAATAATCGCAAAGTTACAGGCCGCGTACGACGCAGCCAGCTATGAAGAGGACAAGGCGATGGGAAAGCGCTAAAGTTTTTACTGAACCAAATCCTCCAACTACCAATCCCTATCCCCAAAGCCCTGATTTTACCGCAATTGCGGTAAAATCAGGGCGATTTTTTATTCATCACTCATTATGAGATAATAAGATAAATAATTATGACAAATTTTTGGAATAAATTACCCAAACCTTTTTTTGCACTGGCTCCAATGGAAGCGGTGACTGATATCGTATTTCGCCATGTCGTAGCGTCTGCCGCTAAACCAGACGTTTTTTTCACTGAGTTTGTTAACGCTTCTAGTTTTTGCAGTAAAAAGGGGATTATCAGTACACGTGGACGTCTGGCTTTTACTGATGACGAACAACCCATAGTTGTCCAAATTTGGGGTAAAAAACCCGAAGAATTCGCCATTATGAGCCAAGCTTTAGCTAAAATGGGTTTTGCTGGCATTGATATTAACATGGGCTGTCCTGATAAATCAGTTGTCCGTAATGGATCAGGCAGTGGATTAATTCGTACACCAGAACTCGCTGGCAAATTGATAGCCACTGCTAAAACCAGCGGATTACCAGTTAGCGTCAAAACTAGGCTAGGTGATACCAAAATTGATGAGTGGCGCGATTGGCTGACATTTCTATTTAAACAAGATATCGCTAATTTGACGATTCATCTGCGAACTAGAAAAGAAATGACCAAGGTCCCAGCCCACTACGAATTAATACCCGAAATCATACAACTCCGCGACGAAATCGCACCTAAAACCCTACTAACGATTAACGGCGATGTCGTAAATAGACAACAAGGTGAAGAATTAGCTAAAAAATACGGCGTTGACGGTATTATGATTGGCCGTGGTGTCTTTCAGAATCCATTCGCTTTCGAAAAAGTAGCGACAGAACATACAAATACAGAATTACTAGATATGTTAAAAACCCATTTGGATTTGCATGACAAATATTCAACCGACGAGACACCTCGTAAATTTGACCCATTAAAACACTTCTTCAAGATATATATTCGCGATTTTACTGGTGCTAGTGAGCTGCGTGATAAACTAATGCACACTAAAAATACCGACGAAGTCCGAACCATACTTTCCAGATAAAAAGATTTGCTAAGAAAATAGTCAAAGGGTCAAAGAGTCAAAGCGGTCAAATCAATTTCCCAAGCAACGTACCGAATGTGGTCGGGAACAGTTTTTAGCTTTTCGTAACTTTTGTCTTCATCCATAAACTTCGCCTTATTTGTTCGTTACTTAGCAGTCTAATCTGTCAGCTACTCGCCCTTTGGGTGAGAACTGACAGTCGTCAGTTCGCAAGGCCGGAAGCCGGATGACGAACGTCACCGACTGAGGCGGGGCCGCGAAAATTTCTGAAAGAAATTTATCGTGACGGTAGCTTCCTGATTAGACTGCTTTCAAATTCTTATTCATTCAAATCTAAGGGAAAAGCTAAACCGCTACACACCGCACCGCAAAGCCGAAGTGCTTATTGTCGATATTGGCCGGAATAACGCCGGTACTGTTGAAGACCAGGTAGTAGTCGAGAGTGGCTGAGTACTGGGTAGACGACCAGTAGTTGCCGACGATACCCTGATTGCTAAACCCACTACCCCAGCCGCCACCTCGCTGCGCGAGCCAAGGAGCGTCGATTAAGCCGGCGTCGGTATTGGTCGAACCGCCATTAATGGCTGTGTTGAGCGCGCCAAACTCACCACCATTGCCTGTTGGCAAACGCCAGCCAGATGGACAGATTGATGCCGTAGTAACTGGTAGTGGGGTGGTTATGGTACTTGAGCAGCCAGAGCTAGCTAGATCACCGCCTGTAGCGGCACACCAGTTGTACAGGTAACCGTATTGACCTGAGCCGGTGGTTGAAGTACTAGGGGCGGTTGGTTCGGTAGTGATATTGGAACCTGTAGGTATATAATAGCCCGCTACTGTATAGGTTGTGGAACCGCCAGTGCCTTTATCTAGAGTTTTTGTATCACTGTAGGTA
>Ga0209429_10000147_pt1 | contig 50363 bp, 31 predicted proteins | sample BarGraNGADG00212_3_FD_184493 | JGI IMG/M metagenome (GOLD analysis project Ga0209429, IMG submission 184493) | Arctic peat soil microbial communities from Barrow, Alaska - Barrow Graham LP Ref core NGADG0004-212 (SPAdes) (version 2) | ecosystem: Environmental > Terrestrial > Soil > Wetlands >... | reverse complement strand
AACGTCAAATTTTTCTTCATCTGTCCTCCTTTTTTTACTAGGCCTCTCGCTGTCCTAACCCCGGCCATTATTGGACGGCTCGATGAAACAGAGAGAAGCTAGCAATTTTATAGCAATTTTCGTGCCAAAATCTTTCCAGCGTCTCAGAATGTCAGGAAATTGATTCCCTCTCTGGAAAAAGGCTAAATTTCAGGTTTGCGGCGATGCAAAGCCTCCGGATAGACAAATTGCGCAATCTTCCCACCTAAGAAATTGACTCATAAAACAGGACAATTCCTATTTTACAGGACATTCCCTGCCATAATATCCTGGCAGAATATTCCTTATTCTTATCCCTGATTGTTGAATGGAAAGATCTTTGCTACGCTATAGGTCTCTGGGCTATAAGCCTCCGGCGCCGGAGATTTAAAGCTTGAAAATCTCGCTGTAGAGATGGTGCCGTGATTGAGCGTGGGCCACCCCCGTGATAAGGCTAAGAATGGATTGGCATATAATATGCTTAATTATTGTTATAAAAGGAGGACAATATGAAAATTAGTCTGATGGAAAAAAATTACCGGGGAACATTGCTGATGGGAGCACTAGCATTGCTGACATTGTTGATGATCACTGGCTATTTGTTCGCTTCGGAAACGGACAAACGCATCGAATTGACCGCCCGAAAATCTTATGTATTCAATGCCTATCTCAAGGGCGATGATATCCAGATTCACTCCCAAGATGGCGTCGTCACCTTGACGGGAACTGTTGCAGAGGAACCCCATTTATTGTTAGCAGCTGAAACTGTTGCCGATTTGCCTGGAGTTAAAAGCGTTGACAACAAGCTGGAGGTAGTGGGCGGCATTCCGGAAAAAAATTCAGATGCCTGGATCCAAATGAGGGTAAAAAATATGCTCATGCTGCATAGCAATCTGGACAGTGCCAATACCGAGGTTAATGTGAAAGATGGTCTGGTGACCCTGCATGGTGAGGTCAACAGCCAAGCTGAAAAAGGGCTGACCGCCGAATATGTTAAAGATATCGAAGGGGTAAAGGATGTTGACAATCAGATGACTGTGGCCACAGCACCCAAAACTAAGCACAGAACAGTTGGAGAATTTATCGACGACTCGTCAATAAAATCGCAGATCAAATTAGCGTTGCTTTTCCACCGCGGCACGAACCCCTTTAGAGCCGATATTACTGTCAAAAGAGGTGTAGTCACTGTGTCAGGTATGGCCAAGAACGCTGCTGAAAAAGAATTGGTAAGCAAACGCATTGCAGATATCCATGGTGTTAAAAGAATCCAAAATCGCATGACTATCAAGTAATCATATTTATAAGTTTCTAAATAGGAGAAAACAAAATGGACGCAATGAAGATTCTGGCGATCGTGCTGATCGTAGCCGGCGTACTGGCATTGGTGTATGGCGGTTTCAGCTACATCAGTGATACCCATACGACCAAGCTGGGCCCAATCAATTTGAGTGTAAAAGACAAGGAGAGGGTCAACATCCCCATCTGGGCTGGCGTGGGGGCAATAGTGGTTGGCGCCGTCCTCCTGCTTTCTGCGGGCAAGAAGGACTAGCGGCTGTAGCATCACTATGCCGAGGCCCTGCGAGGCATTTAGTGATGCTATGACTTTTTATTATTTCATATCCTAAAAGGAGGATACCATGAAATCAAGCAAGCAAGACAAGGCGGAAGGCAAGTTTCACGAAGTAAAGGGTAAGGTCAAGGAGATCGCCGGGAAACTGAGCGATAATCCCAAGTTGGAAGGTGAAGGGAAAGGTGAAAAAATAGCCGGCAAAGTTCAGAAAAAGATTGGCCAGGTCAAGAAGGTTTTTGGGAAGTAGTAAGAGTGCGTGTCATACGCCGGCGTGTTTTAAAAAAATACTACTCCCTTGCAGGGACATACAAATTATATTCATCACAGTCAGTGATTGTCTCACTAGATGATTTCAACGAAACTAACACTATGTTTTTGGCGGCACACCAAAAACATCTAATGTGACTATTAACAGAGCTGGTTGAAATCATAGTGAGAGCAATTAGGATAAATAAATAATTTGTGCTGCCGGCTATTGACATTGCAAATATATATCTATAAAATATAAACATCAGAAAATTGATTTTTCTGTTAGGCATTTAGAAAAAGGAGGTGCCAATATGTCAAAATACGAATCGCCGATTATTGTACCATTAGGAGAGATGGCCAAAGGGACCGGAGCATATTGTGCTGCGGGAGGGACTCCGACACCCCCAGATACTTATTGCTCAGCAGGCACAACAACCGTAAGTGGGAATCCCGGTTATTGCTCAGGGGGAACAACCGCATCTCCCGGTTATTGCTCAGCGGGAACAACCGCAGGAAGTTATTGCACGGGAGGCTATGCTGCGAATAGTGGTGGTTGCTTAAGTGGTGATGCGAACATCGTACATTAGTCAATAACGCGTAAGAGACCGCATTACGGCTTGCCTGACTCTCTAATGCTATTTTCGGCGATAATGATTTTTCCAAGCCGAAAGGAGCGGTTAGACGAGGAGTGGTCGTTTCGGAACATTCGCTCAAGACTGACAGGACTCGTCTGCTTGGCGGGATGTCAGGCGGCGTTGTTATCACTCATTTAATATATGGAGGGAATGAGCCATGAATCAAACGGATAAACCGATTGCCAATCCCATCATTGTGCTCCGCGAAGAGTTCGACGACTGGGCTGTACTCTTCAATCCCGATACAGCCGCTGCCATGGGAACCAATCCTGTCGGTGTAGCGGTCTGGAAACGGATGGATGGCAAGAGAAGCCTCGAGGATATCGTGTCGGAGATCAGAAACAGCTTTGAAGACACTCCGGACGCCGTCTTCAAAGAGATTGCCGCGTTTGTTGACACGCTGGCTGAAAAGGGTTTTGTGGGGCTGGAAGTGGAGAGCAAATAACCGATGCCTGAGCAACTCACGGACAAGATAGAACCAACGGTGTCAAAGGTCATGCGCACCCCGCGCAGCTTGGACATTGAAATCACCGCCCGCTGCAATCTGCGTTGCCGCTACTGCTACTTCTTCAACAACCCGACGGTAGAGTACCGGGACCTTTCTACAAACGAGTGGCTTAAGTTCTTCGACGAACTGGGGTCGCTCGGCGTGATGAATGTCACCCTGGCAGGCGGCGAACCGTTCATTCGCGAAGATCTGACCACCCTGCTCGAAGGTCTCGTCCGCAACCGGATGCGCTTCTCCTTGCTTTCCAATGGGGCGCTGATTGGCGATGAAATCGCCGCTTTCCTCGCCCGCACAGGTCGCTGCGAGTATGTCCAGGTGTCGGTCGATGGTTCGTGCGCAGAGGTCCACGACTCCTGTCGCGGAAAAGGCTCTTTTGAGGGTGCGATACGCGGCATTCGCACCCTGCAGCGCCATCAGATCAGCGTGGCGGTGCGTGTCACCATTCATCGTTATAATATTGACGATCTGGAAAATATCGCTCACTTCCTTCTGGAGGAACTGGGTCTGCCGGGTTTTGGCACCAACTCTGCCGGGTACCTTGGCACATGCCGCCTGAATGCGGATGATGTTATGCTGACCAGCGCAGAGCGCCAGCGGGCCATGGCGACATTGCTGCGCCTGGCGGAGAAATACCCTAACCGCATCTCGGCAACAGCCGGCCCATTAGCTGAGGGGCTCACGTGGCGCCGGATGGAACTGGCACGAGCCCAGGGCAAGCCGGCCTTTTACAACGGGGGCCGCCTCACCGCCTGCGGTTGCCCAAGTAGCAAGATCTCCGTGCGCGCTGACGGCGCCATCGTTCTCTGCAGCATGTTAGCCCATGTCGAATTAGGGCGCATCAACCATGATTCTCTGGCAGAAATATGGCAAAACAGCCCGGCTCTGAACCAACTCCGCAACCGACATACGATCCCGCTGACCGGGTTTGAGTTCTGCGCCGGTTGTTCATACATCCCCTATTGCACAGGCAACTGTCCGGGGTTGGCCTATACCATCACCGGCCAGGTAGACCATCCCAGTCCGGATGCTTGTTTGCGACGATTTCTCGAGGGAGGCGGCGCCATCCCATGAACATTCCGGGCGGAATGAAACAGCAGAAGACGAAACAGACGGGAATGCCTACGATCAACACTTTGTATTTTTACTTGACCGAAGGGTGTAACCTTGCCTGCCGCCATTGTTGGATGGGCCCCCAGTTCGACGCCACCGGCGACCATTATCCCACCCTGCCGGTTGAGTTGTTCGAGACGGCCATCCGCGAAGCCAAACCGCTGGGGCTGAGTGGCGTCAAGCTGACCGGCGGCGAGCCGTTGTTGCATCCCCATTTCACTCGTTTGCTGGAGATTGTCCGGCGTGAAGAGTTGAAACTGACGATCGAGACCAACGGCCTGCTGTGTACGCCGGAGATCGCCGCTGAGATCGCCAAATCTCCCAACCGCTTCGTATCCGTAAGTATCGACGGGACTGATGCCGCGACCCACGAATGGGTGCGCGGTGTACCGGGAGCCTTTGAAGCCGCCCGGCAGGCGGTGCGCAACCTTGTGGCCGCCGGCATCAGGCCGCAGGTCATTTTTTCGGTGCTGCGCAACAATGCCGGCCAGGTGGACGCCATGGTGCGCATGGTCGAAGAACTGGGTGCGGCCTCACTCAAGTTCAACGTGGTGCAGCCCACTGCCCGAGGCGAGAATCTGCATGAAAACCAGGAGACCCTGAACATCGCCGACCTTATCGAGTTGGGGCGCCATGTGGAACAGGAACTGGCGCCTAAGACCAAGTTGAAGCTCTTCTTTCATTCCCCACCCGCTTTTAAAGCCCTCCATAGCATCGCCAGCGGGGATGGGTGTGGCGTCTGCGGGATCTTCGGCATCCTGGGCGTCATCGCCAGCGGGCACTATGCCCTATGTGGCATCGGCGAGCAGGTGCCGGATCTGGTCTTTGGCGCGGTGGGAGAAGCCCGGTTGGAAGAGATCTGGCGAGAAAACGCCATCTTGAAGGCTCTGCGGGAGGGACTGCCCGAGCGACTGGAAGGGGTCTGCGGCCGCTGCCTGATGAAGAGGCGCTGCCTGGGCTCGTGCATTGCCCAGAACTACTACAGCAAGAGCAGCCTGTGGGCGCCATACTGGTTCTGCGAACAAGCGGAAGCAGCGGGTCTCTTTCCAACTTCACGTCTGGGAACAAAACCCATATAGTTTCCATTTGTCACCATCAGCAATTCCGTATCAGAATAATAACGGGAATGTCCCCGGGGCCATGTTCTTCGCTGCTTATGTCGGCCCCAGCATGAATCCGACTCTGCGCGAGCCGGAGATCATGGAGATCGTGCCTTATGACAGCCGGCCCTTGCGCGTTGGCGATGTGGCCTTTTTTCTATCACCGGAGAATGATCAGCCGGTCGTACACCGCGTTGTCCGTGTGACCCCCGCAGGTGTATCCACACTCGGTGACAACAACACCCAAGAGGATACTTTTCTCTTACAGCCAAAGAGCATTAAAGGCCAGGTTGTGGCCGCCTGGCGTGGCCAGAAGCGGCGGAAAATAGCTGGCGGGTTGCAGGGCTGGTTGACAAGCCGCTGGCTTCGTTGGCGACGTGTCCTTGACCGCGGCGTGTCGCCTCTGCTGCATCCCCTTTATCAGGCCCTATCTCACCGGGGGTTGATCTCCAGGGTGTTGCCTGCTCCATTCCTGCCACGAGTCGTTGTCTTCCACGTCCAAGGCCGGGAGCAGTTTCAACTTCTGCTGGGACAGCGTATCATTGGGCGCTACGATGATCAGAGGCAGCAATGGCAGATCCAACGGCCATTTCAATTGTTTGTGGATGGCAGGGTGCTTCCAAGTAAGCAGGATAGGGACCGCGTAAACCGGAAAGCTTTGACTGAACGGCGACGAACCATAAACCATCTACTGACGCAGGAAGTGTTGCATAACCTCGTCCTGGCTGATGGGAGCCGTTGGGAAATTGCCGCAGGGGACGAGGAGGCCGCAGCCATCGTTTCACAACTGGGAGAAGCGATGCAGTTGCGCATGACTACAGGCGCAATCGAACCTCCTCATCACGGCCATCTGTGCCGACTGCTTGTTCAAGTTGACGCGCACAAGTCCGTGGCAGATTGCTATGTCCCGTTGGCATCAAAAAATAACGGCGTCGTGGTCTGTATTCTGAGTCCATGCAAAAACCGGGGCGGCCTGTACTTCAATCTTTTAAGATTATCGCTCGTCTTTGCACGCGAAGCGCAGGCCCGCGGCGGAGTCCTTATCCACGGCGCGCTCGCTGAACGGGACGGCATGGGTGTGATCCTGACTGCGGCGGGCGGGACGGGAAAGACCACGGCCAGCAATCGGCTCCCGGCCCCGTGGCGCTCGCTGTGCGACGATACAACGCTGGTGGTGCGGGACCCGCAAGGCAACTACTGGGCGCACCCCTGGCCCACCTGGAGCCGTCTCCTCGAGGAGGGGCCAGGCGGTAGCACGTGGGATGTGCAAAACGTTGTGCCTGTCAAGGGCATCTTCTTCCTGGCCCAAGCGGTTGAAGACCGGGTGGAACGGTTAGGCGAGGGGCAGGCGGTCAGCCTGCTCGGGGAGTGCGTGGGACAGGTCTCAACGTTGATGGCATTGGGCCTGTATAAAAAAGAACTCCGCGCCCTGTATCTGGAACGGTTTAATAACCTTTGCGCCTTGGCCCGGGTTATACCCGCACACGTGCTGCACATCAGTCTGACCGGCGCCTTCTGGCAAGAGATCGAGCAGGCGCTGGAGGGCGGCCGCTGTGCGGAAGCGCAGGAAACGATCGGCAAGAATGAATCAGATTAATTATGCAAGAGCAGCCTGAATCGATAAAGCTGAAAATACAACGCGCCTTACAACTTGGTCGCGCCATACGTTTTGTCTGGCAGAGCGCGAAAGGCCCGACCATAGTGAACGGGGTTCTCACTGTGGTCCAAGGGATATTGCCGTTACTCCCGCTTTATCTCATGAAGCTCATGGTGGACGCCGTGACCGCGGGGCTGGCGGCTCCTGACAAAGGGTTCGCTTTTAGACACGTGCTGTTGCTCGTTGGCTTGATGGGGGCAGCGACCCTGTTGGCTTTCTTGATCCGCTTGATAGCGGGACTGGTCAGTGAATGGCAGGGTTTCATTGTCACGGATCACATGAACGACGTTCTCCTGGCCAAGTCCATTGAGGTCGATCTGGAGTATTACGAGAGTGCGCGCTACTATGACACCCTGCATCGCGCCCAACGCGAAGCCCCCTTTCGGCCCATCAGTATCGTTAATGGTTTGGCCCAGATTGGTCAGAACGGAATCTCATTGCTGGCTATTGCAGGGCTGCTCGTGTCATTTCATTGGATCATCGCGGCAATACTTTTCACGGTCGTCATTTCCGGCACCGCCATGCGATTAAGATATACCGGCAAGATGTATCGCTGGCAACGTGAGCAGACAGCCACGGAACGGCAGGCCGGCTACCTCAATTGGATGCTCACCGACAGCAGTCACGCCAAGGAAATCCGCCTGTTTGACCTTGGACCTCTGTTCATCCGCCGCTTTCATGATATCCGCCGGAAACTCCGCAAGGGAAGGCTGGCCATCATGCGCCGACGTTACATCGCTGATTTTGCGGCTCAGACCTTGGCCACCGCGGCCATCTACGGTTCGTATGCTTATGTTGCTTATCAGGCGGTGTGGGGGAAGATCACGTATGGTGATCTGGTGATGTATTATCAGGCCTTTCAGCGCGTCCAGGGATCTCTTCAGGGGATATTGAGCAGTCTGGCAGGATTGTATGAAGACAACCTGTTCCTTTCCAATCTCTACGAGTTCCTTGATCTGAAACGTAAAGTCATCGAACCGGTTCATGCCAGACCTGTGCCGCAGCCGATGCAACGCGGTATTGTGCTTGACCATGTGAGTTTTCAGTATCCCGCAGGCACCAGAAAGGTTTTTGAGGATATTTCCCTCTTCATCCGGCCGGGAGAAGTGGTGGCTTTGGTGGGAGAGAATGGCTCGGGCAAGACGACTTTGATCAAGTTGTTGTGTCGATTGTACGATCCAACCGGCGGGGCCATTACCATCGACGGGGTCGATCTACGCCAGTTTGAAACAAAAGCGTTAAGACACGAAATCGCTATCATTTTCCAGGACTATGCCCACTACCATCTGACGGCCCGGGAGAACATCTGGTTTGGGAATACCGCCCTTCCGCCCGGCCATGAACGTGTCATCGCCGCGGCGCGCCGCTCAGGGGCTGACGACGTCATCCGCGCCTTGCCGCATGGCTATGACACGATTTTGGGAAAGTGGTTCGAGGACGGGGAGGAACTGAGCATTGGCGAGTGGCAGAAAGTGGCCCTGGCCCGCGCCTTCTTGCGCGATGCCCAGATCATCGTCCTTGACGAACCGACAAGCTCTATGGACGCCAAGGCGGAATATGAGGTTTTCCAGAATTTTCGCCAACTGGTGTCCGGTCGAACAGCCATCCTGATCAGTCATCGCTTTTCCACTGTGCGCATGGCAGACCGCATTTATGTGCTGAAGCATGGCAGCGTCATCGAAGGCGGCAGCCACGAAGAATTAATCAAGCAGCGTGGCGTTTATGCCGACCTTTTTGAAAAACAAGCCCGGTCCTATCGCTAGCCGCATGAGCTAAAGGACTTAGTATGGAAAAAAGAGAAGCGGGCCGCCTTTTATGCGATTTTCTTGCCGGCAGGAAAATACCGGAAGCCCGACTGGAAAAATTAGCGCCGACTGATTGGGAGAGTCTGGTAAATCGGGCGCTGCGTTTTAAAGTGCGAGGGTTATTCTATCGGGAAATTAAGTCCCGTAATTTTCCGACTGAACTTGTCCCGGTTGATGTCAAAAACAGGCTCAGGGCAGCATACCGCAACCTGGCGACCAGGAACACGAGTCTTTTTTTTGATGCCGCAAAAGTTATTAAGTCTCTGGCCGAAAATCAACTGCCGGTCATTGCGCTCAAAGGCCTAGCGCTGGCAAAAAACATCTATGGTGATATTGCTTTAAGACCAATGTCCGATATTGATCTTTTGCTGAAAGAAGAAGATCTGGTCAAGGCCGGCCGGATACTGCTGACTCTTGGTTATAAACAGGATTTTCCCGCCTGGGAGAGCATGTTAAAGACTTACCATCATTTGCCGCCTTTTACGAATAAAAGCGGAACAATTATAGAACTGCACTGGAATATAGTGACTCCGGATAGTTTCGTTAAAGTAGATCTTGACGGGTTGTGGGCGAGAGCGTGTCTTATCAAAGTAGATAATACAGAGGTCCGCGTTTTTTCTGCGGAGGATTTATTTTTACATTTGTGTGTTCATGCTGGTTTTCATCTGCAGACCGTATTGGACTTGATTCCTTTTTGTGATCTGGCCCGATTGATAAAAACACACACAGATAAAATCGACTGGCAAATAGTAATTAACAGGGCCAGCCGCTGGGGCGCCCAAAAGTGTGTTTACCTGATGTTGCTTCTGGTCCGGGAATTGCTGGGAGCGGCGCCGCCGGAGCAAATATTGTCAGAAATTAAACCCGCTGATTACCAGCCTGCTTTTTTTACTGAAGCCCTGGAACAGATTCTTGATGAAAAATCGTCAGATCAGCTGATCAGAAGAAGAATCGGCAAACTTGCAAAAATAAAAAAAATTAAAGGGATCAAAGGCAAAGTTTTGGCTTTTTTAAAAGGAGCTTTTCCGTCAAGGGCGTATATGGCCCGCATTTATCCGATTTCGGTTTCTTCCCCGAAGATATATCTGTGCTATTTATTTCGCCTGGGCCGCCTGCTGGTCTACTATACAAAAATGCTTCTTCGCTTGTTCCACCATGATCAAGCGGTTATAAAAGCGATCGATCAGGAGCAGCGGGTGCGCGCGGTTTCTGACTGGCTGTTTTCATAGAGTGGGCCATGCGCATAGGATTTGACGGACGCTGGTTCTTTTCTGGCAACCCCAGCGGTCGGGTCGTGGTCCGCAACCTTCTGCAACAACTGATCGCGTGCCATCCTGAGCATGAATATTTTGTTTTTCTGCCCCGGCGCCAGCGGCACCTCGAATTCCGGCTGCAAGCTCTCCATGTCAAGCTTATCTATACGGCAGGCAAAAACGGTTTTTTGACCAATTGCATCTCACTTCCCTGGCAGGCCAGGAAACTTGGTCTTGATGTCTGTGTATTTTTCTATTTTTCGGGAGTGTTCGGCAGATACAAAAAAATCGTCTTCGTCAATGATATAATTTTTTTGGCGTATCACGGATATTTCACCTGGAGGGAGCGGCTTTATTATTGGCCGATGCGTTTCCTGAGCCAACGGGCTGACAGGATCTGCACCATTTCACAGAGCGAGAAGGCGCGCATGGAAAGATTTGCCTACGCTCCCGCTGCAAAAATAGCCGTCGTACCCCTGAGAGTGGATGAAAGCTTTTTGCCGTTGTCCGGACATGATCCGCAAAGGATTCATGAGGTCAAGGCGAAGTACGGTCTCCCGGAACGATTTTTGCTTTATGTCGGCCGGATGAATGAAAGGAAGAATATTTTGAACCTGCTGAAAGCCGTTAAAGTTCTGGAAGACCAAAATATCAAACTGGTCCTGGCCGGAAAAGTCGATTGGAAAATGTTCGATCTGCAAATGAAAATCAAGGAACTCGCCTTGCAAGACCGGGTGTTGATCCTGGGCCAGGTCGCGGAAACGGACTTGCCCGCATTGTATGCCCAGGCAACCGTTTTTTGTTATGTTTCTTTTGCCGAAGGTTTCGGCCTGCCACCTTTGGAAGCCATGGCCAGCGGCGTTCCGGTCGTGGTCTCGGACTGGGATTCATTGCCCGAGGTTTGCGCCGATGCAGGCAGTTATGTCGATCCGCAAATGCCTGAAGATATTGCCATTGCTATCGACCGCCTGTTGATGGATCCGGAATTGCGGGCGGAAAAGCGCGCCAAAGGCCTGCTCCGGGCCAAGTGTTTTTCCTGGAAGGAAAGCGCCGACAAGTTGCTGCAAGTCTGCCGCGAGGTGGTCAGGTGAAGATCGCCATCATCGGTTCCCGGGGCTACCCCTATGTCTACAGCGGTTATGAAACCTTCGTTAAAGAATTGTCCGAACGCCTGGTGCGGCAGGGTATTGGCGTCACGGTCTATTGCCACCGCAATCTCTTTCGCGACCGGCCAAAAGAGGTGAACGGCATACGCCTGGTTTACATCCCGACCATCGAGAAAAAGACCCTGAGCCAATTCATTCATTCCTTTCAGTCCATGCTGCATGCCTGCTTTTTCAAATTTGACGCCATCCTGGTCGTCAATTCCGCCAATGGCCCTTTCGGCCTGCTAACCAAAATTTTCGGCAAACGTACCGCCATCAATGTCGACGGGCTCGAATGGCTGCGGCCAAAATGGCAAGGCCTGGGGGCGCGCTATTTTCATTGGGCGTCCAAGGCCGCTACCCGCATGTATGACCGGGTAATCACCGATTCGGCGGCCATGCAGACAATTTACCGGGACGAGTTCGGCAGTGACTCGACCATGATCGCCTACGGAGCCAATATCGGCCCCATCGCTGATCCCGGGTTGCTGAACAAGTGGCAGCTACAACCACGGCAATACTACCTGGTCGTCGGCCGCTTGATCCCGGACAACAACGCTGACCTGATCGTCCGCGAATTCATCGCTTCCGGTTCAACTAAGAAACTGGTTATCGTCGGTGATGTCCCCTATAAAGACGATTATGCCGGCTCCATCCGCCGCCAAGCAGACCCCCGGCTGGTGTTCACCGGCTACGTGACCGATCCTGTCGACCTGGCCGCCCTTTATCAGCACTGTCATGCCTATTGCCACGGCCATGAGTTCGGTGGCACCAACCCGGCTTTGCTGCAGGCCCTGGCCAATGGCTGTGCCGTTTGCGCATTGGACACGGTTTTCAACCGGGAAATGCTCCTCGCTGGAGAATACGGCATGTTTTTCAGCAAGGAAAACGGCAGCCTGAAAAAATTGATCATGAAGCTAGAAGAGCGGCCGGAACTTCTTGCCGGGTTTCGGCAGAAGGCTCGCAGCCGGATCAGGGAGAATTATTCCTGGGAGAAGATCGTCACGCAATATTGCCAATTGTTTGAAAATATGGTTAAATAAGATCAATGCAAAATCGAAATAAATCTGAACGTTATCTAAAAAGCAGCCTTGACATTGTTTTCCTAGCTCTTTCTTTTTTAAGCGCCGTCTATCTGGCCAAACGGCATATCGGAATGGAAGCGGGATTCTTCAGTCTGGAAAAAGGGGAAATTTTCCTCCTGCTGTTTCTTTGCCTGGTTTGGTATCTGGCGGCCAAGTCGTTTGGTCTTTATGATGAATTTAGATCTCGGTCATTCAGTTTTGAATTCATTGCCATTGTCAAAAGTATTTTGATTCAAATCATCTTATTGGTGGCCATCTTATTCATCATCAAAACCAGAATCCTCTCGCGTTTTTTCATCGTGGTATTCTTCATTCTGTTTGCGGTTCTGATTATTTCCTGGAAAATCTGTTTAAGAATGATCCTTGCTTGGCTGCGGAAAAAAGGCCGCAACCTCATCCATATCCTGATCGTCGGCGGCGGTGAAGTCGGCCTGAGGTTTTACGACACCATCACGGCCAATTCCCATCTCGGGTATCGGGTTAAAGGCTTTGTTGATGAACAGCCTCCTCCGAATCTGGGGAATTTGTATCTGGGCAAGATTGACCAATTGGAGCAGATATTCAACCGCGAAAAAATCGATGAAGTGATCATCGCCCTGCCCAATTCGGTCATGGCGCAAATTGATCGGGTCATTACCGTTTGTGAAAATTCTCCCACGCGGGTAAGGATCATTCCCGACTATTTCGAGTTCAAGCGCCCGCGTTTCGGAATCTCGCGTTTTGGGTCTTTTCCGTTCATTTCACTCCGCTCCAATCCCTTGGAGCAATTGCATTGGCGGTTTTTAAAAAGAAGCTGCGATCTGATCTTCACCCTGCTGTTGTTCATCTTTTTTTTCTCCTGGCTTTGGCCCTTGCTGGCTTTGCTGATCAAGATCACGTCACCCGGTCCGGTTTTTTTCAAGCAGGAGAGGTGGGGCATTCAAAATAGGCCTATCATCTGCTACAAATTCCGTTCCATGGTCAGGGAGAGCCGGGATATCGATGAAAACGGGCGCTACCAACAGGCGAAACGGAATGACTGGCGGGTCACCAAGGTGGGCCACTTTTTACGGCGCAGCAACCTGGACGAGTTGGCGCAATTCATCAATGTCCTGAAGGGGGAAATGTCGGTGATCGGCCCGCGGCCGCATCCCACGCCGATGAACCTGGAGATCAAGGATTCGATCCCCAATTACCAGCTGCGCCACATGATCAAGCCCGGGATCACCGGCTGGGCGCAGGTCAACGGCTGGCGCGGCGAAACCAGCGACCCGGACTTGCTGCGCAAAAGAGTGCAATTTGACATCTGGTATATTGAAAACTGGTCGATCTGGCTGGACATCAGGATCGTTTTGCTCTCCATTTGGCTCATGCTCAAGGGCGATCCCCGAGCGTACTGACCAATACCGCGGGCAATGGGACCAAGGCCTAAGCGTTGATGAACAAAAAGAATTTGCACGTTTTCCTCACTTTCTTGTCGCTGGCTTTGCTTTTTTACGTAGTCGTCATCCACATTCACTTCGTGATCCTGCCGGTCTTCTTTTTGACATTGGGCTTATTGTCTTACCTCTGGAGCGGCAGGAAAGCGCTGGTTCTTTTTTTGTTTTTGCTGCCGCTGATCAATGCGACTCCGGATATTTTTTTTAACGGTTATCCCTTCAATTACATGGGAGTTGCGCTCTTTTACCTGTCAGGCATCATGATCGCTTCGCGCTTAAAAAAAGAAAAACCGGAGTTCATTTTCCCCGGTTACGGGCTTTATCTATTGTTTTTGGTCCTCATCAGCGTTTCAGTTTTTTTTGTGTTTTTGCGCTGGTCCAACTTGACTCTCTCGCCCCTGGCCTTCCTGCATGACACGCCGGTCGCTCCCAGCGGCGAGAGGCTGTCCTTCGCCTGCATTTTCCCGGTCATCACCCTGGCTTTGTTTTCCCTGACTCCCTTCCTGGCATCCTTGATCCGCCATTGGCATTTAAAGGAAAATGAAATTTTCACTCCCCTCAAAGCCGGTTTTTGCCTGTCGTTCCTGTTGGCCTTGGTCCAAAAATTGGTCAATCCCGATTTTCTGGCGCAAAGCTGGTGGAGATTAGAGTTAAATCAGGTGAACGGCGGATTCTCCGATTTCAACGCTTTCGGTTTTTTTTCCGGCGCCATGTTTTTATACCAGGCCCTGCGCCTGACCGATAAATTGCTCTGGCGGAACGAAATTGCGACCCACAACAACGCTGAAAGTTCGCTTGGCATGCCGCGTTCATTGGAATTTAAAACGCTGCTGCCCGAAATCCTCTTCCTCATGACCGCCCTGGCCGCTATTTTCATTTCCGGCTGCCGCGCGGCATTTTTGTTTGTTTTACTGGCTGTCATTCGTGTTTTTCTTTCCAGAAAGACGGCTTTTCTGGCCAAGACCCTGGCTGTCTTGCTTCTGGCGGTTTCCCTTCTTGTCTCAGGCGGGATATTGAAAAAGCGGCTACAGCACACGGCTGTCCAGACCGCACGCATATCTACTGCCGCTGATCTTTTTGAAGCAGCGGACGCAGTGAGCAGCGGCCGCCTGGCCATGCTTAGGAACAGCGCGCGTATGATCGCCCGCTTTCCAATCAGCGGTGTCGGCGCCGGAAATTTTTTGTTCTATTTGAAATACTTGCGTTTCAATGAAACATTTTACGAAGATCTCCCCTTGAACCAATACCTCCTCATCGCCAGCGAAACCGGCCTGGCCGGCGGCCTGGTTTTTATTTTTTTCCTGGCGGTGTGTTGGCAGCGGCAAAAACCCGGCATCATGCGTTTTGTCATTTTGGCGATCGCCATGGTCCTGTTATTCAACAATTTTTTCTGGTTCCCCGAGTGTTTGCTCCTGTTCTGGATTTTTCTGGCCGGGAGTGATTGCCGGGGTGTCCCTGATAAGGGGATGAAGCCCGCTTTGCTGTGGGCCGTCGTTGCCGTCTTTGTCGCCTTCCATGTGTTGGATTTTCGGGCCTTGCATCCCGAGACGTTGACCCGGCAAAAAGGTGTCGCCTATGACTACGGTTTCTGGACCGGCGAAAAAAATGAGCGCGGTACATTTTCCTGGACGGGCAGGGCGGCCGGAAAATATTTCACTGCAGCTGCCGCGCGGGATTTCGCGCTTTTTTGCGAGGCTCCGCAAAGTTGGTTGCAAAAAGAGAAAATGGCGGTGGTGCTGTTTTGGCGCGGAAAATTGTTTCAACGAGTAGTTTTTATTGATAATCAGCTCAAAAAATTCAAATTGCCGCGCGGACAGGAGGGTTTTTTGGAGATCAGGGTACATCCTACTTTCAATATTAAGGCCCTGAATTTGGGCGCGGATGCGCGGGAATTGGGAGTGCAATTCATGGAATTGGCCAAGCCGCAATGAAAATCCTGCCGCAAGCAATCGCTTCGCTCCTTACCCGGTCGACCGACCGCAGGCGGGAGCGGTACCGCTTGATCGTTTGGGCGGGAGGGTCGAATTCCAGGTTGTTGCCTGGAGTGATGGCTTCCAGGCCGCTGATCTTGTTAATGATGCAGAGCAGGCAGTTGCTGTTGCGGTCGCGGGGATGCGATTCCATGCGGTGGCGGTCCTGGCGCGGCCAGGAACGCTCGGCCGAAAAGCCCCAGGCCTGCTTTCCCGGGGATCTTTTGAAGCGCAGCTGGTGGAAGGGGATGGCGATCTCCACGTTGTAGCCTGAGGCCGTGATCTTGCCGGCCGAACTCCAGATAGCGTTCCAGGAAAAATCCTCGAAACCGTCCTGTTCGCTGAACACGGCATCGGCCTGGACGCCCAGCGGGTTAACGCGGAACTCGAAGGCGCGGCGCTGGTCGTTGAAGGTATCGAGCCAGACGCTGACATGGTCGTCCTGGACGAACGTGTCTATGACGTCGCGGTCCATCAAATGGGCGCGGATCTTTTGTGGTTCGGGATCGAGGCAGCGGAAGGCTATATAAATATTGGCCCGGTCATAGGTCACTAGGCAGTCGGTATCCACCGGCACGCGTGTCCTGTCGCTCGGGGCTGCGTTCATAGCGTCTGGCTTGGCACAACTTGTCTGCTTCAGCGTCCAGCATGCCGTTGAGCATCTCCTCGACCGTCTGCTTCACCAATCGATCTACATGGGCCTGCACCTCACCCTCGTTGATCTGGATGATCTGGGGCTTGCCCTCTTCCATTTTTACCGCGTCCTTGCTATCCTTCTTCATGGGTGGTCCTCCTTGTTTTAGGTTTTTAGCCAAACTGGAAGTATAACAACTTCCAAAAGCTTGGAGGATTACCTCTTCTCAAATGTGCGAAAAATATTTTACGTTATCTGAAAATAAGTTATTTAATGAATAAATATAAAGTCTCTGTATTACCATTGTATATATCTTGTAAAGTAAAATCAGGTGCGAATTGTAAATAACTGTTTTTAAATGGTGTTCCCTGAAAAATTATTGTCTTATTACTGGGTAGATTAACTAACTTATTCCACCAATTCCACCTGGAAAAAGTTTTACGCCAAATATCATAAAAGTAACTTCTAGAATACATTTCATTTAATAAATCTGTATATGCATTTCCGGAATAAATATTTCCAAAATATAAAGCATATTCCTTAGATGATGATCTGTAATAATAAACTATAAAACTCTCTTTATAATTTTTGTTTTTAAAGGATTCAATATCTTTTGCTTCAATATAATTTTGTTGATAACCACGAGTGGAATCGTATATTTTCCAAACATTGTTTATAGAAACAATAATCAGACTAGCAAAAATAATAGGGATTAATATTTTAGAAAAACGATTTTTTTGTTTAAGAAGAATTGTTCCGAATATAACATAGGTAATTCCCAAGAAAGATAATGCAGGTACAAGATAATGTATAGAAAGATGTTTGGAAACTATGAAAATCTGTGATAGAAAAAAAAGTAACACACCTACTAAACTACTGTAATAATTAATTTTATTTTTTTCTCTAAAAAGAAAAATTAAATAAACAAAAATGATTATGATAGTTATAATCAAAAAACCCTCCGAATAGACAACTTGCATAAAATTCTTACCAAAAATAGCAATATCAATAAACTTTTCATCTCCTGAACCATACATACCACTATGAGTAATAAGTCTAATTATCCAATTATAAAAAATTTTATAATTATTGTGAATTGGCCAAGTGAACAGCACAAAACTAATTACAGTACCTAGAATGTATAATATCTTATTACGAAAAGTGAAAAATACTAAGCCTAATAAAATTAATGGTAGCGAATTTATTTTTGTGGCGATGGAAAAACCTGTTATTAAAGATAAACAAATAACCGCTAATAAACTATTTTCCTTTTTTTTATAATAAAAATAAAAAATTATCAACGCAAACCACATTCCAGTGATTAATAGTAGTAATTCAGGTGATATGCGGTTAAACGTCCATATGGAAGTCGTTGATAAGAACGGAGTCATTTGAAAAATTATTCCTAGAAATATTTTCTTTGTAAGGCGATAAACCAAGAATCCGCCAAACAATATTGTTAAAAATAATATACTAATCAAAAAAAAGTTAATTGCATTTAAGTACAACTCTGGATTGGATAATACATCGTTAACTAATCCATGCCCCCCACGAGTTAGTCTAACAATTATAAGCACACATGCTCCCATCATTTGCAAAGGGGTTCCTGGATGATCAAAATGGCCAACAGGTAACCAATGAACAAAGTTTAAGGAATTAAATAAATACGCATATTCAGGATCAGAATTTGACCCCAACCAATAGGGTCCAGCATAATTCTTTATCCAAGATACAATAATAAATATAGATATTGAAAAAAGAGACAACAAAATTGTTACAAATATCTGCTTCAATAATTTGTTATTCATTGGTCTTTATAGAGTAACTTATAGGAAAATCAATAGCATCACTATGCCGAGACCCTGAGACATTCAGTGATTCTATCTCCATGCTTGTATTTTGAGGATATTTTTCTGAAATGTCAATAGCCCGCATTGCCTCACAATTTGACAAAAAAAAGTCTTTATGTTATCAAAATTACTTAATTGGATGGAGAGATGTTTTTCATTTTTAAAAGCAAGGTTGAGTCTACGCAAGTAGCCAACGGCGGCAGCTTAAATTATCCATCTATCCTGATGGGGCTAATTTAACTGTCCCCCTTGGGGATGAGGCGTTTCGGACAGCTTGTTTTGTAGATATCTAAAAAGAGGCGGAAATGATGGATCTTAAGGAGAAAAAAATCACCGTGACCGGAGGCAAAGGCTTTCTGGGCAGGGTGCTCGTAGAGAAACTCAAGAAAGAAAGACAATGCCGGAAAATCTCAGTTGCCGATCTTCCAGAATACGATCTGCGGGCCTTGGCCGGCATTGAGAAACTGTTTGTGGACCAGCAGCCGGAGATCATCATCCACCTGGCAGCTGTTGTGGGCGGTATCGGGGCCAACCAAGAGAACCCCGGCAGGTTTTTTTATGACAATGCCATCATGGGCATCCAATTGTTGCACGAAGCCTATTTGAGAAAGGTGGAGAAATTTGTCACTTTGGGCACAATCTGCTGCTATCCGAAATTTACTCCGGTGCCTTTCCGGGAAGAGGATCTGTGGAACGGTTATCCGGAAGAGACGAACGCACCTTACGGCCTGGCCAAAAAAATGCTCCTGGTCCAGTCGCAGGCCTACCGCCAGCAGTATGGATTCAATTCCATTTTCCTTATGCCGGTGAACCTTTATGGTCCCGGTGATAATTTTTCCCCACAGAGTTCCCATGTGATCCCGGCCCTGATAAAAAAATGTGTGGATGCGATTCAAAAAGGTGAAAATGAGATTGTTGTCTGGGGAACGGGGAAGGCCTCGCGGGAATTCCTCTATGTTGAGGACGCGGCCGAAGGAATCGCTCTGGCAGCCGAGTGCTATGACAAAGCTGACCCGGTCAATCTCGGTGCCGGGTTTGAAATAATCATTCGTGACCTGGTGGAGCTCATTGCCAAGCTCACTGGCTTTATCGGGAAAATTGTCTGGGACGCCAGCAAACCCGACGGCCAGCCGCGGCGCATGCTCGATGTCTCAAAGGCCAAAGCGGAATTCGGCTTTGCAGCCCACACGGCATTCGCAGAAGGTTTGCGTCGGACCATCGAGTGGTACCGGACCACCGGGAAAAGATGAGCGGGAACTCCTTTCAGAAATGATGCCGAGCGCGGCGTACGACCAAAATCGGGTGGAAAATGTCAAGCAGCGGCTGCTGCGTAACGGCATCTTCAACTCATCAACCTGGGTGATCAATAGCGCCATTCAGCTCCTGATGATTCCCTTTTTGGTTCGCCGCCTGGGTATGGACGGGTTTGGCATCTATTCCCTGCTGGTAAGCATTATCGGCTATTCGGTACTGGTCGATCTGGGACTTGGGCAGGGGGTCATCAAGTTCGTGGCGGAAATGAAGGCCCGGGATGATGCCCATGCCCTGAATCGATCGGTCAGTGCGGCGCTCTGGGCGCAGACGCTTCTGGGCGGTGCCGGTATGATCCTGTTGATCGTTTTTTCGCGGCGGTTATTACTGCTGCTCAAGATACCGCCGGTTGCAATGGCTGCGGCGCAGACCGGCCTTTATTTATGTGCTGTGGCCTTTTTTTTCACCATGATTTCCGGCACCTTCATGTCGGTATTGATGGGGCTGCAACGCTACGATCTGACTTCCCGGACCACAATCGTGACCAACCTGGCAATGAACGCCAGCATCATATTCGTTCTTCTCGCTGGAGGTGGGTTCACGCTGGTCGTCGCTGTAACGGCTGCCTTCGCTCTCATCAACTGTCTGATATTCTTCATCCTGATGAAAATAAGCATCCCCGCTCTCACCTTGTTCGCTGTCTTTGATTTCGTTCATTTCAAAAAGTTGTTCGGGTTCAGCAGTTATATTTTTATTTCCCGCATCAGCGGCTCTTTCTGCAGTTATATCCTGCTCTTTGTGATCAGTTTTTTTCTCGGACCGGCGGTTGTGCCGCTCTACGCCATCCCGATGCGGCTGATAAACGGCGCCATGGGGCTCCTTACAACGGGGTCGGCGGTCATTTTTCCTTTCGCCAGCGAGATTTCGATCAAGGCCAGCCGAGAAAAAATAAATGGCGTCTTGATCCAAGGCTCCCATCTGGTGGCGGCAATTTCCATCCCGGTCAACCTGGCCATTGCCGCTTTCGCCAAGCCGATCCTGACTGTCTGGATGGGCAATGCCTTCGCCGACCGGGCGGCCCCGATCCTGTCCATGTTAGGGTTGATGTCCATGCTGGGATCACTGACGACGATTCCCAATTTGATCACAATGGGACTCGGCTTTGCCAGGGTCATCGGCATCTTTTCGCTGCTGACCCTTGCTTTTTACCTGATTTTCGTGCCACTGGGATTGATAGTCTTCGGCGTCTACGGCGCCGGCTGGGCGCTTTTGCTATCGTCTGTACCGGGGTTGCTACTGGTAGTGTATGAAGTAAAAAAAATATTTATCCTCCCTTTCTGGCATTACGCCAGGGAAGTTCTGGGTTTTCATCTACTGCCGGTTTTATTGACGATCGTCTATCTGGTTTTTTGGAGGGCCTGGCTTCCCTGTGCCGGCATTTGGCTCCTGGCGCTGCCGGCCTTCTACCTGGCGCTTTACTTTTCAGCGCAAATTATCTGCCGCCAACTGCCGCTGAAAGAAATTATTGCCAGTTTGAGAATGGAGCGGTGACTCAACAGGCTCAGCCGTGAGCGGATAGGACCATGCCGAGGAGAATTGAATCCGGATTCAACAAGGGCTATCGCGCTGTGCGCCGGGCCATTCGCCTCCTCCGCGGCTACCCGGTTGTTTTCGATGTCAATCATTCCGCCGGTAAGGTCCGTCGCCAGCGGGCGTTGCTCGTTTATCTGACAGAGCCTTTTCTGTTGAAAGAAACGGATCCGATATTTTATTGGCATCAAAATTTCAGGCAAAGCCGGCAGATTGCGGCGGTGCTGGATGAGTACGGTTACGTTGTGGATGTGGCCGACATCGCGGACAAGCGGTTTGTTCCAGACCGACCGTACGACCTGGTGGTCTCGCACCGCGTCGATCTGGATCCCGGCCACGAATTCTTTAAAAACGCCATTCGTGTCTATCTGGCCACTGGCATGAATCATATCGTTCACAACCGCTGTGTACGGAGTCGATACCAGGATGTCGCGCAGAGACGGGGCTGCACGCTGAAGGTATTGGAGATCCATACCGAGGAGATGCCTTTTGTGTCTCGGGCAAAAGCTATTTGCACTTTTGGCAACTCCTTGATCGCCTTAACCTGGAAAGAAAAATTTGCCGTTCCTGTTTTTCCCTTCAACAATTATGCGTTCACCGAGAGTTTCACCTGGGAGATCAAAAGGGATTTCCCAAAGGCGCGGAATTGCTTTCTTTTTTTTGCTACTTCGAGCCAGGTGCGTAAAGGGCTGGATCTGCTGCTGGAGATATTTCCGAAGTATCCACAACTGCAACTGTTCGTCTGCAGCAAATTTGCGGACGAGCCTGATTTCTGCCGCTGCTACGACCGGGAGTTGTTTCACACTCCGAACATTCATCCGCTTGGTATCGTCCATCTGCACAGTCCGCTATTCAAGGAGCTGATCGAAACTTGTGCATATGTCATCGCTCCCAGTTGCACCGAAGGTCAGTCAGGGGCGGTCGTGCAGTGCATGGCGTTTGGACTGATCCCGATCATCAGCCGAGAAAACGGCATCGATGGCGAGGATTTCTGCGTCAATCTGGAAAATTTAAGCTTGGAAGCGATCGAGAAAACCATCCGCCAGATGTCGGAAATGCCGGAAGCATGGCTTCAAGAGCGCAGTTCAAAGACAAGGGAGGCGGCCAGCATGAAATTTTCGGAGGTGGCATTCCAGAAAAGGTGGCGAGAGATGCTTACGCAGATCTTGACCAGAGGCGAGGTAAGATGATCAGCAAGTTGAAATCCGCCGACGATTTCGGTCCTAAAAGGCGTTTGGCCTGGGGCGCAATCCGTCATCTGCTGCCAGCGCGAACGAGATGGTTTATCGAAGGCAATCCACATCTTCGCGGCCAGCTCTGGTACAGCGAGAGGAAAATGATATATGCGGCCGTAAGATGTCACCGACCCGAGAGTTGCTTTGAGATCGGCACCTGGCGCGGGGGCGGCAGCACGCTATTTATCACCCAGGCGCTATATGAAAATAAAAGGGGGATTTTGCATACGATCGAGGTGGACTCGGCTCTCCAGCACGCGGCGAAAAGCTTGTATGAAAAATATTTGCCGGAACTCCTGCCCTTTGTAGAATTTCACCTGGGAGACTATCGCCGGGAATTTATCTCCCACCTGGAAAAAATGGAGCGCGTCGATTTTCTTTTTTTGGATGGTGCCGAGGACGCCGTCCAGACGCTCGTGCAATACGGATTTTTCGAACCCTGGCTGAAGCCCGGCTCGCTGCTGCTGGTCCATGACTGGTTGACCGAGAAAACCCGGCTGTTGCGGCCTGAAATCGAAAATTCAGGAAAATGGGCCCAGCAAAGGGTACTGCTGCCGCCTGTTTCCGTGGGCATGGTTTTGCTGGAAAGGCGGGCATGAAGGTTTTTATTGATGGCATGATCTTTGGCCGCCAGCGTCGGGGCGGCTTGTCCCGCATGTGGGAGGAGTGCCTGGACCGGCTCCCCGATCTCGGCATCGAGTTGCAGTTGCTGATTCCCTGGAATTCCCGCAATGATTCGCTGAATCGACTTTTAGTCTGCCGGGAGAGATTTGCCTCGATCCGAACTGATTTGTTCTGCTGGCCGAAGCGCTGGTTTGAGCAGGCAGGCGTGCGCAGTCTCATACTGGACCATCTTTACCTGGGAAACAAGCCTCAAATTTTTCATTCAACCTATTATTCCACGGTTAACCGGGCCGGCGTTCGCAAAGTGGTGACCGTTCCCGACATGATCTTGGAGCTGTTTGCCGATGAATTCCCCAACCGCTGGACCCGATTCGGTATCGAGACCAAGCGCCAGGCGCTGATCAATGCCGATGCTGTCGTGACCATCTCCGAGGTCAGCAAGCAGGATATCCTGAAAATGCACCCCTCCATACCTGAGAAGCGAATCAAGGTGATCCCGCTTGGAGTGACGCAGGCCCAGCCCGGGAGTGAAGCCGATTTTTCGCGGTTGGCAGCCCGCTACCGGCTGCCGGTTGAATCAGGGAGCTATTACTTGTTTGTGGGGCTGCGCGGTGGGTACAAGAATTTCGATTTGCTGGCACGCCTGGCCATACTGCCGGATGCGAAAGAAGCTCTTTTTGTGTGCGTCGGCGGCGAGGATTCCGGTGCCGAACGCCGATCCCTGGAGAGCTGCGGCGTGGGAAATCGCTTCGCCTTTATCCGGGACGTTGATGATGGTGAACTGCGCTCCCTTTATCGTCATGCCCGGGCCTTGATCTTCCCGTCGCTGTACGAGGGTTTCGGCTTGCCGCTACTCGAGGCCATGGCCCACGATTGCCCTGTTCTCTGCTCCGATATCGCAGTATTTCGAGAGGTGGCGGCTGATGCGGCCATTTATTTCGATCCCCGCGATCTCCAATCCCTGACCGCGGCCATGACCGCCCTGGAGCACAGCAAACGCCAGGCGTTGCTTCACCGTGGCCGCCAAAACTGCGGACGATTTTCCTGGGACATAACGGCGGCGAAGCTGGCGGATTTTTATCGTGACTTGGTTTGACGCGGGGAGCCAACCGCTGATCCGCTTCCGAAAATAGCGCCAGACAGGTAATTTTACGAACTTGCTGTTTGACCGGGGAAATGTTATAACAAGAGGCAGGTTTTTAGCAGCATAGATACGCGGAAGGAAAAGGAGTTCGGTAATGAAGAAAAGAGATTTATTGAAAAATTACATTTTTTACGGCCTGCTGTCCATTTTTGTTTTTTTCAACATCGACCTGTCGACCATGCTTCTGATCAGGATAAGCGGTATGAATATTTATTACGGTGACATCTTCTTCTTCCTGATCTTGGTTATTGCAGTATGGGCCTTTTTCAAAAACTACAAGGATTGGCGTTGGACTCAGCCTGTAACCACATGGTATCTTCTTTTTTTGGCCTGGTTGGCGCTGGCTGTGATTTGGGGATGGCGGATTTATGGATACCGGGCTTTTGGCGAATCCCGTTATGTTCTGCCTTTTTTCGCTTTTTTTATCCCTTATTTCCTGTTGACCTACAAGCGGAGCGACGATCCCGCGCTGGTTGGCAAGTATGTAAGAATGACCACGTTCATTGCCGCGGCGGCAGCGATTCTTTTTCTCATTTGTTCTCTGATATACAGGAAGCCTTTTTATTTCAGCGCCATAAATTTGAAAAACCAGGAATTATGGCTTCATAAAATAATCAGTTCCGATCAATCTTTTCATATTATTCTGTTGGCTATGTTCATTTTCTTTTTATCATTTTTTCGGAAAAAGTTTTTTTCTTTGCCCAAAATCGTTTTTTTCCTTTTGCTGTTCATGGCGCTGCCCGTGAACAACCGCACGGCGTTGATCTCGTTATATGCCGCTCTTTTGGTTTTGCTGGCGCTGGGGAAAAAAATCAGGGAGATAATATTTACCTGCGCCAGTGTGGTTGTCATTTTCGCTATATTGAACATTGTCCCTGATATTGAACGTTTCTATTATCCAGTTCAAAGCCAGCAGCAAGCGCCCGATCTGAGCCGTCAACGAATGCCCGATCTGAGCCGTCAACGAATGCCCGATCTGAGCCGTCAACGAATGCCCGATCTGAGCCGTCAACGAATGCCCGATCTGAGCCGTCAACGAATGCCCAATCTGAATATTAAACAAGTCAAGGGAATGCAAACCGGATATTGGCGATTTTATCAGGCCAAGGCAGCGTTGCGCCTGGCCTTGAAAAAACCGCTCTTTGGATACCACTTGGGAGGATATTTCGATTTTTTCATTCCTGAATTAAATACAAAAAATTCCGCCCCCCCGCATAACCAATATATCCTAATTTTATTGAAAACCGGGATGATCGGGCTGGTCCTGCTGCTGATCCCGCTCCTGCTTTTATTGTGGGGGCTCTACAAGGCTCTTGTCGACGAGCGACTGGAGACGAATGAAAAGTCGACGGCCTGGTTGCTCTTGCTTGTACTGCTGGCTCAATTGCCCTACGGCATGGGCTTCGGCTTCATCCCGTTATATGCCGTCTATTTTGGCTTGGGATCGATTTTTTTGGAATCTTTGGCAAAAAAATATCCTCTTCCGCTCCGGATTAAAAAAGATTGAAAATGGAAATATCTGTCGTTACGCCCAGCTTCAATATGCTTGGATATTTGCAACGTTGCGCCGCCTCGATTGCCGATCAGCAGGGTGTCAATGCCGAACATATCGTCATTGACGGCGGCTCGACCGATGGTACGGTAGACTGGCTGACCGGAAACCCTTCCATCATTAGCGCCAGCGAAAAAGACAAGGGGATGTACGATGCCATCAACAAAGGGCTGCGCCTGGCTAAAGGAGAGATTCTGGCTTATCTCAATTGCGACGAACAATACCTGCCTGAAACATTGGCTCTGGTCAGGGATACCTTTGCCTGCCACCCTGAAATCGACATCCTGTTCGGTGATGTCCTGGTGGTGAATCCTGAAGGGGAACTGGTCGCTTTTCGCAAGGTGTTCCGGCCCCGTGTTGCCTACATCCTCACTAGCCATCTCTACACCTTCAGCTGCGCCATGTTTTTCCGCCGGAAAATCGTGGAGAACGGATTTTTATTCAATCCCGACTTCAAAATCGCCGGGGATGCCGACTGGGTGATCCGCTGCCTGCGGGATGGGTATCGGACAGGTCATTTTCGAGGATTTTTATCGGTCTTCGTCGATACTGGCAGCAATCTTTCCAAAGGTAAGGAGGCTCTCCGGCTGGCCCGGAACGAATACTGCCGGAAAATGCCCTTGTGGCTGCGAATGAGCCGGAAGCTGGTTTACGGGACTTATCTGCTGGAAAAGTTTTTTCAGGGGGCCTATCATCAGGTGTTTCCTCTCAGGTATGCCATTTATTGCACCGGGCACCTCCGGCAGCGGGTAACCCAAATTGCGGAATCCGGCACGTTTCGCTGGCGAAACAACCAATGACCGTCTTTCAATTACACAATTTCAAGCGTTTCGGGGGCGGAGACAGCGTAGTTTTCGAGGCGACATGCCGGCTGTTGTCGGAAAGCGGTGTTGATGTTCTCCCCATGGTTCGCGACAGCCGCATGATGAATGACACCATAGCTAGCAAGTTCCGGGCTTTTTTCTCCAGCATATACTCAATCCGGAGTCGCCGTGAGATCCAGCAGATGCTGGTGAATCATCATCCCGATGTCGTCCATGTTCACAACCTTTACCCTTTTTTGTCAGCCTCTGTGCTGCTGGCCTGTCATGAATTCCGGGTGCCGGTTCTCTACCATGCCCACAGCTACCGCTTGACATGTCCCTTCGAATATCACTTGAAAAAGGGGGCAATTTGCGACGCATGTGCTGGAGGGCGGGAATACATGTGCCTGTTCTTTAATTGCCGGGGAAATTGGCTCGAAAGTGCTGCTTATGCCCTGCAAAATCGGGTGGCCCGGTTCTGGGATCTTCAGGAATTGGTGTCGAGGGTCATTGTTCCCAGCGATTTTTGCCGCAATTGGTTAATTGCAAGAAACTGGCCCGGGGAGAAGGTGGTTACCGTTCCCAATCCCGTCTCCTGTCCCCAGCTTCCCGTTGCAGCGGTTTCCGGGGATTACGTGGCTTTTGCCGGACGATTCAGCCCGGAGAAGGGGATCAATACGCTCGTTGAAGCCACCCGCCTGATTGGGTTGCCGTTGCACATGGCGGGCGATTTTCGATTGATGGCAAGGGAACTGCAGCAACACCCGCATCTTACCCTGAGAGGATCTTTGAACCGGGACGAGATGGGGGCGTTCTATCGGGGGGCCCGTTTCTTGGTTGTTCCGAGCGTCTGGAACGAAACCTTTGGACTGGTGGCGACCGAGGCCATGAGCCATGGTCTTCCGGTAATTGCCTCACGGATCGGGGGACTGGCTGAGATAATTGTTGATGGAGAGACCGGACTATTGGTATCTCCAGGTGATGTTTCCGACCTGGCAGAAAAGATCGCCTGGCTCTGGGAGCACCCTCAGCAGGGACGGGAAATGGGGATCCGGGGACGCGAAAGGGTCAACCGCGATTTTTCTCCCCGCCTGTACAAAGATCGCCTGATGGCTGTTTACCGTGATTGTGTCGACTCAAAGGAGATGCAATGATAAAATGGAGTTTGCATGAATCGTAGGCTCTCGATCCTGCATTACTGGCTGCAAGGTAAAAGGCATGATGTCGACTTTATGGGATTGGCTCGTTTTTTAGTGAAACCAGCCAATACCGCCATCGCCAGGAAATTTATAAGGCAGATTAAGGAAGTTGGTGATTACTTGGAAGTTACTTTTACAGAAATAAACGATTTACTGTATTGGCCTCGCCAACAGCCCCTGGCCCATCTCTACCAGGTCGTGGCCGAAACTTTTGATAGGAGCGACTGGCACTATTACCTGTAAGAAAAAACTCCGGTGCTGGCTGACGATACGGTTGTGGATGCTGGCTGCGCTGAAGGGCTCTTCTCCCTGGCGGTGGCCCGTCGTTGCCGCCGCCTGTTCCTGATCGAACTCAGCCAGGTTTTCATTGGATCATTGCAGCGGACCTTTGCTGATTTCCCTCCTGAAACGGTGAAGATCATGCCGTTTGCCCTCGGTCAGGAGGCACACTTGGCCCGACTTGACAATCAATCTATTGGCAGTTGCATTAACGAAAACGGAGAACAGATTGTTGAGGTTCGTCCTTTGGATGACCTGCTGAACGACTGCCCGGTAGTTTCTTTCATCAAAATCGATGTCGAAGGTTTCGAACAGCAGGTATTGGCAGGGGCACGCTGGACCATCAAGCGTCATCGACCGCGGATGGCTATCGCCTGTTATCATGAAGACAACGACTATCAGGAAATGATTCGCTTGGTAAAATCTCTGGATTCAACCTATCAATTTCATGTCAAGAGACTGACTCAGTATGCTGGCCGGCCGGTCATGATCCACTTCTGGGTACCCTGATGGGAAAGATAGAAATGCACGATCAACCAGAACAATGAAGATCGCCATCATTGGTTCCCGGGGTTATCCCTATATCTACAGCGGTTATGAAACCTTTGTCAGGGAATTGTCCGAACGCCTGGTGCGGCAGGATATCGGCGTCACGGTCTATTGCCACCGCAATCTCTTTCGCAACCGGCCAAAAGTGGTGAACGGCATACGCCTGGTTTACATCCCGACCATCGAGAAAAAGACCCTGAGCCAATTCATTCATTCCTTTCAGTCCATGCTGCATGCCTGCTTTTTCAAATATGACGCCATCCTGGTCGTCAATTCCGCCAATGGCCCTTTCGGCCTGCTAACCAAAATTTTCGGCAAACGTACCGCCATCAATGTCGACGGGCTCGAATGGCTGCGGCCAAAATGGCAAGGCCTGGGGGCGCGCTATTTTCATTGGGCGTCCAAGGCCGCTACCCGCATGTATGACCGGGTAATCACCGATTCGGCGGCCATGCAGACAATTTACCGGGACGAGTTCGGCAGTGACTCGACCATGATCGCCTACGGAGCCAATATCGGCCCCATCGCTGATCCCGGGTTGCTGAACAAGTGGCAGCTACAACCACGGCAATACTACCTGGTCGTCGGCCGCTTGATCCCGGACAACAACGCTGACCTGATCGTCCGCGAATTCATCGCTTCCGGTTCAACTAAGAAACTGGTTATCGTCGGTGATGTCCCCTATAAAGACGATTATGCCGGCTCCATCCGCCGCCAAGCAGACCCCCGGCTGGTGTTCACCGGCTACGTGACCGATCCTGTCGACCTGGCCGCCCTTTATCAGCACTGTCATGCCTATTGCCACGGCCATGAGTTCGGTGGCACCAACCCGGCTTTGCTGCAGGCCCTGGCCAATGGCTGTGCCGTTTGCGCATTGGACACGGTTTTCAACCGGGAAATGCTCCTCGCTGGAGAATACGGCATGTTTTTCAGCAAGGAAAACGGCAGCCTGAAAAAATTGATCATGAAGCTAGAAGAGCGGCCGGAACTTCTTGCCGGGTTTCGGCAGAAGGCTCGCAGCCGGATCAGGGAGAATTATTCCTGGGAGAAGATCGTCACGCAATATTGCCAATTGTTTGAAAATATGGTTAAATAAGATCAATGCAAAATCGAAATAAATCTGAACGTTATCTAAAAAGCAGCCTTGACATTGTTTTCCTAGCTCTTTCTTTTTTAAGCGCCGTCTATCTGGCCAAACGGCATATCGGAATGGAAGCGGGATTCTTCAGTCTGGAAAAAGGGGAAATTTTCCTCCTGCTGTTTCTTTGCCTGGTTTGGTATCTGGCGGCCAAGTCGTTTGGTCTTTATGATGAATTTAGATCTCGGTCATTCAGTTTTGAATTCATTGCCATTGTCAAAAGTATTTTGATTCAAATCATCTTATTGGTGGCCATCTTATTCATCATCAAAACCAGAATCCTCTCGCGTTTTTTCATCGTGGTATTCTTCATTCTGTTTGCGGTTCTGATTATTTCCTGGAAAATCTGTTTAAGAATGATCCTTGCTTGGCTGCGGAAAAAAGGCCGCAACCTCATCCATATCCTGATCGTCGGCGGCGGTGAAGTCGGCCTGAGGTTTTACGACACCATCACGGCCAATTCCCATCTCGGGTATCGGGTTAAAGGCTTTGTTGATGAACAGCCTCCTCCGAATCTGGGGAATTTGTATCTGGGCAAGATTGACCAATTGGAGCAGATATTCAACCGCGAAAAAATCGATGAAGTGATCATCGCCCTGCCCAATTCGGTCATGGCGCAAATTGATCGGGTCATTACCGTTTGTGAAAATTCTCCCACGCGGGTAAGGATCATTCCCGACTATTTCGAGTTCAAGCGCCCGCGTTTCGGAATCTCGCGTTTTGGGTCTTTTCCGTTCATTTCACTCCGCTCCAATCCCTTGGAGCAATTGCATTGGCGGTTTTTAAAAAGAAGCTGCGATCTGATCTTCACCCTGCTGTTGTTCATCTTTTTTTTCTCCTGGCTTTGGCCCTTGCTGGCTTTGCTGATCAAGATCACGTCACCCGGTCCGGTTTTTTTCAAGCAGGAGAGGTGGGGCATTCAAAATAGGCCTATCATCTGCTACAAATTCCGTTCCATGGTCAGGGAGAGCCGGGATATCGATGAAAACGGGCGCTACCAACAGGCGAAACGGAATGACTGGCGGGTCACCAAGGTGGGCCACTTTTTACGGCGCAGCAACCTGGACGAGTTGGCGCAATTCATCAATGTCCTGAAGGGGGAAATGTCGGTGATCGGCCCGCGGCCGCATCCCACGCCGATGAACCTGGAGATCAAGGATTCGATCCCCAATTACCAGCTGCGCCACATGATCAAGCCCGGGATCACCGGCTGGGCGCAGGTCAACGGCTGGCGCGGCGAAACCAGCGACCCGGACTTGCTGCGCAAAAGAGTGCAATTTGACATCTGGTATATTGAAAACTGGTCGATCTGGCTGGACATCAGGATCGTTTTGCTCTCCATTTGGCTCATGCTCAAGGGCGATCCCCGAGCGTACTGACCAATACCGCGGGCAATGGGACCAAGGCCTAAGCGTTGATGAACAAAAAGAATTTGCACGTTTTCCTCACTTTCTTGTCGCTGGCTTTGCTTTTTTACGTAGTCGTCATCCACATTCACTTCGTGATCCTGCCGGTCTTCTTTTTGACATTGGGCTTATTGTCTTACCTCTGGAGCGGCAGGAAAGCGCTGGTTCTTTTTTTGTTTTTGCTGCCGCTGATCAATGCGACTCCGGATATTTTTTTTAACGGTTATCCCTTCAATTACATGGGAGTTGCGCTCTTTTACCTGTCAGGCATCATGATCGCTTCGCGCTTAAAAAAAGAAAAACCGGAGTTCATTTTCCCCGGTTACGGGCTTTATCTATTGTTTTTGGTCCTCATCAGCGTTTCAGTTTTTTTTGTGTTTTTGCGCTGGTCCAACTTGACTCTCTCGCCCCTGGCCTTCCTGCATGACACGCCGGTCGCTCCCAGCGGCGAGAGGCTGTCCTTCGCCTGCATTTTCCCGGTCATCACCCTGGCTTTGTTTTCCCTGACTCCCTTCCTGGCATCCTTGATCCGCCATTGGCATTTAAAGGAAAATGAAATTTTCACTCCCCTCAAAGCCGGTTTTTGCCTGTCGTTCCTGTTGGCCTTGGTCCAAAAATTGGTCAATCCCGATTTTCTGGCGCAAAGCTGGTGGAGATTAGAGTTAAATCAGGTGAACGGCGGATTCTCCGATTTCAACGCTTTCGGTTTTTTTTCCGGCGCCATGTTTTTATACCAGGCCCTGCGCCTGACCGATAAATTGCTCTGGCGGAACGAAATTGCGACCCACAACAACGCTGAAAGTTCGCTTGGCATGCCGCGTTCATTGGAATTTAAAACGCTGCTGCCCGAAATCCTCTTCCTCATGACCGCCCTGGCCGCTATTTTCATTTCCGGCTGCCGCGCGGCATTTTTGTTTGTTTTACTGGCTGTCATTCGTGTTTTTCTTTCCAGAAAGACGGCTTTTCTGGCCAAGACCCTGGCTGTCTTGCTTCTGGCGGTTTCCCTTCTTGTCTCAGGCGGGATATTGAAAAAGCGGCTACAGCACACGGCTGTCCAGACCGCACGCATATCTACTGCCGCTGATCTTTTTGAAGCAGCGGACGCAGTGAGCAGCGGCCGCCTGGCCATGCTTAGGAACAGCGCGCGTATGATCGCCCGCTTTCCAATCAGCGGTGTCGGCGCCGGAAATTTTTTGTTCTATTTGAAATACTTGCGTTTCAATGAAACATTTTACGAAGATCTCCCCTTGAACCAATACCTCCTCATCGCCAGCGAAACCGGCCTGGCCGGCGGCCTGGTTTTTATTTTTTTCCTGGCGGTGTGTTGGCAGCGGCAAAAACCCGGCATCATGCGTTTTGTCATTTTGGCGATCGCCATGGTCCTGTTATTCAACAATTTTTTCTGGTTCCCCGAGTGTTTGCTCCTGTTCTGGATTTTTCTGGCCGGGAGTGATTGCCGGGGTGTCCCTGATAAGGGGATGAAGCCCGCTTTGCTGTGGGCCGTCGTTGCCGTCTTTGTCGCCTTCCATGTGTTGGATTTTCGGGCCTTGCATCCCGAGACGTTGACCCGGCAAAAAGGTGTCGCCTATGACTACGGTTTCTGGACCGGCGAAAAAAATGAGCGCGGTACATTTTCCTGGACGGGCAGGGCGGCCGGAAAATATTTCACTGCAGCTGCCGCGCGGGATTTCGCGCTTTTTTGCGAGGCTCCGCAAAGTTGGTTGCAAAAAGAGAAAATGGCGGTGGTGCTGTTTTGGCGCGGAAAATTGTTTCAACGAGTAGTTTTTATTGATAATCAGCTCAAAAAATTCAAATTGCCGCGCGGACAGGAGGGTTTTTTGGAGATCAGGGTACATCCTACTTTCAATATTAAGGCCCTGAATTTGGGCGCGGATGCGCGGGAATTGGGAGTGCAATTCATGGAATTGGCCAAGCCGCAATGAAAATCCTGCCGCAAGCAATCGCTTCGCTCCTTACCCGGTCGACCGACCGCAGGCGGGAGCGGTACCGCTTGATCGTTTGGGCGGGAGGGTCGAATTCCAGGTTGTTGCCTGGAGTGATGGCTTCCAGGCCGCTGATCTTGTTAATGATGCAGAGCAGGCAGTTGCTGTTGCGGTCGCGGGGATGCGATTCCATGCGGTGGCGGTCCTGGCGCGGCCAGGAACGCTCGGCCGAAAAGCCCCAGGCCTGCTTTCCCGGGGATCTTTTGAAGCGCAGCTGGTGGAAGGGGATGGCGATCTCCACGTTGTAGCCTGAGGCCGTGATCTTGCCGGCCGAACTCCAGATAGCGTTCCAGGAAAAATCCTCGAAACCGTCCTGTTCGCTGAACACGGCATCGGCCTGGACGCCCAGCGGGTTAACGCGGAACTCGAAGGCGCGGCGCTGGTCGTTGAAGGTATCGAGCCAGACGCTGACATGGTCGTCCTGGACGAACGTGTCTATGACGTCGCGGTCCATCAAATGGGCGCGGATCTTTTGTGGTTCGGGATCGAGGCAGCGGAAGGCTATATAAATATTGGCCCGGTCATAGGTCACTAGGCAGTCGGTATCCACCGGCACGCGTGTCCTGTCGCTCGGGGCTGCGTTCATAGCGTCTGGCTTGGCACAACTTGTCTGCTTCAGCGTCCAGCATGCCGTTGAGCATCTCCTCGACCGTCTGCTTCACCAATCGATCTACATGGGCCTGCACCTCACCCTCGTTGATCTGGATGATCTGGGGCTTGCCCTCTTCCATTTTTACCGCGTCCTTGCTATCCTTCTTCATGGGTGGTCCTCCTTGTTTTAGGTTTTTAGCCAAACTGGAAGTATAACAACTTCCAAAAGCTTGGAGGATTACCTCTTCTCAAATGTGCGAAAAATATTTTACGTTATCTGAAAATAAGTTATTTAATGAATAAATATAAAGTCTCTGTATTACCATTGTATATATCTTGTAAAGTAAAATCAGGTGCGAATTGTAAATAACTGTTTTTAAATGGTGTTCCCTGAAAAATTATTGTCTTATTACTGGGTAGATTAACTAACTTATTCCACCAATTCCACCTGGAAAAAGTTTTACGCCAAATATCATAAAAGTAACTTCTAGAATACATTTCATTTAATAAATCTGTATATGCATTTCCGGAATAAATATTTCCAAAATATAAAGCATATTCCTTAGATGATGATCTGTAATAATAAACTATAAAACTCTCTTTATAATTTTTGTTTTTAAAGGATTCAATATCTTTTGCTTCAATATAATTTTGTTGATAACCACGAGTGGAATCGTATATTTTCCAAACATTGTTTATAGAAACAATAATCAGACTAGCAAAAATAATAGGGATTAATATTTTAGAAAAACGATTTTTTTGTTTAAGAAGAATTGTTCCGAATATAACATAGGTAATTCCCAAGAAAGATAATGCAGGTACAAGATAATGTATAGAAAGATGTTTGGAAACTATGAAAATCTGTGATAGAAAAAAAAGTAACACACCTACTAAACTACTGTAATAATTAATTTTATTTTTTTCTCTAAAAAGAAAAATTAAATAAACAAAAATGATTATGATAGTTATAATCAAAAAACCCTCCGAATAGACAACTTGCATAAAATTCTTACCAAAAATAGCAATATCAATAAACTTTTCATCTCCTGAACCATACATACCACTATGAGTAATAAGTCTAATTATCCAATTATAAAAAATTTTATAATTATTGTGAATTGGCCAAGTGAACAGCACAAAACTAATTACAGTACCTAGAATGTATAATATCTTATTACGAAAAGTGAAAAATACTAAGCCTAATAAAATTAATGGTAGCGAATTTATTTTTGTGGCGATGGAAAAACCTGTTATTAAAGATAAACAAATAACCGCTAATAAACTATTTTCCTTTTTTTTATAATAAAAATAAAAAATTATCAACGCAAACCACATTCCAGTGATTAATAGTAGTAATTCAGGTGATATGCGGTTAAACGTCCATATGGAAGTCGTTGATAAGAACGGAGTCATTTGAAAAATTATTCCTAGAAATATTTTCTTTGTAAGGCGATAAACCAAGAATCCGCCAAACAATATTGTTAAAAATAATATACTAATCAAAAAAAAGTTAATTGCATTTAAGTACAACTCTGGATTGGATAATACATCGTTAACTAATCCATGCCCCCCACGAGTTAGTCTAACAATTATAAGCACACATGCTCCCATCATTTGCAAAGGGGTTCCTGGATGATCAAAATGGCCAACAGGTAACCAATGAACAAAGTTTAAGGAATTAAATAAATACGCATATTCAGGATCAGAATTTGACCCCAACCAATAGGGTCCAGCATAATTCTTTATCCAAGATACAATAATAAATATAGATATTGAAAAAAGAGACAACAAAATTGTTACAAATATCTGCTTCAATAATTTGTTATTCATTGGTCTTTATAGAGTAACTTATAGGAAAATCAATAGCATCACTATGCCGAGACCCTGAGACATTCAGTGATTCTATCTCCATGCTTGTATTTTGAGGATATTTTTCTGAAATGTCAATAGCCCGCATTGCCTCACAATTTGACAAAAAAAAGTCTTTATGTTATCAAAATTACTTAATTGGATGGAGAGATGTTTTTCATTTTTAAAAGCAAGGTTGAGTCTACGCAAGTAGCCAACGGCGGCAGCTTAAATTATCCATCTATCCTGATGGGGCTAATTTAACTGTCCCCCTTGGGGATGAGGCGTTTCGGACAGCTTGTTTTGTAGATATCTAAAAAGAGGCGGAAATGATGGATCTTAAGGAGAAAAAAATCACCGTGACCGGAGGCAAAGGCTTTCTGGGCAGGGTGCTCGTAGAGAAACTCAAGAAAGAAAGACAATGCCGGAAAATCTCAGTTGCCGATCTTCCAGAATACGATCTGCGGGCCTTGGCCGGCATTGAGAAACTGTTTGTGGACCAGCAGCCGGAGATCATCATCCACCTGGCAGCTGTTGTGGGCGGTATCGGGGCCAACCAAGAGAACCCCGGCAGGTTTTTTTATGACAATGCCATCATGGGCATCCAATTGTTGCACGAAGCCTATTTGAGAAAGGTGGAGAAATTTGTCACTTTGGGCACAATCTGCTGCTATCCGAAATTTACTCCGGTGCCTTTCCGGGAAGAGGATCTGTGGAACGGTTATCCGGAAGAGACGAACGCACCTTACGGCCTGGCCAAAAAAATGCTCCTGGTCCAGTCGCAGGCCTACCGCCAGCAGTATGGATTCAATTCCATTTTCCTTATGCCGGTGAACCTTTATGGTCCCGGTGATAATTTTTCCCCACAGAGTTCCCATGTGATCCCGGCCCTGATAAAAAAATGTGTGGATGCGATTCAAAAAGGTGAAAATGAGATTGTTGTCTGGGGAACGGGGAAGGCCTCGCGGGAATTCCTCTATGTTGAGGACGCGGCCGAAGGAATCGCTCTGGCAGCCGAGTGCTATGACAAAGCTGACCCGGTCAATCTCGGTGCCGGGTTTGAAATAATCATTCGTGACCTGGTGGAGCTCATTGCCAAGCTCACTGGCTTTATCGGGAAAATTGTCTGGGACGCCAGCAAACCCGACGGCCAGCCGCGGCGCATGCTCGATGTCTCAAAGGCCAAAGCGGAATTCGGCTTTGCAGCCCACACGGCATTCGCAGAAGGTTTGCGTCGGACCATCGAGTGGTACCGGACCACCGGGAAAAGATGAGCGGGAACTCCTTTCAGAAATGATGCCGAGCGCGGCGTACGACCAAAATCGGGTGGAAAATGTCAAGCAGCGGCTGCTGCGTAACGGCATCTTCAACTCATCAACCTGGGTGATCAATAGCGCCATTCAGCTCCTGATGATTCCCTTTTTGGTTCGCCGCCTGGGTATGGACGGGTTTGGCATCTATTCCCTGCTGGTAAGCATTATCGGCTATTCGGTACTGGTCGATCTGGGACTTGGGCAGGGGGTCATCAAGTTCGTGGCGGAAATGAAGGCCCGGGATGATGCCCATGCCCTGAATCGATCGGTCAGTGCGGCGCTCTGGGCGCAGACGCTTCTGGGCGGTGCCGGTATGATCCTGTTGATCGTTTTTTCGCGGCGGTTATTACTGCTGCTCAAGATACCGCCGGTTGCAATGGCTGCGGCGCAGACCGGCCTTTATTTATGTGCTGTGGCCTTTTTTTTCACCATGATTTCCGGCACCTTCATGTCGGTATTGATGGGGCTGCAACGCTACGATCTGACTTCCCGGACCACAATCGTGACCAACCTGGCAATGAACGCCAGCATCATATTCGTTCTTCTCGCTGGAGGTGGGTTCACGCTGGTCGTCGCTGTAACGGCTGCCTTCGCTCTCATCAACTGTCTGATATTCTTCATCCTGATGAAAATAAGCATCCCCGCTCTCACCTTGTTCGCTGTCTTTGATTTCGTTCATTTCAAAAAGTTGTTCGGGTTCAGCAGTTATATTTTTATTTCCCGCATCAGCGGCTCTTTCTGCAGTTATATCCTGCTCTTTGTGATCAGTTTTTTTCTCGGACCGGCGGTTGTGCCGCTCTACGCCATCCCGATGCGGCTGATAAACGGCGCCATGGGGCTCCTTACAACGGGGTCGGCGGTCATTTTTCCTTTCGCCAGCGAGATTTCGATCAAGGCCAGCCGAGAAAAAATAAATGGCGTCTTGATCCAAGGCTCCCATCTGGTGGCGGCAATTTCCATCCCGGTCAACCTGGCCATTGCCGCTTTCGCCAAGCCGATCCTGACTGTCTGGATGGGCAATGCCTTCGCCGACCGGGCGGCCCCGATCCTGTCCATGTTAGGGTTGATGTCCATGCTGGGATCACTGACGACGATTCCCAATTTGATCACAATGGGACTCGGCTTTGCCAGGGTCATCGGCATCTTTTCGCTGCTGACCCTTGCTTTTTACCTGATTTTCGTGCCACTGGGATTGATAGTCTTCGGCGTCTACGGCGCCGGCTGGGCGCTTTTGCTATCGTCTGTACCGGGGTTGCTACTGGTAGTGTATGAAGTAAAAAAAATATTTATCCTCCCTTTCTGGCATTACGCCAGGGAAGTTCTGGGTTTTCATCTACTGCCGGTTTTATTGACGATCGTCTATCTGGTTTTTTGGAGGGCCTGGCTTCCCTGTGCCGGCATTTGGCTCCTGGCGCTGCCGGCCTTCTACCTGGCGCTTTACTTTTCAGCGCAAATTATCTGCCGCCAACTGCCGCTGAAAGAAATTATTGCCAGTTTGAGAATGGAGCGGTGACTCAACAGGCTCAGCCGTGAGCGGATAGGACCATGCCGAGGAGAATTGAATCCGGATTCAACAAGGGCTATCGCGCTGTGCGCCGGGCCATTCGCCTCCTCCGCGGCTACCCGGTTGTTTTCGATGTCAATCATTCCGCCGGTAAGGTCCGTCGCCAGCGGGCGTTGCTCGTTTATCTGACAGAGCCTTTTCTGTTGAAAGAAACGGATCCGATATTTTATTGGCATCAAAATTTCAGGCAAAGCCGGCAGATTGCGGCGGTGCTGGATGAGTACGGTTACGTTGTGGATGTGGCCGACATCGCGGACAAGCGGTTTGTTCCAGACCGACCGTACGACCTGGTGGTCTCGCACCGCGTCGATCTGGATCCCGGCCACGAATTCTTTAAAAACGCCATTCGTGTCTATCTGGCCACTGGCATGAATCATATCGTTCACAACCGCTGTGTACGGAGTCGATACCAGGATGTCGCGCAGAGACGGGGCTGCACGCTGAAGGTATTGGAGATCCATACCGAGGAGATGCCTTTTGTGTCTCGGGCAAAAGCTATTTGCACTTTTGGCAACTCCTTGATCGCCTTAACCTGGAAAGAAAAATTTGCCGTTCCTGTTTTTCCCTTCAACAATTATGCGTTCACCGAGAGTTTCACCTGGGAGATCAAAAGGGATTTCCCAAAGGCGCGGAATTGCTTTCTTTTTTTTGCTACTTCGAGCCAGGTGCGTAAAGGGCTGGATCTGCTGCTGGAGATATTTCCGAAGTATCCACAACTGCAACTGTTCGTCTGCAGCAAATTTGCGGACGAGCCTGATTTCTGCCGCTGCTACGACCGGGAGTTGTTTCACACTCCGAACATTCATCCGCTTGGTATCGTCCATCTGCACAGTCCGCTATTCAAGGAGCTGATCGAAACTTGTGCATATGTCATCGCTCCCAGTTGCACCGAAGGTCAGTCAGGGGCGGTCGTGCAGTGCATGGCGTTTGGACTGATCCCGATCATCAGCCGAGAAAACGGCATCGATGGCGAGGATTTCTGCGTCAATCTGGAAAATTTAAGCTTGGAAGCGATCGAGAAAACCATCCGCCAGATGTCGGAAATGCCGGAAGCATGGCTTCAAGAGCGCAGTTCAAAGACAAGGGAGGCGGCCAGCATGAAATTTTCGGAGGTGGCATTCCAGAAAAGGTGGCGAGAGATGCTTACGCAGATCTTGACCAGAGGCGAGGTAAGATGATCAGCAAGTTGAAATCCGCCGACGATTTCGGTCCTAAAAGGCGTTTGGCCTGGGGCGCAATCCGTCATCTGCTGCCAGCGCGAACGAGATGGTTTATCGAAGGCAATCCACATCTTCGCGGCCAGCTCTGGTACAGCGAGAGGAAAATGATATATGCGGCCGTAAGATGTCACCGACCCGAGAGTTGCTTTGAGATCGGCACCTGGCGCGGGGGCGGCAGCACGCTATTTATCACCCAGGCGCTATATGAAAATAAAAGGGGGATTTTGCATACGATCGAGGTGGACTCGGCTCTCCAGCACGCGGCGAAAAGCTTGTATGAAAAATATTTGCCGGAACTCCTGCCCTTTGTAGAATTTCACCTGGGAGACTATCGCCGGGAATTTATCTCCCACCTGGAAAAAATGGAGCGCGTCGATTTTCTTTTTTTGGATGGTGCCGAGGACGCCGTCCAGACGCTCGTGCAATACGGATTTTTCGAACCCTGGCTGAAGCCCGGCTCGCTGCTGCTGGTCCATGACTGGTTGACCGAGAAAACCCGGCTGTTGCGGCCTGAAATCGAAAATTCAGGAAAATGGGCCCAGCAAAGGGTACTGCTGCCGCCTGTTTCCGTGGGCATGGTTTTGCTGGAAAGGCGGGCATGAAGGTTTTTATTGATGGCATGATCTTTGGCCGCCAGCGTCGGGGCGGCTTGTCCCGCATGTGGGAGGAGTGCCTGGACCGGCTCCCCGATCTCGGCATCGAGTTGCAGTTGCTGATTCCCTGGAATTCCCGCAATGATTCGCTGAATCGACTTTTAGTCTGCCGGGAGAGATTTGCCTCGATCCGAACTGATTTGTTCTGCTGGCCGAAGCGCTGGTTTGAGCAGGCAGGCGTGCGCAGTCTCATACTGGACCATCTTTACCTGGGAAACAAGCCTCAAATTTTTCATTCAACCTATTATTCCACGGTTAACCGGGCCGGCGTTCGCAAAGTGGTGACCGTTCCCGACATGATCTTGGAGCTGTTTGCCGATGAATTCCCCAACCGCTGGACCCGATTCGGTATCGAGACCAAGCGCCAGGCGCTGATCAATGCCGATGCTGTCGTGACCATCTCCGAGGTCAGCAAGCAGGATATCCTGAAAATGCACCCCTCCATACCTGAGAAGCGAATCAAGGTGATCCCGCTTGGAGTGACGCAGGCCCAGCCCGGGAGTGAAGCCGATTTTTCGCGGTTGGCAGCCCGCTACCGGCTGCCGGTTGAATCAGGGAGCTATTACTTGTTTGTGGGGCTGCGCGGTGGGTACAAGAATTTCGATTTGCTGGCACGCCTGGCCATACTGCCGGATGCGAAAGAAGCTCTTTTTGTGTGCGTCGGCGGCGAGGATTCCGGTGCCGAACGCCGATCCCTGGAGAGCTGCGGCGTGGGAAATCGCTTCGCCTTTATCCGGGACGTTGATGATGGTGAACTGCGCTCCCTTTATCGTCATGCCCGGGCCTTGATCTTCCCGTCGCTGTACGAGGGTTTCGGCTTGCCGCTACTCGAGGCCATGGCCCACGATTGCCCTGTTCTCTGCTCCGATATCGCAGTATTTCGAGAGGTGGCGGCTGATGCGGCCATTTATTTCGATCCCCGCGATCTCCAATCCCTGACCGCGGCCATGACCGCCCTGGAGCACAGCAAACGCCAGGCGTTGCTTCACCGTGGCCGCCAAAACTGCGGACGATTTTCCTGGGACATAACGGCGGCGAAGCTGGCGGATTTTTATCGTGACTTGGTTTGACGCGGGGAGCCAACCGCTGATCCGCTTCCGAAAATAGCGCCAGACAGGTAATTTTACGAACTTGCTGTTTGACCGGGGAAATGTTATAACAAGAGGCAGGTTTTTAGCAGCATAGATACGCGGAAGGAAAAGGAGTTCGGTAATGAAGAAAAGAGATTTATTGAAAAATTACATTTTTTACGGCCTGCTGTCCATTTTTGTTTTTTTCAACATCGACCTGTCGACCATGCTTCTGATCAGGATAAGCGGTATGAATATTTATTACGGTGACATCTTCTTCTTCCTGATCTTGGTTATTGCAGTATGGGCCTTTTTCAAAAACTACAAGGATTGGCGTTGGACTCAGCCTGTAACCACATGGTATCTTCTTTTTTTGGCCTGGTTGGCGCTGGCTGTGATTTGGGGATGGCGGATTTATGGATACCGGGCTTTTGGCGAATCCCGTTATGTTCTGCCTTTTTTCGCTTTTTTTATCCCTTATTTCCTGTTGACCTACAAGCGGAGCGACGATCCCGCGCTGGTTGGCAAGTATGTAAGAATGACCACGTTCATTGCCGCGGCGGCAGCGATTCTTTTTCTCATTTGTTCTCTGATATACAGGAAGCCTTTTTATTTCAGCGCCATAAATTTGAAAAACCAGGAATTATGGCTTCATAAAATAATCAGTTCCGATCAATCTTTTCATATTATTCTGTTGGCTATGTTCATTTTCTTTTTATCATTTTTTCGGAAAAAGTTTTTTTCTTTGCCCAAAATCGTTTTTTTCCTTTTGCTGTTCATGGCGCTGCCCGTGAACAACCGCACGGCGTTGATCTCGTTATATGCCGCTCTTTTGGTTTTGCTGGCGCTGGGGAAAAAAATCAGGGAGATAATATTTACCTGCGCCAGTGTGGTTGTCATTTTCGCTATATTGAACATTGTCCCTGATATTGAACGTTTCTATTATCCAGTTCAAAGCCAGCAGCAAGCGCCCGATCTGAGCCGTCAACGAATGCCCGATCTGAGCCGTCAACGAATGCCCGATCTGAGCCGTCAACGAATGCCCGATCTGAGCCGTCAACGAATGCCCGATCTGAGCCGTCAACGAATGCCCAATCTGAATATTAAACAAGTCAAGGGAATGCAAACCGGATATTGGCGATTTTATCAGGCCAAGGCAGCGTTGCGCCTGGCCTTGAAAAAACCGCTCTTTGGATACCACTTGGGAGGATATTTCGATTTTTTCATTCCTGAATTAAATACAAAAAATTCCGCCCCCCCGCATAACCAATATATCCTAATTTTATTGAAAACCGGGATGATCGGGCTGGTCCTGCTGCTGATCCCGCTCCTGCTTTTATTGTGGGGGCTCTACAAGGCTCTTGTCGACGAGCGACTGGAGACGAATGAAAAGTCGACGGCCTGGTTGCTCTTGCTTGTACTGCTGGCTCAATTGCCCTACGGCATGGGCTTCGGCTTCATCCCGTTATATGCCGTCTATTTTGGCTTGGGATCGATTTTTTTGGAATCTTTGGCAAAAAAATATCCTCTTCCGCTCCGGATTAAAAAAGATTGAAAATGGAAATATCTGTCGTTACGCCCAGCTTCAATATGCTTGGATATTTGCAACGTTGCGCCGCCTCGATTGCCGATCAGCAGGGTGTCAATGCCGAACATATCGTCATTGACGGCGGCTCGACCGATGGTACGGTAGACTGGCTGACCGGAAACCCTTCCATCATTAGCGCCAGCGAAAAAGACAAGGGGATGTACGATGCCATCAACAAAGGGCTGCGCCTGGCTAAAGGAGAGATTCTGGCTTATCTCAATTGCGACGAACAATACCTGCCTGAAACATTGGCTCTGGTCAGGGATACCTTTGCCTGCCACCCTGAAATCGACATCCTGTTCGGTGATGTCCTGGTGGTGAATCCTGAAGGGGAACTGGTCGCTTTTCGCAAGGTGTTCCGGCCCCGTGTTGCCTACATCCTCACTAGCCATCTCTACACCTTCAGCTGCGCCATGTTTTTCCGCCGGAAAATCGTGGAGAACGGATTTTTATTCAATCCCGACTTCAAAATCGCCGGGGATGCCGACTGGGTGATCCGCTGCCTGCGGGATGGGTATCGGACAGGTCATTTTCGAGGATTTTTATCGGTCTTCGTCGATACTGGCAGCAATCTTTCCAAAGGTAAGGAGGCTCTCCGGCTGGCCCGGAACGAATACTGCCGGAAAATGCCCTTGTGGCTGCGAATGAGCCGGAAGCTGGTTTACGGGACTTATCTGCTGGAAAAGTTTTTTCAGGGGGCCTATCATCAGGTGTTTCCTCTCAGGTATGCCATTTATTGCACCGGGCACCTCCGGCAGCGGGTAACCCAAATTGCGGAATCCGGCACGTTTCGCTGGCGAAACAACCAATGACCGTCTTTCAATTACACAATTTCAAGCGTTTCGGGGGCGGAGACAGCGTAGTTTTCGAGGCGACATGCCGGCTGTTGTCGGAAAGCGGTGTTGATGTTCTCCCCATGGTTCGCGACAGCCGCATGATGAATGACACCATAGCTAGCAAGTTCCGGGCTTTTTTCTCCAGCATATACTCAATCCGGAGTCGCCGTGAGATCCAGCAGATGCTGGTGAATCATCATCCCGATGTCGTCCATGTTCACAACCTTTACCCTTTTTTGTCAGCCTCTGTGCTGCTGGCCTGTCATGAATTCCGGGTGCCGGTTCTCTACCATGCCCACAGCTACCGCTTGACATGTCCCTTCGAATATCACTTGAAAAAGGGGGCAATTTGCGACGCATGTGCTGGAGGGCGGGAATACATGTGCCTGTTCTTTAATTGCCGGGGAAATTGGCTCGAAAGTGCTGCTTATGCCCTGCAAAATCGGGTGGCCCGGTTCTGGGATCTTCAGGAATTGGTGTCGAGGGTCATTGTTCCCAGCGATTTTTGCCGCAATTGGTTAATTGCAAGAAACTGGCCCGGGGAGAAGGTGGTTACCGTTCCCAATCCCGTCTCCTGTCCCCAGCTTCCCGTTGCAGCGGTTTCCGGGGATTACGTGGCTTTTGCCGGACGATTCAGCCCGGAGAAGGGGATCAATACGCTCGTTGAAGCCACCCGCCTGATTGGGTTGCCGTTGCACATGGCGGGCGATTTTCGATTGATGGCAAGGGAACTGCAGCAACACCCGCATCTTACCCTGAGAGGATCTTTGAACCGGGACGAGATGGGGGCGTTCTATCGGGGGGCCCGTTTCTTGGTTGTTCCGAGCGTCTGGAACGAAACCTTTGGACTGGTGGCGACCGAGGCCATGAGCCATGGTCTTCCGGTAATTGCCTCACGGATCGGGGGACTGGCTGAGATAATTGTTGATGGAGAGACCGGACTATTGGTATCTCCAGGTGATGTTTCCGACCTGGCAGAAAAGATCGCCTGGCTCTGGGAGCACCCTCAGCAGGGACGGGAAATGGGGATCCGGGGACGCGAAAGGGTCAACCGCGATTTTTCTCCCCGCCTGTACAAAGATCGCCTGATGGCTGTTTACCGTGATTGTGTCGACTCAAAGGAGATGCAATGATAAAATGGAGTTTGCATGAATCGTAGGCTCTCGATCCTGCATTACTGGCTGCAAGGTAAAAGGCATGATGTCGACTTTATGGGATTGGCTCGTTTTTTAGTGAAACCAGCCAATACCGCCATCGCCAGGAAATTTATAAGGCAGATTAAGGAAGTTGGTGATTACTTGGAAGTTACTTTTACAGAAATAAACGATTTACTGTATTGGCCTCGCCAACAGCCCCTGGCCCATCTCTACCAGGTCGTGGCCGAAACTTTTGATAGGAGCGACTGGCACTATTACCTGTAAGAAAAAACTCCGGTGCTGGCTGACGATACGGTTGTGGATGCTGGCTGCGCTGAAGGGCTCTTCTCCCTGGCGGTGGCCCGTCGTTGCCGCCGCCTGTTCCTGATCGAACTCAGCCAGGTTTTCATTGGATCATTGCAGCGGACCTTTGCTGATTTCCCTCCTGAAACGGTGAAGATCATGCCGTTTGCCCTCGGTCAGGAGGCACACTTGGCCCGACTTGACAATCAATCTATTGGCAGTTGCATTAACGAAAACGGAGAACAGATTGTTGAGGTTCGTCCTTTGGATGACCTGCTGAACGACTGCCCGGTAGTTTCTTTCATCAAAATCGATGTCGAAGGTTTCGAACAGCAGGTATTGGCAGGGGCACGCTGGACCATCAAGCGTCATCGACCGCGGATGGCTATCGCCTGTTATCATGAAGACAACGACTATCAGGAAATGATTCGCTTGGTAAAATCTCTGGATTCAACCTATCAATTTCATGTCAAGAGACTGACTCAGTATGCTGGCCGGCCGGTCATGATCCACTTCTGGGTACCCTGATGGGAAAGATAGAAATGCACGATCAACCAGAACAATGAAGATCGCCATCATTGGTTCCCGGGGTTATCCCTATATCTACAGCGGTTATGAAACCTTTGTCAGGGAATTGTCCGAACGCCTGGTGCGGCAGGATATCGGCGTCACGGTCTATTGCCACCGCAATCTCTTTCGCAACCGGCCAAAAGTGGTGAACGGCATACGCCTGGTTTACATCCCGACCATCGAGAAAAAGACCCTGAGCCAATTCATTCATTCCTTTCAGTCCATGCTGCATGCCTGCTTTTTCAAATATGACGCCATCCTGGTCGTCAATTCCGCCAATGGCCCTTTTGGCCTGCTGACCAGAAAGCGCTTCCCTAATGTGAATGATGGATAAGGATGAGGCCTTGGTAGTAGTGGCGAAATAGAAATCCCGTAGCTGGGACTTCCCCTGAGTTGGATCAACAGGAAGGTGATTGTTTGTGCTTTTTGAAAAGCGTGTATAGTCTTGAGCGGGACAAGCCGGAAATCCGGCAGGCTTCATCGATATTTCCAGCGGCAAATACCATCAGGTCTTTAAAATACTGCTTCTCCGCCGCGGAAACGGTGGTCTTGTGAAACTCTTTCAATGTGGACAGTGCCAAGGGAACGGTCGTGTTGGGCGCCGATTTTTCATGGTTTGCAGGCCTTTTGTGAAAGCCGCTGCGCGCGACCTGGATGCGAATATAGGTCGGCAGGTGCTTGGGGAACAGCATGGGTTCATCTTTGGCGGAAAGCAACGCCTTCTCCAGGGCCTGGATCAGTTCCCGGACATTACCCGGCCAGGGATAACTGGTGGCTATGCTCCAAAATTCAGGGGAAAATTCTTTGGGCTTTATCTCGAAACGTTTGCACAATACGTTCATGTAGTGCATGGTTAAATCGCGGATATCTTCGAGACATTCTCGCAGCGGCGGCAATTCAATGACCAGTGTGCGAAGCCGGAAGAGCAGATCTTTGCGAAATTCTCCGCGCCGGACCATACCCTCCAGATTGCGGTTGGTGGCCGCCACCAAGCGAAAATTACTGGCGACTTCCTGACTCCCGCCGACCGGCCGGAAACGATGCTCCTGGATGACCCGCAAGAAACTTTTCTGAATCCCCAGGGGCAACTCGCCGATTTCATCCAGGAAAAGAGTCCCTTTGTCTGCTTGCTTGACCAGCCCCACCTGGTCGGCGTAAGCGCTGGTGAAAGCCCCGCGCTTGTGCCCGAAAAGCACGCTTTCCACCAGGGTCTCAGGAAGCGACGTGCAATCGACGATCACAAAATTTCCGTCGGCCCGTTTGCTGTTGGAATGGATGGCCTTGGCGAATAGCTCTTTCCCGGTTCCGGTTTCTCCCATGATCAGAACATTGGCATCGCTGTTCGCTGACTGGGCGAGAAGTTCAAGGCTGGGCGCTATGCGCTCTGATTTGCCGATGATGTCCTTGCGCTGCAAAACCAACCCCGGTTTTTGCGCGGCTTTTTCCGCCCGGTATTCAAGCGCGCGGACAACGGAGACCTTGATGGTTTCGAGCGAAGCCGGCTTCTCGATGTAATCCCAGGCGCCGTTCAAAATGGCGAGCTCGGCCTCATCGGGATCGCCAATGCCCGTGATGACAATGATCTCCGGGGATCCGCCGGTCGCCTTTATCTTTTGCATAATACCCAGGCCGCTGCCATCGGATGTCTGCGCGTCGAGAAAAACGACATCGATCGACTCGGATTGAACTTTCCCGAGCCCATCTCCAATCGTGTAGGCAACGGACGGGTTATGTCCCGACTGCGTCACGACATTGGCCATCCAGTCGCAAATCAACTTGTCTTCATCAATTATTAATACTTTTGCCATATGATTGACCACTCAATCTACAAGTGTGAAATTATAGTATACTTTACACTAAATTGCAATTGTCAAGCAGACCGAATGGAAAAATACGGCTCCGGGAATGAGATTACGGACAAGGCAATGGAACGGAGAAAATATAGCATCGCTAAATGCTTCGGAAGACTCAGCATAGCATCACTAAATGCTTCGGAAGACCTCAGCATAGCATCACTAAATGCTTCGGAAGACTCAGCATAGCATCACTAAATGCTTCGGAAGACCTCAGCATAGTGATGCTAAATTCGCAGCCTGAGGTCAAGTGAAAGCCGGAAAATCATCTTGCCAAAGAGTGCATTCCTTGTTAAATAGAACATTCCCTGCCGGGCAAGACATAGGGCAAAAAATTCCATCTGGCCGAGAGCGGTCCACGTTAGTCCATTCCCCCTTATTCAGTGAGAAGTGCTAACCATTTTTTTGAGGACTTCCTTTAGATCCGAATAAGTGTCCTCTTTTTGGCTTATGAACCTCGGCAACATAAGATGGGCCAGCCTGATCGTGCTCTTTTTGCAATCCGGAACGACCAGGACGACAAAGATCTCCGTGAGCAGCCCACGAAGTTCCTGCATCCGCCGCAATTCCACTTGGTCGACGGCCGACAGGATGGCGATCGAATCGGGTTCGACAATGGTGCACAGCAGTTCCTGCAGGTCTGTCAATTGCCGGAAAATCCCGATCGGCCGGTGCGGGAGCGCTTCATGGACCGCCGCCGTGAGTCTTTGCCCGTTTTCATCATTTTTACTATTATATAGCATCAGTTGCACGTTTCATCTCCTGGCAAACAAATGCCAGTATTGGATCAGGCCTTTGAATTAGCAGGTCCTGCTTTTTCAGGACCTGCTATTTCAGAATCTAACCCCAGTTTTGTGCTAAAGAACTCTCCGGCCCTGCAACAATCGTATGATTAAAACGACCGCGGCAATGACCAAAAGAACGTGGATCAGACCGCCGACGTGGAACGCGAAAAATCCCAGAGCCCAAAGAACGACCAGGATGATTAAAATTGTTTCAAGCATGTTGACTTCCTTCTAAATGACGGCGGCCAGACCGATAATCGCCAATATGATGAGCACGATGATGAGGATATCTCTCGTGCTCATATATCCTCCTCCGGCATCGGAAGCCGTGATCACGTCTTGTGCGCCGATTACGAGCTGATCAGTCGTCCCCGCCTGCTGAACCGCCGCTTTTTCAACGGCCATGGCATAGGAAGAGGCTAACACGATCATCAACAGGACACTCCAGAGCTTAACTTGTTTTCTCATTTTGGTTCTCCTTATTTTTTATGTTATCAAGTCGGGCTCTTTCGATTTTGAGAGCCCTGACCTGTAGATAATGCATGCGGATAAATTTTTCACCAGGGGCAAGCCGGTGAGCCTGATCGAGGGACTGCAAAGCCTCGTCAATCTTTCCTTGATTGGCGTAAACCAGGCCCAGGACGTCGTGGGCGTAAGCGCTTTTTGCGTCCAAGCTGAGGGCTTGCAGGGCATAAGTCTCTGCCTCCCCGGCCTTGCCTTCTCTAAGGCTGACCATGGCCAAACTGTACAGGGGATAGGGATCTGCGCTGAGAGATTCCCTGACTTTTTCCCAAAGCTCCCTTGATTTCATGAAATCCGACCTCCGGTAATAAGCCGTGGCCAGATTGATGGAGGTCAGAGGGTCGTTTTGCAGAGCGGGAAAAGGAAAAGGGCTTTGAACGGGGACCACGGCCATCATCCACCGGGACTGATTTCGCCCTTTCCCCAACTCCCAGACCTTCATGAAATTTTTGGACTTCATGGCATGACGACCTCCGAAAAAAGGGTCGTGGAAAATGATCTGGTCCTTATCATCATCAAACCCGATAACCACCCGGTAGTGTCCTTTGGCGATCTGTTTTATGGTTTTAGTCAGAACGATCACCGGGATGCCTTTCGCAACCACATCCTTCAAGATTCCCAAGTTCCCCTGGAAGGAATAACTCTCAAATCCTTTGCTGCGCGGATACATGACCATCTCGGAGTTATAGGTCGCCTGGCTTTCGGAATCATAGATCTCATCCGTGATTTTCTGCTGGTTGAAGGATCGCGTTTCGTCCCAGTAGTTGAGGACCATAGCCAAGCAGGCCGGGCCGCAATAATTTCTTTTCAACCATTTTTCGAAAGGAACCGTCTGGATCAGATAACCATTTTCAGGCTTGATCTTCTGGTATTTAAAAATCTGAGCGGAAAAGAGGCATGGGGTAATCAGCCCCATGGCTGCGATAAGTCCCCATATCCGTCTTGAGGCCCGGACTTTCGGCAAAATCATTTTGGCGTTTTTTCAGCTAAAGAACTCGCCGGCCCTGCAACAACCGTATGATCAGAACGACCGCGGCGATGACCAAAAGAACGTGGACCAAGCCACCGACATGGAACGCGAAAAATCCCAGAGCCCACAGAACGACCAGGATGATTAAAATTGTTTCAAGCATGTTACCTCCTTTTTTTCTTTTGCCACTCACTATGTTGCTCCCAGCCGTTATTGAACGGCTCGCTGGACTGGGAGAAGCTAACAATTTTGTAGCAATTTTCATGCCAAAATCTTTCCATCATCTCAGAATGTCAGGAAATTGATTCCCTCTCTGGGAAAAGGCGGAATTTCAGGTGCCCGGCGATACAAAGTCTCCGGTTAGACAAATTGCGCAGTCTTCCCCGCTTGAGAAATTGACTCATAAAACAAGACAATTCCTATTTTACAAGACATTTCCTGCCCTACAACTCTAGCAGAATATCCCTAATTCATATCTTTAATTTAAAATATTTCTTGTTTTTGAACGACTTCAAAAGCCAAACTCAAATCCAATTCATCTGCTCCGAGAGGTTTAACCTGGGGAAATTGGTTTTCACCGATACTCGGGAAACATAATATTTCTTGGCATAAAAATTGCTTAAAGAATTATATAATAGTTGGAACATTAAAAATGGAGGTGTTTCATGTTTAAAAAGTTAGTGATTATTCTTATCATGGCAATGTTTCTCGCTGCTGCTGCCCAGGTTTCCGCGCAGGAAGTAATGATGAACTCGGCCGAG